>PPCM01001126.1_pt1 | contig 13756 bp, 4 predicted proteins | sample 1555541 | NCBI WGS metagenome assembly PPCM01 (sample SAMN05284479, study PRJNA326546) | Marine sediment metagenome, whole genome shotgun sequencing project. | isolation source: marine sediment | place: Germany: Wadden Sea | collected 2012-09-05 | reverse complement strand
CTTCTCCGCCACGACGGGTCCAGCGTCCTTGTGGAGGATGTCGCAGTCGGCGATAACCTTCTCGGCCCCGACGGCCAGCCCCGCCGCGTCGAGCGCGTGTGGGAGGGCGACGCAGAGATGGTAGAGCTGTGTTGCTTCAGCGGAAGTGGCAATGGAAGACGTGAGTACCGGACCACAGTCACCGCCGAGCACATGGTCCATCTGGAGCGCCACAGAAGAACGAAGAGGAACGGTCAACATGTGTACATTCACGAGGCCGCTGACACCCCGGTGGCTGACATTCTTTCGGGTGAGATCACCCTGACGGGTGAAAACAAGTGGCACGTGAGCACGTTCCGGCGCCCCGTCCTGACGGATCATGAGGACACGCCGGTCAGGGTTGTTGTCACCGATGTCGGCACTGTGACGATCACTGAGGACATTGCCCAACTGATCGGCCACTGGATCGGCGACGGCGTCGCAGGGACGGCCGAGGTCACTTTCGGCGAGGATGTCAACTCAAACGAGATTCGCGACCACTTCATGGGCATGATCGAGAGGATTGCCCGCGACACCCCCGGCCTCGGCACCACCTTCTGCGTGCAGAAGCATCATACTGCGGGGGACTCCCTGTTCTATTGCGGCCTTCAGGGGCCTACCGGGCGCAGCTTAACGTCTCCCTTCTTCCTCCTCCTGCTGGCCTTGGGGTTCGTAACCCGTACGCCACCCACCCTCCATAAGCAAGTCCCCCTCTCCGTGTGCTCGTGGCCTGTGAGCCTCCGCGTTGCATTCATCGCCGGACTGTCCGCTTCCGACCAAAGCTCCAACTTTTCTGGTCACAGTACCACCATGTGGATGTCCAAAGAGCACGGCGATCGCTTCCTCCCATCTCTTAAGCGCCTCGGCGTTTCCCTCGGGATCGGGGTGACTTCTACAGTGCAAGCAGAACGCACGCCGCCCATCATACAGGGTCGCTCCGTCATGTCCCGCCCTTGCTACGTTGCCACCTTCAACTTTGGTAGCGAGGCTCTGATCTCCCAGTTCAACACGAGGTCGCCTGCGTGCAAGCACATCCCCCTGCTGGCCGACGTGAACGGTCCCTGGAAGGACTACGTCATGCCACACAACATCGACGTTGAGAAGACCACCAGCGTCGGCGATGGGCACTTCCACGGTATCCAATTGGACGGTTCGACCGATCGTCTGTATGTCGACGCCCAGCTCCTGGTCCATCATAACTGCGATCACTATGACTTCGGCATGCGTGCCGTCAAGACCATTCTGTCGACGGCTGGTGCCCTCCGGTCCGCCTACCCCGACGAGGACGAGAACAGACTCGTGCTCAGGGCCCTCAAGGACGTCAACCTGCCCAAGTTCGTCGCGGCGGACCTTCCGCTGTTTAACGGTATCATCTCCGACCTCTTCGTCGGCCTGACGATGGAACCGTCCGACTACGGTGCCCTGGAAGTCGCCATACACGAATCATGCACCGAACTCGGGCTCCAGCCGTCGGATCAGCTCATCACCAAGTGTATCCAGCTGTATGAGACCGTCATCGTCCGTCACGGGCTGATGCTCGTCGGCCTGACCCTCTCGGGCAAGACTGAGTGCGTCTCGGTCCTCAAACTCGCCATGTCCAAGGTAAACGCCCAGCTCGTCGCCGCCCACGCCGCCGCCGACGGCACCCTTGACCCCGAGTCCCTGCCCGACGACGTCACCTTTATGGAGGCGGTCCGCACCATCCGCCTCAACCCCAAGGCCATCAGACTCGCCGAGCTGTACGGCGCATATGACGACGTCTCGGGCGAGTGGGTCGACGGCGTGCTCGCGGCCCTCGTGCGACAGTTCGCCGAGGATACCAGCCCAGATAGGAAATGGATCGTGTTCGACGGGCCAGTCGACGCGCTGTGGATTGAGAACATGAACACGGTGCTCGACGACAACAAGAAGCTGTGCCTTTCGTCGGGTGAGATCATTGGCCTGTCCAACTCGATGACCATGATGTTCGAGGTCGCCGACCTCGCCGTCGCTTCCCCCGCCACCGTCTCGCGATGCGGCATGGTCTACCTGGAGCCGTCCGCCCTCGGCTGGACCGTCGCCGCAGACTCGTGGCTCGACGCACTGCCGTCCTGGATCGAGGCCGAGGACCGCGCATTCCTCAGGGGCCTTCTCACACGTCACGTAGACCCCGCCGTCCGCTACACGCTGACCCGGACATCCACGGTGACCCCCGTCTCCGCTGAGTGGCTCGCACGCTCCCTCCTCAAAATTATGGACACGTTTATAGTTATGTTCAGGAAGCCCGAGGCCACCGAAGAAGATGCGGTCGAGTACGCCAAGCCCGAGCCGCCCAGCGGCCGCCAGCTCCATCCCACGCTCGAGAACATCTTCATCTTTTCCTTGGTCTGGTCGGTGGGCGCCTGCTCCGACCTCGCCGGCCGCGAGGCGTTCAGCCATTACCTGCTGTACGCGCTCGACCCCGAGAAGGTCGAGAAGCCCGGCGACGTCGACCTAGACGACCTGCAGCTCAAGGTCGACGACATCACGCCCCCCAAGGTGGCCATGCCGCTCAAGCCAGGCCAGACGGTGCACGACGTGTATTGGGACGCCGTCGAGATGAAGTGGGTCGACTGGATGCGGCTCAGCGATGAATACACAGTGCCCCCGGGCGCCTTGTTCGAGAACATCATCGTGCCGACCCGCGACCTCATCCGGCACGGACATTTGATACAGCAACTCGCTACTAACATGCGGCCGGTGCTCGTGGCCGGACCGACGGGCACATCCAAGACAGTCGTGGTCAACCGCGTGCTCGACGGCCTGCCCGAGGCGTTCACGTCGATTTCACTCAACTTCAGCGCCCAAACGTCTGCCAACCAGACCCAAGACATCATCGACGGCCAGCTCGACAAACACAGGAAGGGCGTGTACGGTCCTCCGTTCGGTAAGCGCGCCCTGATCTTCGTCGACGACCTCAACATGCCCGCCAAGGAGGAGTACGGCGCCCAGCCCCCCGTCGAGCTGCTCCGCCAGTGGCAGGATGACCACGGATGGTTCGACCGCAAGACAAACACGTTCATGAAGATCCGCAACGTCCAGTTTGTCACTGCGATGGGGCCCCCTGGCGGAGGCCGGTCAGAGGTCACGTCCCGCCTGCTCCGTCATTTCAACCTCATCACGTTCCCCGAACTTGACGCTACAGCCATGACGCAGATCTTTGGCACCATGATTGACTGGGTCATGCAAGACTACGACGTCACGCTCCAGAAGGCCGGCAAGGAGGTCGTGAGCTCGACCATCGAGGTGTATCGCCGCATCTCGGCCGAGTTGCTCCCCACTCCGACCCGCAGCCACTACACATTCAACCTCCGGGACCTCAGGAAGATCCTGCAGGGCCTGGGTCTGGCGTCTCACATCGATATCCCGGACAAGACGGCCCTGACGCGCCTCTGGGCTCACGAGTGCTACAGGGTGTTCGGGGACAGGCTGATCGACGATACAGACAGGCTGTGGCTCACTGACACGCTTAAAACACTCGTCAAGGAGCAGTTTGGGCTCAACGGGGACGATGTGCTGGCCCCTGACGCGCACAGCTCGCTCCTCTTCGGCCACCTCATGAGCGATGAAGACGTCCCCACGTACACCCACATGAGCGTGGACATGGACGCCCTCCGCCACCGTGCCACTGACCTGCTCGCTGACTACAACGCGACGTCCACCAACCGGATGAACTTGGTGCTGTTCGACGATGCCATCGGTCACGTGGCCCGCATCTCCCGCGTGCTGCATCAGCCCCAGGGTAACGCCCTGCTGGTCGGTGTGGGCGGGTCTGGCCGCCAATCCTTGACCCGCCTGGCCGCGTCGATCTGCGAGTACGACGTCATCCAGATTGAAATCTCAAAGAGCTACGGTGTGGCTGATTGGCGCGAGGACATCAAAACAATGTTCAAGAAGGCCGGCCTCGAGCAGCGCCGGCTCGTCTTCCTCTTCACGGACACCCAGATTATCTCGCCCGTGCAGCTCGAAGACATCAACAACATTCTCAACTATGGCGACGTGCCCAACATCTGGCCGCCTGACGAGCTGCAACAGATCATCGAGGAGGTCACCCGGCCCGCCGCCGCGGAGGGCAAGGTCGGCCGCAAGCAGGTGTACCAGTACTTCGTCGATAGGTGCCGGGCCAACATTCACGTGGCGCTGTGCATGTCGCCAGTCTCGACGACATTCAGAGAAAACCTGCGAAAATTCCCCTCCCTCGTCAACTGCTGCACCACCAACTGGTTCGCCCAGTGGCCTGAACAGGCGCTGCGGTCCGTCGCCGATCATTTCCTGTCCGATCTCCACATCACCGACGAACAGCGGACGATGGTCATCGACATGTGCATCCATTTCCACACCACCGTCGCCCAGCTGACCGATAAGTTCAAGGCCGAGGTATCCCGCACCAACTTCGTGACCCCGACGTCGTATCTCGAGCTGTTGAAGTCGTTCATCGAGATTGTGCAGAAGAAGTCCGAGGCCGTCCTCAAATCGAAGCGGCGGTACGAGGTCGGTCTTGAGAAGCTCCTGGACACCGCAGAGCAGGTCGCGGCCATGCAGGTCGAACAGCAAGAACTGAAACCCGTGCTGCTTCAGACCACCGAGGAGACGGAAGCTCTGATGGTCAAGATCAGCGCCGACCAACAGGAGGCCGATGCCCAGGAGGCAATCGTCAAGACCGACACAGAAGTCGCGCTCAAGAAGAAGACGGGCGCCGAGGCCATCAAGAACGAATGCGAGCGGGAGCTGGGTGAGGCCATGCCCGCGCTCGAGGCAGCCATGAAGGCCCTCAAGGCCCTCAAGAAGAGCGACGTCGGTGAGGTCAAGAGTATGTCGAACCCCCCAGCAGGCGTCAAGCTCGTCATGCAGGCAGTCTGCATCGCCCGCCAGGTCAAGCCCAAGACTGTGCCCGACCCTGAAACCGGCAAGAAGGTCCCCGACTGGTGGGGCGCCACAAAGAAGATGCTCGGCGAGTCCAAGTTCCTCGAGTCGCTGCAGAAGTACGATAAGGATAACATCCCGCCTGCCGTCATCAACAGCCTCAAACCTTTCATGGAGGACCCTACCTTCACAGTGGAGGCCGCCCAGAAGGTCTCCGTAGCCGCCGCGGGACTCTGCGCTTTCGTTCGTGCCATTTATAAGTATGACACTGTCGCCAAGGTCGTGGCCCCCAAGAAGGCCGCTCTCGCGGAGGCTGAAGGTGAGCTCAAGGAGGCCGAGGACATGCTGGCCGCCAAGAAGGCCGCGCTCCAGAAGATCAGGGACGGAATCCGAGATTTGATGGAGAAGTACGCGGCCGCGGTGGCACGAAAGGACGAGCTGTCAGTCCAATACTCAGAGTGTGTCGGGCGCCTCGAACGCGCCAACAAGCTGATCGGCGGCCTCGGCGGGGAGAAGGACCGTTGGGGTGAGGCTGTGGCGCGTCTCAACGGGACGTATAACTGCCTCGTTGGCGACGTGGCGATCGCGTCGGGGGTCATCAGCTACCTGGGCCCGTTCAGCACGGACTATCGCAAGGAGTGCGTCGCTGGATGGCTGGAACACGCCGGGGCCGTTGGGCTGCCCGTCAGTGACAACTTCACGCTGGAGGCCACCCTCGGGGACGCCATCACCATCCGCCGGTGGACCCTCAACGGGCTGCCCACGGACCCGTTCAGCGTCGACAACGGCATCATCACCACTATGTCCAACAGATGGCCGTTGATGATCGACCCCCAGGGCCAGGCTCACGGATGGATCAAGCGCATGGAGGCCGACCACCAACTCAAGGTAATCAAGCAGACCGACGGCGATTTCCTCCGTTCGCTTGAGAACGCGGTCCGGTTCGGGACCACCATTCTCCTCGAGAACGTGCCGGAGGAGCTGGACCCCGCCCTCGAGCCCATCCTCCTGAGACAGACGTTCAAGCAGGGGAACCAGGTCATGATCCGGCTCGGGGACGCCGTCGTTGAATACTCGTCCAGTTTCCAGCTTTATTTGACCACCAAGCAGGCCAACCCGAGATACAGCCCTGAGATCTGCACGAGGACGACGCTCGTTAACTTTGCCATCACGCCCCCCGGTCTCGAGGACCAGCTCCTCGTGACAGTGGTGGCCAGTGAGCGTCCCGAGCTCGAGAAGGAGAAGGCCAAGCTCATGCTTGACGCCGCGTCCAACCAGCAACAGCTCCAGGAGATCGAGGACACGATTCTCAAGCTCCTCAGCGACGCCAAGGGCAACATCCTCGACGATCAGGAGCTGATCACAGTCCTCGCCGCGTCCAAGGTGACCTCCGCGGAGATCAAGGAGCGCGTGAAGGAGGCCAAGGTCACCGAGGCCAAGATCGACGCCATCAGACACAGATACAGGATCGTCGCCGAGCGCGCCGCCACGCTGTTCTTCGCCATCGACGACCTGTCGTCCGTTGAGGCCATGTACCAGTACTCGCTGCAGTGGTTCACCAAGCTGTTCATCACGACCATCGAGGCCGCCCCCAAGTCGGCCGATCTCGACGTCCGGCTCCAGACGCTGATCGATGCGTTCACCCTCGGACTCTACCGCAACGTCTGCCGGTCCCTGTTCGCCAAGGACAAGCTCATGTTCTCGTTCGTCCTCGCCTGCCGCATCCAGCTCCAGGCCGGCCTCCTGGACTCCGCCGAGCACCATTTCCTGTTGACCGGGAGCACTGACCTGTCCCTCGAAGTAACCATCAGTAACCCCGGGGCTGGCTGGATTGACGACGTGGCCTGGCGGAACGTGTACGCGGCGTCACAGTCCCTGTCTGGTCTCGCGGCACTCGCGTCCGACATTGTCTCTAACCGCGCCGCGTGGAAGGCGTGGCACGGCGAGGCGCGCCTCGCGTTCGACGGCATCGGTGACGGCTACACCCTGTTCCAGAGGCTGCTCATCATCCGCTTCCTCCGACCAGATAAGTTCACGGACGCCGTCAGAGCATACGTGGCCGAGACGCTCGGCACGGACTTCGTCAAGCCCCCAGCCTTTGACCTTGAGGCGGCCTTCAACGACTCATCGTCCACGTCGCCGCTCATCTTTGTCCTGTCATCCGGCGCCGACCCTGTAGCAACCCTCCTCAAGTTCGCCGAGGGAATGGGCTTTGGGGGCAACAAGCTCCGTGCAATCTCCCTCGGTCAAGGCCAGGGACCGATCGCTGAGAAGCTCATCGCTGACGGGCTCGAGCGCGGGACGTTTGTTGTCCTTCAGAACCTGCATCTCGCATCCTCCTGGATGCCGACGCTCGAGCGAATCGTCGAGCAGATGTCGCCCGAGAAGATCAACCCCAACTTCCGGCTCTGGCTGACGTCGATGCCGTCGCCTCACTTCCCGGTATCCATCCTCCAGAACGGCGTCAAGATGACGAACGAGCCACCCCGCGGCCTCACCGCCAACATCGAAGAGGCCTACCTCGACTGGGACGACGAGTTCCTGCAGCACCCCACCAAGCCCGCAGAGTGGCGCCGCCTGCTCTTCTCGTTGACGTTCTTCCACGCCATCCTTCTCGAACGCCGTAAGTTCGGCTCCCTCGGCTTCAACGTGCCGTCCATCGAGTTCAACACCTCCGACCTGCGCATCTCGTCGGCTCAGCTCCAGATGTTCCTCGAGAAGTACGACGAGGCGCCGTTCAAGGCCCTCCAGTACGTCGTCGGCCAGGCTAACTACGGCGGCCGCATCACCGACGACTGGGACCGCCGCGCACTCGTCACGGTCCTCGATGATTTCATGGGGCCCGACGTGCTCGATAACTCATACGAATACGCCCCAGGCTACCCCGTCCCCGCGGACGGCTCCCACGCCGATTACCTGACCTTCATCCGGCAGACAATGCCGGCGACCGACAGACCGTCCGTGTTTGGGCTCCATCCTAACGCTGACATCGCGTTCGCCCGGAACGAGACGTCCGACCTCATCGAGAAGGTCGTATCCCTCCAACCACGTGCCGCAGCGGCTGGGGGCGGGGAGGGCGGCGTCGACCCGGTCCTCGAGCTCGCCCAGGGGATACTCGACAGACTGCCCGCACCGTTCAACGAGCCTGCCGTCCAGCGCCGCTACCCGACGCGCTACGAGGAATCGATGAACACGGTCCTCACCCAGGAGGTCGGCCGGTTCAACAAGCTCACCCGCAGGGTCTCGTCGACCCTGGTCGAGGTCCAGAAGGCCATCAAGGGCCTCGTCGTCATGTCGGCCGAGTACGAGGAGATGCACCGCTCGCTGGCCCTCGGTCGTGTGCCTGACCTCTGGATGTCTGTGTCATATCCCTCCCTCAAGCCTTTGGGCGGGTACGTCGCCGATCTCATCAAGCGCGTCGCCTTCATCGAGGACTGGATCGCCCGGGGCACGCCCCCCGTGTTCTGGCTCTCGGGCTTCTTCTTCCCTCAGGCTTTCCTTACCGGTACTCTCCAGAACACTGCCAGACGCGAAGCTGTCCCCATCGACGAGCTCAGCTTCGACTTTGAGGTCGTCGAGAAGACCCCCCAGACCGCGCCGGACGTCGGCGTCGTCGTCGACGGGCTATACATTGAGTCCGCGCGTTGGGACTACGATCAACACGCCATCACCGATCCCGAGCCCCGCCAACTGTTCAGCTCGATGCCGGCCGTTCACCTCATCCCCAGAAAGACCGTCAACATCGTCCCCAAGCCATGTGAATACATGTGCCCGCTGTACAAGACCACTCTCCGTTGGGGTGTGCTGTCGACCACGGGCCACTCTACAAATTACGTGCTGACGTTCAGGCTGCCGTCAACGGCGCCCGAGCGGCACTTTGTCAAGCGGGCGGTGGCGCTGCTGTGCCAACTCGACGATTAGACCACCCGCCGCTGAATTATGTGTTTTGTGTTAAATGTTTCTATAACCCGCATTTATTTTCCTTATCCTTATAAATCGAGTCTCTTGTAAGTCTGCATCTTGTGTGCCTTGATCGCCACCCTCAGCCCATGGCCGATAGCCCGGGCCTGCGCCGTCCTCGCGGCTGATACGCGCTCCTTCTCCCTGGAGATATCCACTTCGCGGGCCTCCAGCGCCAGCTGCACCGCTGCGTCGTCGACGCCGTTAGTCAGTCTCAGGCGTTGACGATACACAGTGCGGAACTGCCTCAGCCCGAGTACTCTGCCGGTGGCCAGCTGGATCTCCCCGCTGGCCTTCATTCGCATCTGGTTGGCCTCAGCGGCGGCGTCCCTTGCCGAGTAATCGTAGAAAGCCGCGAGTTCTTCATAGTCGACATCAGAGATGTACCTGGCCCGACAGTGATGGCCGTCAACCATGTGCATCTGGACGGCCTTCAGGGAGCCGAACACCCTGCCGCACGCGAGACACACGCGGCCCTCACCGACCTTGGCGGCCAGGTATTCCATTAACCCGCAGACGTCACAGCAGTACGCCGCGTCGGGCACGTGGAAGCCGTGAATAAACTCCATGTGCTCGAGGGCGTCCTCGGCAGAGTCGCAGTGCTCGGGGCAGAACAGACAGGCGTTTCCGGGCAGGGGGGCGGGCTCCTCGGTCGTCATGTTGACATCAACATCCCCGTCAGCGACGATGGGCTCGGGCTCGGCGGCGGGGAGGCCAACATCGGGGTTGGACAGGTGCCGCTTCGAGCTGCAGTGCTGCAGGTACGTGTTCTCGGTCGTGAATGTCTTGTTGCACGGTCTGCAGCGGAACATGTTGACAACCTGCTCGGGCTCAGGCGTCAAAGGCAGTTCGCCCATCCGCTGCCTCTCAGCGAGCATCTGCTGGGTGATAGGCTGGTAGTTCTCTGTCCTACGCAACACAGTCTCCCTGTGAGCGTCCGTTTGGTAGTGCTCCTTCATGTCCTGGAGCGAATTGAATCTCAGACAACAGGAAATGCATGAGTAAGTCCCAGACTTGGGGTTCTGTATCAGAGCATCCATCTTAGCATCGTTGGCAGCGCCAATCACCTCATAATTGTTCAGTTCCATTTGTTAGAGTGGTAAGTTATCTATCTCGATGCCTTTCTTTCATTTCATAATAAGCAATTTGCCACTTGAAACGCACAATATGTGGATTTATGGCCCTTGTACAACATCAGGTCCACAATCAAACTGATAAATGTATTTATAGCCCAAACACACTTTATAGTCATCAAAATCCGTCCTATAGAACATGACTATTGAGTAGGTGACCATCAAAGACTCGTGTTACTTGTAGCCATGTGTATTTGGTATTTGATTTGTAACCGTATCTCTTGATGAGTTCCGTTTACGGAACTGGTGCTATCAGTGCAGAGAATGCCGTCACCACAACGAAGCCGGCTGCGGCCAACACATTTAATTTCCAAGACCAGTTTATCCTGCCGTTTTTGTTTGTCTTCTGTCTCGTTCTTGCCACACTTTACGTTATTTACCGCACATGCGTGCTTATCATCCTGCGTCACCACTTTAAGGGCGCTCGGGGAGGTTTCCGGTTCAAGATCCTGATTTCCCTGTTCCCCTGCACATTTGCTATACTTTTGATGGTTCGGTCCGTCAACCACTATCTCAACAACCTTTGTGTGGTGTGGGTGCCCATCGCATACTTCATCCGGACGACCATCTATGCCTCGACGGTTGCCTATCTTTCTCTAGCGCTCATCCCCGTCCTGTCCCGCCAAATGAAGGTGCAGGCCGGCACCAAGGCGCGTGTCCGCCAGACTATTCTCCCTATCGCCATCCACCTCATCCTCGCGGGCCCAGGATACGTGTTTGTAGTGGTCATGGCTGCTGCCCGTCTCGGCGTCGCCATGAACGGCGTCTGCACCCTCTCGTCGCCCGGATCGGTACTCGACGTCCCTGTCGCCGTCTGGATCGAGACGTTCACAGAGGCGAGCGTGCTGGCGGTCAACATGGTCGCCACGGTCCGCCTGCACCTGTCGTCGATCCCGGGGCGGTACCGCGCAGACATCCGCAACGTGGTGTTCTGGGGCTCATTCTTGTTAATGTGGGACATCCTCACGCGTTTTGGTATATGGACGCGTCTGGCCGACGTGGCGCTGCCTGGGGCGTTCCTCGGCGATTTCAAGAAGGTGCTCATGATTGGCTTCCCCACCATTTATGTGGCTGGAATGAGCGCCTTCATTGCTCATTCACTCGAGTACCGCCTAGCGTGGGCAGTGCGACTTGTGCCTTTCTCTCCCCGCTTCCCCCTCCTCGTTCTCGGCCTCAGACCATTGGGGGAGCGTGAGTCGGCAAGAATCATCAAGGTGTACACCGCTGACAGAGCAACACGGTCCGTCCCGTTGGCCAGGTACGTGTGGCGCCGGTTCGTGCACAAACGAAAAGGATACACCACGATAACTGAATTATAGACGGTGTCGACGTTTTATACGTCGTGCGCGTGCAATGAGCGCGATGGATGGTGCCCGTTGATTGGGGACAGACGGGGCCCCGCGGTAATGGTAAACGCGTTCTTGGTGATCATGGCTTTGTGAAATCCATCGCCATCGACGTCGCTGTCAGTGACTGTCACGCCGACACGGCCAAGATACCGCGGCGCGATGGGCTGTTGACTCGAAAAATTGTCTGATTTGGCGATGACAGTCATCGCCCAGACAAATAGTATCACTAGCACAGGCATCCGGAGCGAGATCTGTGACATCAGAAGGGCCTCGCCGAGGTATTATTTCTGGGGGGCTCTCGATCGGCCCTCGCTGACCGGGAGAGGCTGCCATCAACCACTACCATCCCTTCTGTCGTCCGATGCTCAACAATTAGCCCCGTTGTTGATGTGCGTATGAAGCAGGAAGGAGCACTACAGGGAAGATGGCAATGATCTGAGTGAAATCAGGCCGAATAGAATGCTTCCAACGGGCGAATCGTCACTGGGTGTGCTTAAGGTTGATCATTTGCTCAATAACTACGCCGCTGAAATCCAAGGGCGCGTCGATCGATACCATGACACTCTTGAGAAAATTAACTCGCATTTCGGAGGACTGAAGCTGTTTGCGGACAGCTACAAGACATATGGATTACATACAACTGCTACTGGTGTCGATTACCGTGAGTGGGCTCCCCAAGCCCAAGAATTGAGCATCTATGGTGACTTTAGTAAGCCTCCCGTTTTTCTCGACTAACACAGACTGCTGGGATCGTCACGAGCACAAGGCGACCAAAGACGAGTACGGGACGTGGACCGTCCATATCCCGAACAAGCCCGACGGCTCGTGCCCCATCCCCCACATGTCCACAGTCAAGGTTGCTCTCCGCACGGCCGCCGGCGAAGAGGTCGACCGGCTGCCGCAGTACACGTTCGCCTGCCACCAGGCATCGGGCAACCCGATGCTTGACTCGGTGTTCTGGCACCCCCCGTCGCCCTACGTGATGACGCACCCCCGCCCGGCCCGCCCCACGTCCCTCAAGATTTATGAGGCGCACGTCGGGATGGCGACCGACAAGGAACGCGTCGGGACGTACCGCGAGTTCGCGGACGACGTGCTGCCCTACGTAGCCGAGCTCGGGTACAACGCCGTCCAGCTGATGGCCCTCGCCGAGCACTCGTATTACGGGTGCTTTGGCTACCAAGTCACGTCGTTCTTTGCGCCTTCGTCTCGGTCAGGCACCCCCGATGACCTGAAGTACCTCATCGACAAGGCCCATAGCCTCGGCATCGCCGTGCTCATGGATCTCGTCCATTCCCACGCCTCCAAGAACGTCGTGGACGGCATTAACGGCTGGGACGGCTCAGACCACCACCTGTTCCACGCACCGCCCCGTGGCGACCACCCCGCATGGGATAGCCGCCTGTTCAACTACGAGAACATGGAGACGCTGCGTTTCCTGCTCTCCAACCTCGCCTATTGGCAGAACGAGTACCTCTTCGACGGCTTCAGGTTTGACGGCATCACGTCGATGATCTACCTCCACCACGGTGTCGGTGTCGGCTTCTCGGGCGCCTACCACGAGTATTTCGGCCCAACGGTCGATGCTTCCACCCTCGTGTACCTCATGCTCGCGAACAACCTCATCCACGCGGCCCATCCCGACGCCATAACCATCGCTGAGGACGTCTCGGGCATGCCCACCATGTGCAACACCGTCCCCGACGGCGGGCTGGGCTTTGACTACCGGATGGCCATGGCTGTGCCCGACATGTGGGTCAAGCTGCTCAAGGAGGTCCGCGACGAGGACTGGGACGTCGCTGAGATCGCTTATCAGCTCATCAACAGGCGCTGGCAGGAGAGATATGTTGGATATTCCGAGTGCCACGACCAGGCGATCGTCGGCGACAAGACTATCGCGTTTAGACTGATGGACAGCGACATGTACACCCGCATGTCCATCCTGCAGCAGCCCAACCCCGTCATCGAGCGCGGGATCGCCCTGCATAAGGTTATCCGGCTGCTGACGCTGGGTCTGTCGGGCGAGGCGTACCTCACCTTCATGGGCAACGAGTTCGGGCACCCCGAGTGGATCGACTTCCCACGGGAGGGCAACGGGTGGTCCTACAAGTACTGCAGGCGGCAGTGGGGCCTGGCGCGGGACCCCCTGCTGCGGTACCAGCACCTGTTCCGTTTCGAGAAGGCGATGATCGCACTCGAGAACAGGACGCACTGGCTGACCAAGCGCGAGTACATTACTCTGACCGACAACGAGAACAAGGTGCTTGCGTGGATCCGGCACGGGCTCGTCTTTGCCATCAACCTGCACCCGACCAAAGCTCTCACGGCATTCCCCATCCCCGTGTTCTCCCCGGGGACGTACAGGGTCGCCCTCGACACTGACACCCTCGAGACGGGCGGGCAGGGTAGACTCGA
>PPCM01001125.1_pt1 | contig 13803 bp, 5 predicted proteins | sample 1555541 | NCBI WGS metagenome assembly PPCM01 (sample SAMN05284479, study PRJNA326546) | Marine sediment metagenome, whole genome shotgun sequencing project. | isolation source: marine sediment | place: Germany: Wadden Sea | collected 2012-09-05 | reverse complement strand
GCCCCTCGCATTTGAGGCAGTCATAACCGACGTCGTGACCCACCTCAGGACGTCACTGTATATGACGTATGACCCCACTGCCAAGCGTTACTGCGCCAAGACGATCCTCCCCGGGGGAACATACCGCTACTCCGTGTACTACAACGGGCTGCAGGAGCTGGAGGGCGCCGGAGACTTCCACATCACCGCTGCCAAGTACAAGGAGGACATTGGCACCGAGGTGGGCCACGCGCTCGAGATTGTGCTTGGTCTGGTCGCCCTTCTGTTCGGGCTGACCATCGCGCTGCTCGGCATCGTCGGCGGTGTGGTCGTCGCGATCGCCTCTGTTCTGTATGCCAACACCCTTGGAAAGACGAGTGAGGGCGCCACCGATGCCCCCACAGCTGCCGATGAGGAGTTCGGCCTCCTTCGCGGCGTGGAGAACGCGGACTACCTCGGCGACGAGCTGTAGACGGTCAACAATCAAAGATAAATGGTGTACATGATGATTGTTTGGGGGGGTAGGTTGACTAGGCTGGCTGGGGTACAATGATTGTTAAGTTCACTGAGTTTATTGATCATTATTGTACAAGTCTCACCAGCTCCCCCCCATCGCAGGCAGCGTGGATGATGGCCCGGGGGACCGTGTGGCTGTCCGTCGACTCTTCACCGGCCCCGTCGACCCCACACATCGGGGTGATCGGGCGATATGGGTCGTGTGGGTGGGGGATGACGTCCCTCGGCGGCGGGGACTAGCCGCAGTGACATACACGGCCCGGACAGCGGTAGGGGGCGTCGTGGGGTAGTGTCCGACCGGGCGTTGGCCGACTGCCCGGCTTCCTGCTGACCGAGCCGCGCTGGGTTGGTGCTGGGGGTCCTGCAGGCGGGGGCTACACGCCTGGGGCACGCCGGGTGACATGTGGGTGGGCGGTTCACTCCACCGGGGCATTCGGTATGGCTCTGAACGAGGCTCGGTCACAGGATGGTGATGGTTTGGAACTGGCGGGCTAACCATGCATGGTGGTGGCGGGACAGCGCGCTCCGGAGGGGCGTCACGCGCAGTATCCATGAGTTCCTTCTCAATGGCGGCCTTTGCGGCTCTCTCTTGTGCGCGTTGAGCCCAATCGGGCATCACATACCAAATCGGGCCGAAGGGATCATACAAATCGCTATCAAGCAGTGGTTCCCCGTGTTGCTGCTCATCTGCGAACCGTTCCAGATCAGGATACCGCACGGGGGCGATTTGCCGAGCCTTCATGGCGCTTTTTCCCGGAAAACAAAATAACACCCCCCTCCCGTGGGGGTGCTATGGGCTATTGACACATTTTTCGACTGAGGAATCGGTCAAGTAATGCAACTAAATGAGTGAAGTGAGATTTGGGTATAGCCCGATATGTTACTGTGGGAGAAAGTTGCACAGAACATCGTCACTTGTATGATCTGTTCATTAGGTGGCATCTTGTTGGCGATTGTCACGCATGTCTAATTTTAGTTTGTTCGAATTATATTGGGCTGTTTTCACACCAATCGACCGATATGGGCCGTAAAAAGATCAAAATCGAACCACTCGAAGATGAACGGGCTAGACAGGTTTGTGGCCCCATGAGAATGAGTTTACAAAGGTGACATTCATGAAACGCCGTTTCGGGCTGTTCAAGAAGGCGTTTGCACTTTCCACATCTCCCAACTGACCTAGTCACGAACTCGCTGTGCTTTCTGAGAGTGATGTAACGGTGCTCATTACAGTTTGTTAGCTTCATCAGCCTCTAACACAGAACTGGCAGGGACGCAACTACCAATTTAGCTCGCGAACCATTAACGGCTGCATTGAGAAGTACGGTAAGGTAGCTCGCACCAATGGGATTGCCGAGCACCGCATTGCCGACGATTTCAAGAACGAGCGGACCACTCCTCAGACTGAGCCGGTCCTGAAACACCCCGAGATTCCGACAAGCATCATGGCCGACACTCAGGCGGTGTACAACAACATCCCGCTGACCCCCGCGTCCAAGGCTAAGTTGGAGGAGGCGTACCGCCACTCGGCGATGACCGGGGAAGCCATGCCGAAGGTGATGGTCACGTCGCGCACCCCGACCCAACCCGCGTCACTTAAACCATCCGCATCCATCGCTGCATCCAAGGCCGCCGCCGCGGCTCGTAACGAAGAGGCCGTCCAGCCTGGGAAGCGGAAGGCCCCGTCCATTATCATCCCCTCCCAACAACCTATGTCCGGCGCCATCGGTAACCAGTTCCTAGGGTCCCTCACGCCAGGCAACATGATGATGCCGCCCTCGGCCATGGGGGGCATGCTCGGGCGACCCATGCTCATGTCCGCCACAGGGCCGATACTGTCTCCTTGGCCGGTGCAACAAGCGACGAACGCAGATGGTCAGCCTAGCATGATGACACAGGGTGTCCCCGGGCAGTTCCAGTATCCGGCGGTGATGACACCTATGGGGTATCCTATGCCGACGTCCCCGTACCACATGAGCGCGATGGCCAACCAGGGCATGATGGGGATGCCGGGCAACCAGGGGCGATAGCTGATTTAGATAGAAATACTGTAACGTTTATTGGTTGTTGGGGGTTGGTTGGCGTGTTGAAACGTTGCGTTAAGGTTAATCGAGCACCAGACCATTACACACAATTCGCTACTCTTTCCAATCAAAAAGACAATTGTGGCTGGGCTTGTTGTGTGTGAGCTGTACACCCTCTTCTGACCAATTTGACGATAAATGGGCTTCTATATTGTGAAACATCTTCCAATATCACTATAAATGTGCGACCAAAGATTTATCAGGCCGAAGGCGCCGGATCAACGGTGCCGACGCCAAAACGACCACACTCATACATGAATATACTGCGCAGCGCGTCATTTGCGCTGCTTTTTTGCATCCTAACCTTCTCAGAGCTTGTGTTCTGTGCAGCATCTCCTTCTAGCTCCAAAACTACTCTCCGAATTCTAATGTCTGATCACACACAGGCTCCCATGTTCCAAGCGATCGCATCGCAGTTTGAAGCGCTCCACCAGGACCTTAACGTCATTGTGGCCATCCAGCCATTCAATGCCTACTACACCCAGAGCATCCTTGCGACCCTCATGCTCGCTGAAGACACGTTTGACGTCTTCTGGAGCATATCTCCCTCTCTTCGGGAGTATATATCGACCGGCGTCCCTATTGGGCACCATGTACAACGTCTGGTGACCCTGAACGACCGTGTGGAGACGAGTACCGCGCTGGATTGGGACGACATCCACCCATACTACCGCGAACAGATCGCCACTGTTGATGGGGACGTCCTCGGTGTCCCCTTTGACGACGATCATCACCTCCTCTTCGTGCGAGACGATGTGATCTCAACCTTCGTCCCCGATGCCATCGCTCTCCCAGAAACGCTCGAGGAGCTCGTGGACACGGCCATGCGGCTCCAGGACACGGCGATGGCCGATACCCCCGGCGCCCCGACCCATGCGGCGTGTCTAGTGACGACCATGCCCGGAGCGTCGGCCTGGTTCCTACATGACTTCGTCGCACCGTTCATTCAGACCAAGGGATCCGCACAGGGGTCCTTCTTTGCCGATGACATGACACCACTGGTCCGCAACCGGGGCTATCGGCGTGGGTTAGAGCTGTACATGTTGCTCCACACCGTATCACTGCATGACTCTGCAGGACTGCTATCATGGACTGAAGGCCAAGAAGCATACCTCAACGGGACGTGCGCCATGCTCATCGGATGGGCCGGGACCGCGTTCGCACTCGCACACGGGACAACGCCTGCGGCAGTGCGGAATGGGACCAAGTATGGGCTTGTTCCGGGGACAACGACCGTATGGGACCGGGACGTGGATAAGAACGGGCTCGTGGCGTGCGACGAGGAGATCTGCCCCTTCGCTGAACCTGGTACGGGCCCGAACGCTGGAAAGCTCGTCAACTACGCGCCGACGATGGCCAACGGTGCCAAGCTGCTCATGATTCCCTCCACGAGCCCCGTGAAGGACGTCGCGTGGGCCTTCATCGAGTACGCGCTGTCTCCTGCGGTCCAGAACGTCTATGCCTTCACACAGGATAGCACGGAGCCGTCCCGCACCAGTCAGATGACCAACTCGACGCTGTGGACCGATCCTGCACTAGGGAACATGACGGATGCCGAATACGCGCACGTGTTGGCCATTGCCGACCGTCGTCTGACCCTCCGGTCGAACCTGGCGCTTGATCCCCGCATCCTTGGCTCGTCTGAGTACTTGGCGGCGCTTCACACTGAGATGCAGGCTCTAATGACGGGGAAATGCACGATGGACGACGCTATGAACCACATCCACAGTGAATTCGAGCGGATCACCGACAAGCACGGTAGGAGGGACCAGATCGTGTACCATCGCATGTCTCTCGGGCTGTACCCGTACGTCATCTCCAGGCCGTCTTGGATCACGCTGGGCATCGCTGTGACGTCCCTATTGGTGGCTATAGTCGTCATCCTCATCGTCACGTTCGTCACGTGCTACTACGGCTTTTTTGCGCGGAACACCAACTTCACGCTTGGCGCGCCACTGTATCTCACAATCGGGAACGTGAGCATCCTCCTCGTGCTCCTGGCCTTCGTTCTCAACGTCATCTCGTTCGCTGTTCCCCACACCATCATCTGTGTCTCCGTCACCGTCTTGTTTGTCGGAGGGGCATGGCTGTTGTCCGGATCGTTGTTCATTCGCGGGTTCAGAGCCTACAATGTCCACCGAGAGGTTGGTCGCCGTAAGATGCGCCTTTCCCTTCCTTCTCGGCGGTGCCTGGCCCTCCTTTTCGTTCCGTGGTGCATTGCTCCCATCATCACCATCGCAATCCTTTTATTTTTCGACCCATACCGCGCGAAAACGGTCCACACGGACGAATACACCGTCTGTCGCCACTGTAGTCTGGACCACCTGGGCCCATCGTTCTGCTTCTCCACCATGTCCCTCATAGTTTCCGCCACTCCCAATTCCATCCTCCTGTGGCATGCTAGGAAGCTGGCCATGTATGAGAGACGCCTCGTCGTGCTCGGTCAGCAGCTCTGCGTGGGCCCAATGACCCTACTCGTCGTCATTTGTCTCCTTATGAATCACCAGGAAGCCGCCACCCTCCTCATCCCTACGTCGATACCACTCGCCCTGACTGCTATCGTCTATTGCATCGTGACGTATCTGCCCCGGACTGTGCGGGCGATCCGGCATGAACCACCACCGAGGCGCGACTTCAGACTGTTTAACGGAAATATGGACGAAACTTTAGTACGTATTACCTTACCCTACCTTACCCAGGACGGTTATGCCAAGTGTCCCTGCTGCGCTAGATCATTCCCTGCTGTGGGGAACCGCATCGCATCGTCACAACAGAGTTCGACGGAGTCAGCGAGGTGCGACAATCCTGCCGAAGGTTTGGTGCGACGGACGCCACGCAGAGATGATGGCGATGATGCGCCCGACGTGCTGTAGATGCCACACATGTAACTTAAATTTCACTCGGATTCTCACTCTTATTCCCACTTGTTTAATTCTCGACTCAACCTAGTCAACCCTGACCCAGCCCGGCTAGCTGGTTACTGGCGAGACACCATCGGACGCTGCCATCATTCGTCGCGCTCTCATGGATCATACATTCGAATCGTGAATGGCGGTGGTGCATGATGATGTCTCGACTACCTCATGGATTAGCGGGATGGTGTATTGCAGACAGTTGATGATGTCACGGTCATATCGTCGCTCTTAGAGCGGTGCACAATGTCGTCAACGGCGATGGGTAGCTCGACTGGGATGCGGATGATCCGATCCTCTCAGACCTAACAATTAAATTCAGGTCCCGCCTCTTCTCAACATATTCTGCAGTTACGGTGATGTGGCGATATTTCCAATAGGACCATGGTCTTAAGGCAATTGCTCCTTGCCTCCCTGCCGGTGTACACAGCCCATCAACTAGATTCTTCAGCAGAGCACCAGAGAATGGGAGATGAGAATGGCTATCATGCGGGGTTAGCATCTGAGACAACAGAAAGTTGTTGACGAGGTCCATGATCTGCCCTCACCAGACATCTTGGCCACCTGAGAGTAAAGGAGGATGGCGGTCGCCTTCGCTGGCAACATTGTGGACAAGGTCGACGTACCTTACCATAGTTTATAAACTAAAGACTCCCATCCAGCATGCCCGATTTTATTTTATTATCACTGACGGGTTACCTCTTACTTCTTCAACGCGGTCTGGATTGCAGGGCACTGCCTCACCCGGTCCGACAGCTCCACGGGCGGCATCAGCACCCGCGCCCCTGCCAGCGGCGACAGCTTTCCCGGCGCCAGCTTCCCCAGCGGGCCGGGTGGCAGCAGTTTCAGGGACCGCCCGGGTAAGGTACCTCGGGGTGGGGGCGGGTTAGCCGTGGGGATGGTCGGCGTGGATAAGTTCAAGGATGGAGAAGGTAAACCGCCCAGCACCGGCGACGGTTGGGCCCCCCCGTCACCAAGTAGTACGGGAGAAACGGCCAGACGGGGCGGGGGACGGACGGACCGGGTGGTGATGGAGTCGATCTCGCTCGACTCACCCAGGTCCCCCAGGTTGAGGTTAATCTTTGGTGTTATCGAGGGCAGTAGGCGGGGTGGGGCAGGCTTGGGGGAGACGTCGGGCAGGGTCCTGCCTCGTGGGGATTGGGTGGGGGTCTCATTCTCACTCCAGCTGAATTGAGTGTCAGTGCTATCACCCTCCACATCCGATGCGTCGCCTAGCTTCAGGGTGAGGTAGGCCATGGTCCCCAGGCCCGGGTCCGGTGTGGGGGGGTCCTCTGGCGTCGGGGCGGGGCGAGTCATCTTCCGGGCACCCAACCCGACCGCCGATAAAGGCAGAGTCGAGCCACATAAAGCTATAAAGCAGACAAGGCAGACTCCGACGCAGCAGACCGTGGCGCCCGAGCAGACCACAATGAGGGCCACGGCGACGATGACCGGCAGATAGCGGGTCCAATCGTCGGGGGCGGGGGCGGGGGCGAGATCGACCGAGCCGGACCACACTAAATCGGAGTCAATAAACCAGTCCACAGTGTACATGTTAGTGTTCGGGACCTCACCTGCAGCGTCGAGGGCGGGCACAGCCTTGGTTGAGACAGGGGTGGGTGCGATGGGGTCGATGACGACACACAGCCGGCCATCGTTAATCACAGTGTCGACCGGGAGTTGGTTAACGAGGGCCATGAAGCTGTCGGCGGAGTGGATGGCGAGGGGGATGGACGGCTGGAGGCAGATCATCGTGGGTGAGCCAATCGTCGTGACGGTGGTGTTGGCCGTCATCGTAAACTCAACATTATCTATAAAGTTTGACGGTGAGACCATCGTTGACCCCATACATAAAGTCTGCGCCGTCTCGAGGCCGATGTCCATATCGAACCCGATGGCAGACACTGCGAACGACGACGCGATGGACCCTGTCAGCTCGATGGTGGCCCAGCAGTATCCCCCACGCGCTACCTCCTCCACCCAAGCGTGCGTCGTGTTCACCTTCACCTCGCTCACCCCTGCCGGCGCCGGCATCGTGCTCACATCAATATCTCTATAAATTGCCTGAGATCCGCGTGGGCCCGTGACTGAGGCCGAGACTCTGACTGTGGGGGATGCCTCGCTGACGATGGGGACGATGGTCCACACACCAGAGTCCACAGCGGAGTCGTCGATCGCGTGCGAGACGTTTGCCGCCAACGACTGTTTAGTGACTCCAGAAGTCAGTTCCAGAGTCAGGCCGGAGTCGAGTGATGATTTGATGATATCAACGCAGGTGTCCGGGGCCGTGCACACTCCGTACGTCGATGGGGTGCATGATGAGCAGACGGGGATGCAGTCGAACCCGTCGCCCTCGAATCCGGCATTACAGGTACATGTGAACGGTATCAAGCACGAAGCGTTCCCCCCGCACGGTGTGGGGCATTCCGGGGCCCCCGTCCAATACAGGTACGCCGCCCCAGTGTCTGATCCGTCGTCATCGTGTCCCGGCGCGCCCACGACCATCCTGTGCCCGTCGATGGCCATTGACGCACCGAATTCATCCTGCCAGGTGGTGTCTGGCGACGTGATGGTCGACTCCACCCCCCAGGTATGCGTTACGGTGCTGAACGTCAGCGCGTCGATCCGGCCAGTGAGGGCTGGGTCCGGGGTGTAGGCCCAGATGGTGTCGCCGTCATCAATGTGCACGGAGGTCGCGAACGACGCGTCGGTGGCGTTGTTGATGACGGCGGGCATCGCGTTGATGTCGGTGAAGACTGAGACGGTCCTGCCGTAAGCGAAGGACGTTGCGACGATCAAGGTGTCTGACAGAGCGACATCATGGCCAAAACGGACATTGTTGAGCTGAATCATCCCCCCAGTCGACCCCAGCAGGACCGGGGCGTCGATATCGGCCACGTCGAACAGGAATATAGCCCCGAGGTTCGTCACGTCGGCCGTGTTGCAGTACGGGGCTCCTACGAGGACGCGGGTCCCGCAGGCAGCCAGACTCGCGCCGAAACGCATGCCACTCTGAGCGGCAGGGGCAATGGGTGACCCCGGTGTGGCGGCCCCGGTCGAGTCGAGCGTGAAGGGGTACACAGCACCACCAGTCGGCTCACCGGGGGCACCGACGTACAGACGGGCCCCGACCACAGCAAGGGTGGCCCCGAACTCGCCGCCGTGGACCGCATTGGGTGATCTGAGGGTTGTGACGCGCGTCCAAGTGCCAGCTAGGTTGGCGTGGACAAAGACAGTGCCAACAGTGTTGCCGCCGTCAACATCGGAAGGGGCTGAGATAACAATAAGCTCCACAGAGGCCACTGTGGTCGTTACAATAGCAGTTCCGAAGCCTGCAGTGAGTGACACGACGCTGGAAGGATCAAACTCGTGCTCGAGGCTGGAAATTGAGTTGTTGGATGTATGGCGGAAGGCATACGCTCTACCTTGGTTCGATGCATCTATCGGAGCACCAAATACTAACAGATCCCCGGAGATTGCCGCGGAACGTCCAAAATTGGCGCCAGATGCCAGTCCTGGAGGAAAAATGCCATTGTGAAGTAGCTCAATGTCAAGCGCAACAGCAAATGTAATGAGCGTAAGAAAAACCGCGAAGCGCATTGCATGCTCCGGTCGTCGTTGCATTAGCGAAGACGAAAAACGGGAAAAAGAATTGCGGTTGGAAATTCGATTTATGTTCCCGATGATTTGACGGATTGCATGAGTGGTTCATGCAAGCACCGAGTCAGCTGCGACTTTGGCATGCTTAATGTTGAGCTTAAACGGCGGCCGTCGCTCTTAAATTGAACTAATCATTTATTGTTCCAAGGCGTGCTTGGACGAGTTCACGGTACAGACTGTTGATGGTGTACTGTCCAGTCACGGAGCCCATTCCATCGGGTGCAAATAATACACGACGCAAAAGCACCAAAGATTCACCCGATCTTAGGATCTTGATGCTTGCCCATTGGTCAAATTAATTTGTCTTTTCCATCACTCTTTCGATCTGGTCCGGGAGATCACTCGCTCCACACTACCTGAGTAAGCTACAGGGTCACCAGCTGTGCGTTTAACATTATAAATCGTTTTATAATCACAATAACATCACAGAAATACGACACATGAATGCCCAGCAGCTGTTGTTCCTAAAATCAGCTGCATCCGGCGACCTCACCACGGTGAAGCGTCTGATCGAGTCTGGGGTGAATCCGAGCATTGTGGACGACTTTTCTCGTAATGCGTTACATTTTGCTGCAAGTAACAACAAGGCCAAGATGGTAGAGTATCTCCTTGGTCTGAAGATCGAGGGGATGTCCATTGACAGTCAGGATACGAAGGGAAACACAGCGCTTCACTTTGCCTCAGCCAAGACATCGAACGAGACTATTAATATCCTCATGAGGCACCGCCCAGACCTCACCCAGGTCAACCTGGACGGACGGACGGCAGCGCACATCGCCGGCGCGGTGGACAATTCCAACCTTGTTCTCCATTTCATTCGGTACGGTGCGGATGTTAACCAGGCCGACACAGCGACCCAGTCTACACTGCTTCATTTTGCATGCGCGGCCGGCAACAAGACGGCGGCGCGCATTATGTGGATTATCGGCGGGGATCTCACCGCCAAGGATAAGAACGGCCGCACCCCCGCTGAATTAGCCAAACATCGGGGCCACACGGGCGTCTACAAAGCCCTGAACCGAGGCGACAAGGTCCCTGCCACCATACTCCGGAACCTGGAGCTCTCGGGCACCAAGGCCCAGACGCGCGGCTTCCCGGCCTGGGCGATCGCGCGCGCCCTGGTCCACCTCAAGCTGGACCCCGGACTCGCTCCTTGCCGCACCTCGACCCAGAAATCCATGCTGCACATCGCCGCCGCGAAGGCCGACGGCGGAGAGCTGCTGCGGGCCATCATCCCACTCTCAAAAGCGGTCAACGGGAAGTGGCAGCAGACGACTGCGAGGGTCACACCACTTGACGTCGCCATCAAGCTCAAACACGTGGCGGCGGCCGACATCATCGTACGGCACGGCGGCGTGACGGCTGAGGACAGGATGATCCCCAACAAGCCCGAACTCGCAGCCATACTCGAACGGATCTCAGTTTATCAACAAATCTTCCAGGAGATTAACGGAGGGACGCTGCGCGCCGTACAGGCATCAGCAGACGCCCTGCGCGGCGACTGGGACTTCTGTCGGGAGGACGGCGTGACTCCCCTCCACGCTGCCGTCGTCAGGGGCCGAGAGGAGCTCGTCGCGTACCTCATCGAGGTGGGCCACAGCCCCCGACAGAAAGATAGACACGGACAGACGATGGTGGAGATCGCACGGGAGTATCACCACGATGGGGTCGTCGGGGTGCTGGAAAACAAGATGGGGGAGAAGAAAACACTCGCGGCAAAGACCGCCAAGCCTCGGAAAACACCCAAAGCGCGCCCGGCCGTAAACTCAGCGTTCATCGACCTCGCGTCAATGAAGATCAACACTGTGGCCGCCGGTAGCATCGAGCTCGGGGAGAAAATCGCCCAAGGATCCATGGGGACGATCTACAGGGGCGTGTACAGCGACGCAGAGTGCGCCGTGAAGGAGATCGTCACGGATAGCATCAGCGAGGCCGAGAAGGCGATGTTGGCGCGCGAGATTGCAATTCATCAGAACTTGCAGCACGTTAACATCATCCAACTGCTCGCTGTGGAGCAAAGGGAGGACAAGACGCTCATAGCCATGCAGCTAGCGTCCGGGAGCCTCCATAACGCCCTGATGAGCACATCTCCCATGTCCTGGGAGGTCAGATGGAAGCATGCGAGAGATATCGCAGTGGCCATGAAGCACATCTACTCCCGAGGCATCCAACATCGCGATCTCAAGTCGCTGAACGTGCTCCTCGTGAGAGGTGAGGCCAAGGTCACCGACTTTGGGCTCAGTATCCCTATTGGGGAGCAGAGCAAGACCATCGAAGGCTCCTGGCCGTGGATGGCCCCGGAGCGCTTCTCCGGCACCACCTCCGAGGCGTCCGATGTGTTTTCGTTCGGGATCCTCCTCTGGGAAATCGCAGCGCGAGGTATGCCCTTCCACGGACTCGATCACGCGGCAGTGAAGGAGGTCATCATGGAGGGCGATCGGCCCCCGCTGCCTGACGCACCATTCGAGTTCCTGAGTATTATGACGTCTTGCTGGGCCGCTAACCCCGCCGCCCGGCCCACATTCGCCCAACTAGTCGCTCGTTTCCCCACAGTCCGCACTAAACTGAACGGGGCGCTGGAAATGCCGAGCACCATGACCCAGACGGTAAGGATGAGCGAGACCTTCACGGGGGCCGCAGCTCCCGTCAACATGACCATGCTGTCCCCGGACGCTGCGGCCATGATGGGTACTGTACGCGCCCCGCCCGCCGGGATGGCTTATCCCACGGCGCCCGGGGCCACGATGCTGTCGCCCCCCGGCCCCCAGCCCCTCGTGCAGCCCGGCCCGGTGGGAGCCTTGGCGCCCCCTGCCCCCGTCGCTGTGGAGACGCCGGGTGTGTCTGGTCCCCCGTCGACATCAGTCACGGTGGTGTCGCTGCCAATGGACGCCGCGGTCCAGAACGAGCAGGCGGAGGACACCGAGGAGACTGAGACTGAAGAGGAGGAGGAGGTCAACGATGAGTCCCCGATGCCGGCCGCGGTCAGCGAGGACGAGGAGTACGATGAGGTGTACTCGAGCGACGAGGAGGCACTCATGGCGTGTGCCTGATTGTAAATGAATGCGTCGCGGGTTTTCGGGCATCAGCCTGCCTTCCGCTCAAGTCGCTATATCAGTTCTCAAAAAATCAAGTATTACTCAAGAATGAAGCTCGATTCTCCGCGTAATCGGGCACAACGACGGGCACAACCACGAGCAGCTAGTGTGGACCACGTGCCCGCTTCGATTCGCGGTTTTGTGGAGAAGAGAAGCGCTAGTTATGGTCTTTTGGGGAGCCCTGGCCGCGATCAGAAAACACCCGCGCTCACGTGTAGGTCAGAGCTTACCACACGCGATTACGTGAGGTATGCGGACTCATTCGAGGTCACTGCGTCAGTTGAGCCCGAAGAAGCTGTTGGGATCACGGCAGCGCTGCAGCAGAGCGAGTTCATCGCCGGTGAGCAGGTCGACACGTTCGCCACGATCTCTTTGAGCGGGATTATGGACCCGTCACAGGTGCCGCGCGTGCCCCTCGCCCTGACGCTTGTCGTCGACACGAGCAAGAGTATGGAGGGGGAGAAGATGTCCCACACCAGGCGGACAGCGCTCTACCTTCTCAAGCACCTCGATGGCGCCGACACGCTGCGGATCGTGACGTTCTCGAGCAAGGCCGACATCCTCGTTGAGGCGGTCCACGCTGGCAAGGAAGCAACGGCAGCAGCCAAGAAGGTGAAGGAGCTGGAGGCCGGCGGGCGGACGAACATGCTTGCAGGACTAGAGGCCGCGCGGGTGGCGGCGACCAAGCAGTTTAACGGGGCGCACAACAACTACATTCTCCTTCTCAGCGACGGCCACCCGCAGACGATGGACGGCGTCGTCGACAAGGCCAAGGCCTTAGCCGAGCTGGGCATCCGGACGTGTGCGTTTGGTGTCGGGGCGGACTTTAACGAGGACCTGCTGCTGTCCGTGGCGGAGGCGGGGCGCGGCGCGTTCCGCTTCATAGAGGCGCCCGAGGACATCTCGTCAGCCGTGCAGGACGAGCTGCTGTCCATCTCCACCCTCGTGGCCCGGGACGTCCGCGTGTCGGTCACCCCGACGGCCCCGGTCGACATTGACGACGTCTTTGGCATGTATTACACCCGAGACCCCAAACACCTCAACAACGTCACCGTCGACGTCGGCGACATCCGGTCCCGTCGCACCCGGGACGTCGTCATTCAGCTGTCCTGGACGGGCCTCACCCCGTCCGACGTACCCTGCCCGGGCCGCCCCGGCGTCGTCCGGCTGGCAGACGTCCGGGTGACGTACGTGGACCTTCTCCGGCAACACCAGACGGTCGACAGCACGCTCGAGGCCAACCTGGTCGCCCAACGCGCGGCCATGCGGGCGGCCCCGGCGGTCGATATGGTGGTGCAGGCCGTCGCCCGCCGCAAGACAGCCGAGGTGCTCGGTCGCATCGCGGAGGCCGCCCTGACTGCCCAGGACTCGTTCGCCGCCCGCATGTTGGAGGAGCAGATAGGGGTGCTGCGTCGCGACGAGAGACTGGGGGTGGAGGGGCTCGATGGGCTCATCGCCACACTACGGAGCCTCGCGGACGAGCTATACGAGCTATGTGCCCTGGGGAGCGAGAGCGCGAGGTTCAAGCACCAGTTGAGGCTGATTGTGAAGCGGCTGAAG
>PPCM01001124.1_pt1 | contig 13825 bp, 14 predicted proteins | sample 1555541 | NCBI WGS metagenome assembly PPCM01 (sample SAMN05284479, study PRJNA326546) | Marine sediment metagenome, whole genome shotgun sequencing project. | isolation source: marine sediment | place: Germany: Wadden Sea | collected 2012-09-05 | reverse complement strand
CAGAGGCAAAAATGAATAAAGCAAAACTAATGAGAGGTATTTTACTTATTGTACTTGGTCTAGTATTATTATTAGAACAATTAGGGTTATATGATTTATATTGGATTGATTCATTTATCAAAATTTGGCCATTATTCCTAATTTCATTTGGTATTGCATTATTACTAAAATTAAAACCTTTACTATTTTCATTAACAATTTTTGTAATTGGTGTTGCAATTTTATCTATATTTGGAGGAATTGATGCTAATGAAACAATTTCAGCAATGAATACTAATGTAACAATCCCTGATAATCATGGAGAAATTGAGAAGGTATATCTAAACCTAGATTATGGTGCAGGTAATGTTGAAATTATCTCAATGAAAAGTAATGATGTAGCACGAATCCATTCAAATGATAATCTATTAGAGATTGATTGGGACTACATTACAAATTCTGATAATGGATCAAAAACTGATGTTAAATTAGATATTGATAAATTAACAACTCATAAATTTTTTGAAGAAACAGATGAAGTGACAACTAAGATTTATTTATCTGACAAATACCAATATGATTTCGATTTAGACTTTGGTTTATCTAATCTAATTATGGATATTTCAAAATTAAAAGTGGATGATTTAGATATTGACTCAGGTATGAGTAATACTGAAATTAGATTTGGAATGTATCCTACTGATGTAACAATTGATACTGGTATGAGTAATCAAGAATTTGAATTCTTAAGTGGTTCAAATGTAAAAGTTTACTCTGATAGTGGTTTATCAAATATTGATTTATTCAATTTTGAAAAAACAAATAGTGTTCATTATATTAAAGGATATAACTCTTCAGAAGAAGCAATTAATATCGATATAAGTTCAGGAATGTCATCATTCACATCTGCATTATATATTGAATAATTACTTATTCTTTTCTTTATTTTTTTTCTTTCAATTCTACATTTATTCTTAATTTTTGTACAAAAAACACTTATTTTTTGCATTTCTTTATAAATAAACCGGCATATTTTTAAGTAAATCGTTAAAACTTTCATATATGAATACTAAAAATGTTCTAGGTACTAATTATAAATTAGTTTCAATCAATGCAAAACAAACATCACTTCTATTAATTTGTAGAGAAACAAAAGATGTTGCAGTTATTGACCCAGGTTTTGATGGTGATCACTTAATTGAATATATTGTAGAGAATGAATTAAATCCTAAAATGATACTATTAACACACGGTCATTACGATCATATAGCATCAGCAGAACAATTAAAATCCAAATTTACTATTCCTATATATGTTCACGAAGAAGATGAAGAATATCTTAAGAATGAGGATATCAACTATTCTAAAATTTTCTTAGATGAAAAGATCAGAATTGAAGCTGATGAGATTTATACAGATTCTGATGTAATCGAACTTGGAAGTCTAAAATTAAATGTTATTCATACACCTGGTCACACTAAAGGAAGTTCATGTTTTTATATTGAAGATGAAAAACAACCATTATTAATTTCAGGAGATACATTATTCTTTGAAACAGTAGGTAGAACTGATTTATACGGCGGTGACTATACTAAAATTGTAGAATCAATTAGAACTAAGCTTTTAATTTTACCTGATGAGACAAAGGTTATTCCAGGTCATGGTCATATTACAAGTATCGAGCATGAAAAAACTCAATTTTAATTATTAATTTTTTCTAATATTTTATTTTTATCTAAGTGCAACAAAGAAAGCTTTGATACATTTTTATCATAATTAAATGAACTTAATTCTAGATTACATAAATTGCTATCATAATGACAATTAGCACCATAAAAATAAAAAAAATTTACCTCATCGATATTTTGATTATGTTTATTTATACAATTTAGAAGAGTATCATTATCATACATTACATCTATTTTACATGTATCATAATCTTGAAAAATATTAGTTTCTATATTTCCATTATGAGTTAAAATAATTCCATGAGTCAAGTTATAATTATTATTTAAATTATTTACAAAATCATAATATTGACACTTAAATAAATTAGGACCACAAACTTCAGACGTCCCATCTAGCCTTATATTCGCTGTTATATTTATCAAAATTAATACAACTATAATCAAATTGACTATCAAATTAGCAAATTTAGTTTGCTTTTTTAATAAGATAACAACAAAAAAATGTATTAATTCTTTTAAGCCATAAATACCAAGAATAACAATAGTAGGATAAAATGTTAAGAAGAATCTATCCTTACTAGCCAATGTTTGAAACCAAGATGAAAAATAAATAATAAATGATGAGATAAGCCAAAATAACAAAAGGAAATAATTATAATTTGTATTTAGTTTTTTTTCAATATAATCTGATTTAATAATTTTAATAATTATGATTATTATAGAAATTATCATAAATAGAAATAAAACTAATAGTATATTGTTCTTTAACAATAAAGGAAAATATTTTTTTAAATTACTAATAAAATTAATTATTGAAATTGACCCTGAAGTAATCATTCCACTCGATTCTGTATTAATCCAATCAGTACCAAAAACAAATTTCAGATTGTAAACTAAATTAGGCAGCGCGATTAGAAAAATTCCTAAGGATTGCATTAAAAGTAATTTGAAATTTATTCCATTATTTTTAAAATAAAAATATTTTAGAATTAATATAAGATAATAAAACAGAATAAAAATTATTCCTTCCTGTCTATAAATGCTAGTTAAGGCTATTATTGAACAAAGTAGTATGTTAAATTTATTCAAGTTTATTCTGTTAGATATAAATTCGATCATCAAAAAAATTGATATTAATGAAAGTGCAATATATCCTAAATTTGATTCATTCCTACTAAGCCAAATATTTAATAACGGAAATGTTGAAAATAAAATTGAAGTTAATAAGGCGATATTATTTTTAATCAATATTTTTTTGGCAATTAAATAATTTGTAACAAATAATGTAATACCTAAGAATATGTTATATACTTTTACACCAACGATACTAAAACCAAAAATAAACATAAAGATTCCATTAAATATAGAATGTATAAAATTTCTTGTTTGTAATGAATGTGTGAAAAAGTTTTGAAAAATATTTCGTCCTATTTGAATATAAAGAAATTCATCTGTATAAGTACTAAAATTAAACTGACTCATAAGTATCTTTATAGAAATAAGAATTGATGTAACTATTATGATTATTTTAGTACTTTTACTCGTTTCATTAAGTAAATTTGAAAAAAATAATCTATTTTTATATATTGAATATATTAATATAATTAGTAGAATAAAAATTGAAAATAAGTTTATATTATATATAAAATACATAATAAAGCAATTTTTTAAGGCTATTTAAGCCTTTTTAATCTTAATTGCATCTGCAGGACACATTCTTTCGCAACCAGCTAGTAGATCACATTTATTTTCGTCAGTTACTTCACATTTATTATTATCATCAATGTATAAAATTTTACAAGGACAAATTCTAACACAAATTCCACAACCAGTGCATTTTTCTTTATCAATTAATACTATTTCGTTCATATTAAAGAAAAATTTACTCTAGTTAATAAAATTAATGATATTTAGTGAATATTTATAAGGAAACAGTAATTCTTCTCGTGAATGGATTCATATTCAATTGATTATATCATAACAGAAATAGATAATGAAGAGTTTTTACACTTTCCTGAAAATGATATCTATTTAAAGAAATCTTCGTATGATCAAGAGATTAAAAGTGGAAAAAAATTACATTCTATTATGAATGCATTTGAATTTAAAATGCTTGAAGCACATTCTAATGATATCATGCTAGAAAAATTTCCTAAGAAATATAATTCTCAAGGCAAGCTTGATCTAAGAACAGGTATTGAAGATAATAAATATTTTATATTTCAAATTCATAAATACTAATATTCCAATTTCTTTACTTCTTATTCAAATAATCAATTATGTATCTTACATTATGATCTGAGTTTAAATTCTTTTCAAGATCAGAAAAATCATTCAATATTCTATTTGGAGTTTTATAATCAATTAAACTATCACAATTTTCTACTAAAGAGCTAAATGTTATTGGTTTTGTATAAGGTGGATTTACATCACTAGTTAAACACTCTGAATAAAGTGAAATTGTATCTACAGGATTATTGTCAATTTTATCATAAATAGATTTTAAAACATAACTTCTCATATAATTATCAGAAAAGTAATTTACAGATTCAATTGCAATATTATTTTTGATCGAAATAAGTAAGGCATCTAATGGTACAATTTTTTCTTCTTTTTCAAAATTTACTATATTATTTTTCTCGTCTTTCATTCCAAAATGAGTTTTTTGAGATGGTTTATAAGTTTAATTAGTGATTATAATTCAAGATAATTTAATGTGACAATATGCACTAGAAGCAACAAAATATCATCTTTTTTTAATAAAAATCATAGAATATCTTTTCTAGTAACAAAAGATAGAATTAAGAAATATATCGCAAAAATTGATAAACCTACACCTAACATTAAGAATGCTGCAGCAGGAGTATAAATATCTACAATTAGACCAACTAAAGGTGCTAAAACTGCATACATTACACTCTTAGACATATGTTTAACAGATAGAACAGTAGCTCTTTGAGATGACTTAGTATGTTCATTAATTTCTTTATCAACAAATACATTTCGTACACCAGTCATAAATCTAAGTACAATAATGAATACTAAAGCAAATAATTTACTTACAAAGAAAGTCATAATTAGAGCTATACTTGAAAATGTAATCAAGCCTAATAATAAATTAGTATTATTATATTTATCAATAATTTTGTGTGAAAAATAATTACCAATACTTGAAGCAATAAAGAAACATGATACAGCAATACCTACGAAATATTTAGGTAAAGCACTTTGTTCATAAAATGGTTGGATAATAAACCATGCCATATGACCTGCAGCTCCAAAAAAGCTATAGTAAATCAAGAGATTTCTAATTACTCTATGTGATAATGAAAATTTAATAGACTCTTTTAGATGTTTAATATAATTTTTTTCATATACTTCATCATGATTCTTTGGTTCCTTGAACAATAATGTTACTAAGAAAGCTAAAGAAAATATTCCTGCCGTAATTAAAAATAAAGGTCTATAACCAATGATAGGTGCTAAATATCCACCAATAAGAGCACAAACAGCCCAACATGTTGTAGCAATAAAACTAGACTTACCATAAATCTTAGAAAAGCTTTTTTCCTTGTTTAGACCTTTAAGTGTATCATATATTAATGCTGAATCAGCACCTGATCTTAATGCAGCAGAAAATGCAAGTAAGACTTGACCCATCAAAAATCCAAAATAAGTGGTACTTAAACCCAATACCATAAAACCCATAGCACAGAGTATTCCTTCAATTGATATTGATAGCTTTCTTCCAAAAAGATCAGCGAATGCACCACTTGGAACTTCTAAAATTAATACTAATATTATATAGATTGTTTCAAGGCTCATGAATTGAACCATAGTTAAATTATTAGCTAAAAAGAATAATGTGAAAATTGGAACTGTTAATTCAATAGAATTCAAAAATTTATAAAGATAAAACTTCCAAATATTTGCTTCATATTGTTTATTAAGTTCCATTATAACTATAAAAACAAAGAGCTTGTTTATTAATATTACCTAAAGCAATGTAAGACCACAAAAAATAATAATTAATAATATTAATACAAAACACAAATTCTTAAAAAGGTTAAAAATATCCCTTCTTTATGGAAAGGATAAATTTATCTGATATTATAAAAGAATTTAATGTTACTTCACTTATTGAAATTAAAGATGTTTATACTCATGCATCTTTAGTTATGGATGAACATAGAAGAAGTAAAAAATCTAAATTATTGAATATTTTAACTCCTAAACATAATTATTCTGACATACATTCATTATATGATAATAAAAAAGATCATCAAAAGTTAATTGAAGATCCAGATATGAAGTTATTTTATCAAGCAGTTGCAGATTTTGAAAAAGAAAATCCTATGTGTTCTCTTACTGGAAATTTAGATAAAATTCTAATTAAATACAAAAATAATAGATTTGAATCACAAATAAGCAAAATTCCTAATGTAAAATTTTCAAAGAATTGGGGATTTTATGATACCAAAGTACAATTTTCAATTAATGATAAAATTGGAGTTCTGTACGATCCTGAAAATAAAAAAATAGCACTAGAATTAGAGATTGATAAGGAAGAATTCAAATTTCTTAGAAATCAATTAAAAATTGATAGTTATTCTAAAGTCGAATTTGAATCAATAAGTAAATCATCTGAAACAGGTATCTTAAAATTAGAACATCCTATTCATGATCATTTTTTAAATAATGATATGCAAATAAATTATGACTTTTTAGATAGTTATGCTAAAGGATTTAAATCTTATCAATAATTATTTTTAACAAAGGAAGCTCTGTAAACAGTCTTCCCATTTTTAATATTCCATTTCTCCCAATATGATTGGATATCTTTTGGAACATATTCTACTTCCTTAAATTTAAGTTTGAATATTTCTCTGAATTCATCAAAAACTTCTTCTACATCAGTCATGAACATAATCTTACCATCATCAGATAAAGCATAGTCCATATCATCAAGAGCAGTCTCTTTTATGATTCTTCTTTTCTTATGTCTTTCTTTGAACCATGGATCTGGAAAATTAATAAACAATTCATTTACTTCTCCTTCTTTAAACATAGTTCTTAGTGATATTGATGCATTACCTTGAAGACATACAATATTTGGATAATTACCTTCAGTAAGCTTATTATTAACCTTTTCAGCCATTGATTGCCTTACTTCAATACCAATAAAATTAGAATTTAAATCTTGTTTTGACAAGTCAATAATATATTCACCTTCACCACAACCCATATCAACATACAATTTTTTATCTACTTCTAGTTTAGAAGTCCATTTATCTCTATCAATAGGGATTGGATAAGACAAAGGGTTAGTATGGGTTCTGATTCTTCTTGCCATATTCTGTGAAAATCGATAACGGTTTAAAATATTATCTATCTTTTAGATAAGAATATCAAACAAAAATATAATTGTTAAATAAAATTTAAGTAGAATTATAAAAAATGGTGCACCCGTCGGGACTCAACAGAAAATTTACATGTAAATTTTGTGTGTGCATAAAATCTTAGATTTTATTGCATGAACCCGAGAGTTCAAGTCTATCGAATAAATAGTATAACTTAATGATTGAATTAACTCATTTAGAAAGTAAAATGGTGCACCCGTCGGGACTTGAACCCGAGTAGACGGCTTGGAAGGCCGCAATCATAGCCACTAGACCACAGGTGCATATTTTTCTAATAACATTTGAAAATTATCTATCATTTATAAATCTTTCTCATAGAAGAGAATAATATATAAAAATTACTTAGATTCATTAACTAATTCACGGAATCTTTCAACAAATCGTTCAAAATCAGCCTTTTCAATACCAGCTCCACATGCATATTCATGTCCGCCACCAAATCCATTAACTTCTTTTAAAACTTCTTGTAAGATAGGTTCAATTTTATGCTTACCTGATCTTAATGACATTCTAATTTTATCATCTTTTTCACGAGCAATAATTGTAACCTTATCAGGATACATATGTAATAATTCATTACTTAATTCAGGAGTAAAGCTAGTTGTAGTGCTATTATAATTAAATACAAGCATTACATCATCTTCTTTAACTGAAGCCTTAGCGTTAGCAAGAACTTCTTCGTAAATATCATTTAATTTGGCAAATCTCTTGTAAATAAATCGACCTTGAGCTGTTTCTTGATTTAAGATTTCATATGGAGATTTAATTCTAGTTAGAATTTTAATTGCTTTCTTAACATCGGAAGTTCTGCCCTTTAATAGAAATGCGAAAATTTTAACTAATTTACCAAGCTTAGTTTCAAACATAACATCGCCAGGATCATTAAATTCTGCATCAACTAAATCAGGATACTTCTTCATAATTTCATCAAAATTATCAGGAATAAACCAATCACCAATACAACCAATTGCATATAACCAAAGTAAATCTTCATTACGTGCAGCCTTATAACACCAATGTGTAGTAGGTTTTTGTTTTGATGGATCGTATTTTCTAGGATTAAAATAATTTACATGTTTTAAGTCAAGAACTTTATGATGATCAACAATTACAGTTGGAATTCTATTTAGTTCATTAATAAAATCTTGATCAATAACAGCTTTATCTAAAATGAAAATTTTATCAGGAGAATAACTCTTTGCTTTATCAGCAAGTACAGTACTTAGACCTGGATTTGCTTTAACAATAATACCATGACCTTCTTTAATAGTCTTATAGCAGATTAGAAATGAACATAAACCATCTGGATCATCATCAAAGAAATATACTGGTCTAGCTGATGTCACAAGTTCATTATGTAATTCATTAAGTCGCTCTTCAGGTATTAAATCTGCCATTATCTACAGAAAAAATGTTAATTGATTTATAAATTTGGTTATTTATGATATCGTAACTCAGTAGTGATTAAAGGGTTGATTTATATATGATTTATTACAATTAATTTACATGATGGGATATAATCTAGAAACATTGTGTCATAAGAGAAAAGCTAAGAGAGATATAAGTTACATTGGTTATGACTATGAAATACGTACTATTAAAGAATGGTCTAAACCGAATGGAATTAAATATCAAGATCGTATAATTGCTGAATTAAAGCCAATTAGAGACTTTATCCCTAAAAGCTATAGAAATCCAAAGACTTTAGAACTCAAAACAAATATGGAAATATTACAAATTCCGTCTACTTATCAGAAAATAAAATTAAATAATAATATTTTCTATGAAACAAAAGTATCTACTAAGTCTGATTTAATCAAAAAATTAGAATCAAACTTTAAATAATAACTTTCTTCGTAATATTTATCCCTAATTAAAAGAAATCTTAATAAAGGTTAATGCATATATATTAATATGGAAGAAAATAATCAAGAGACTAAAAAAATAAAATTATTAGTAATTTCTGGCAGTCTTAGAGAACAATCTTACAATAAAGTTGTTGCAAAATTCTCTGAAAAATATTTATCTTCTTTTGATAATGTTAATATTGAATTAATTGACATTAAAAATTATAATATTCCATTATACAATTGGGACTTAGAGAATAAAAATGGTCTACCGATTGATGTTCAAAAACTTAAAAGAAAATTCGAATCATCTGATGGATATATAGTACTTTCTCCCGAATATAACGGTTCATATTCAGGTGTTCTAAAAAACATCATAGATTGGCTTTCTAGAAGTGAAAACGGTGATGCAAGTCTATTATCAAGCTTTAGAAATAAGAATGCTATGATTGGTAGTGTATCTCCAAGTAGACGTGGTGGAATTAGATGTTTAGTAAAACTTAGAATGTTACTTAATGATTTATTTGTAGATGTATCTCCTGATGAAATTTCAATTAGTGTTGCTAATGAAAAAATTACTGAAGGTTTAATAACAGATAAAAAACTTGAAGATTACTTAATTCTTAAATTAAATAAGTTTAAAGAAAGAGTAATGAAATTAAAAACAATATTACCTTAATTTTTTTTCTTATAATTAATGTGCTTTCTTAGATATTTTAAGACTTACTAAGAAATATCCAAACATCATAATAGCCATTACTAAATATACAAAATTGCTCGGTAAGAAAACTAATGTTACAGCAAGTCCCATTTTACCAATAAAACTTCCAATATCAGAGGAAGTTGCAAAAATAGGATAATATTTTTCTTCTTCTTTTTTAGTAACATTCTTAAAAAAATAAGTATCTTGAATTGGTTCTAAAAAGCCAACAAATGCACAAGCAAAAATTAAAATTACCATTTGAGCTCCAATAAAATTTGTGAAGAATAATAGTATTGATGCGATTGTTAAACCTAAATAACCACTAGTAAACATAATTTTAAATCCAGTCTTTTCTGATAATTTACCAACTAAAAATTCCATTAAGACAAGTGGTACGATAATGAAAGCCATAAAAATACTAACATGACCTTCAGTTAAACTATTCTTAATCATAAACAGTGGAACATATACATAAACTAAAGCCCACCAAACTTCAATGCCTGAAGCCATAATATATGGTAAGTGTAATTTTTTATTTTTAAAATATGATACAATATTTTCAATAGGATTAGAATCTATTTTTTTACGTTTTTTAATATTAGATTTAAGATGCATTGACCAATAAACAATAACACCTAAGATAAAAAATAATGAAGCAATATAAAATACTTTTAATAGACCATATCTTAATATAATAATACCTGCAATAATAGGTCCAATAAGCCAACCTAAATTAATAAAAGTATAAAGTAAACCTTCTTCCTTATTCAAATCTTTCTTACTAGTTGAATCTCTAAATAGAATATCAAAGCAATCAATTCTAAACACTGCAGCTATTGTTAGTAGTAATGCCATAAGTAAAAATATCCACAAACTATTGAAAAAAGCAATAGAAAAATATGCAACAGCAGTTACTATAAGACTAAAAAATAATAGTTTATTTTGATTGAATTTTTCAATTACAGGAATTGAAACAAAAGTCATCAATATAGAAAATAGTACTAGAAAACCTGAAATAAAACCAATAGTTGATTCATTTAATCCAAAGCTTTCCATGTAAAGAGCCCAAATAGTATCAATACATGCTAAACCAATTGCAGTAAAAAATCTTACAAAAATTAGTTCATTAGATTTAGATAATTTCTTCCTATGTTTTCTATGAAGATGAAGCATATAATAACATTTGAATATTTATCGTTTAAATAGTTTATTATTAACTATAAAGTTTGTATATATAATATATAAGAACTAAAAAATAAAAATTTAATAAAAATTAAAATTCAATTTCTTTTAGATTAGTAATAGATCTTGAAATAATATCATTCATATCCAACTTATCTTCTTCATATAATAAAACACTTTCTTTAGTTTTAGTTGCAGGGAATGTTGGAACATACTTACAACTTGATTCTTTTGCAGCTGATAAATCATAAGTTCCAATCTCTCGAGCAATATCAAGTGTTTCAAGTTTATCGTTAGTAAGTAAAGGTCTGATAAAAGGAACCTCAGTAATTTTTGAAGTTAATGCAATATTTTCTAAAGTTTGAGATGCAACTTGACCTAAATTACCACCATCAACAATAAAATCATAGCCTCTTTCCTTTGCAAGTTTAGAAACAATTCTAACCATGAATCTTTTACATAGAACACAATTATATTTAGGATTACAATTACCAGTGATTTGATTCATCATGATAGTATGATCAATTACAAATAATTTACCAATTCCAACTTGTTTTGCAAGCTTTTTAACTTTTTCAAGAGATCTTGGATCTGCATGATGTTGGTTAAAAAATAGACCATCAAGAGCTAAACCTCTTTTTCTAGCCATATGAGCTGCAACTGGACTATCAGCACCAGATGAAATTAGTATTAATCCTTTTTTCATAATGGATGAAAATTTTACTTAGTTTTTATATTTTTGTTTTTTTAAATTATTTATTTACTCAATATTCTATTAAGAAGCTATTATTCAAAAATAGGAACGTTTATTAACCTCCACGTCTATAAAATCATTGGTGTGGGTTTATTAGTATTAGAAATATTACTAGTGTGTGTATTAGAAATACGTTCATTCTTATATTTTTACTATGTTTATCCATGCAAGTTTATGCATGCTTATCTGACTTAGATTGTTCTGGTGGTGATACTTGTAACGACGAGGAATCTTATTCTGAATCCATTTTTTGGGATAATAATCAAAGTGTTTGTTGTGCTGACTCATCTTATTGTGTTTATGGTTTAACTTGTTATACATCACAATCTGCAGGAAATACAAATAGTTTGGCTGGTTCAGGAAATGATATGCAATCACTTTGTTCTAATAATGCTGGTACTGGTGAATGGATTGAATGCGATGAAGATGATTTTATGGATTATTGGTGTGGAGATATCTGTGGTCCAGCAAAAGGTGTAATTGGTGTAAGAGATAATCCAAATCCAAATGCAAGTTGGAATGCAGTAGGTTCTGGTGAAAGTTCTTCTCACGGTGAATTTAATTCAACTCAATTATTTGGTTCAAACAAATTAGAATGTTGTGGTGACGATGAAAATGAGATCTACATAACGAGAAATGAATTTTCGACTTGGACAGATCAATTTTCTTGGGACGATGACTTAAATGATGATGCTTGCTGTGATTTAGATACTGATTGTGTATACAATGGTAAATGTTATGCAACAAGTGGCTACTACGATTTGAATAGTGATGGTTTAAAAGAAGCATTTTGTTACGGAACAAATGATGAATGGCTAAATACTGATTATCATACAGGTTATTGTACAGGTGCAGGATATGAATGGAATATTGGCGGCGGTAATGCAGTTGGTGATAATTTCGATCCAGTTAACGGAAATACTGTTAACCAAGATTTCTGTAATGCTCGAAAAACAACAATGGGTGGTGCGTTTGTTTCATCAAATCACTGTTGTTGTGGTGATGATGAAAACGAATTAGTATCATCAAGAGATTGTGATGGTTCAGCTTGTACTGATTCTGCAGCAGACAAAGGTTGTTGTGCAGCATCAACTGATTGTGTATATAATAATGAATGTTATACAACAGGTTCTTTTGTAGATACAAATGGTGCTGGTGGAGATGAAATTTGTACTAGTGGTACTTGGTATGAATATGTAAATCCTGTTGATATATTTAGTTCTGTATGGAATACATCTGCAACATCAGGTGGATCAAGTAATTCTGATCAAGTAAAATTACCTTTATTATCATCTGGTACATATAACTTTACAGTTGATTGGGGTGATGGTAATTCAAATACAATTACAACATGGAACCAAGCAGAAGTAACTCATACATATGCTGGTTCTGGTACTTATACTATTAATATATCAGGAGATATTGAAGGCTTCAGATTCAATAATGCTGGAGATAAACTTAAACTTTCAGACATCCAACAATGGGGTAAATTAAAATTAGGTAATGATAATAGTTATTTCTACGGTGCAGAAAATTTAATAGATATTACTGCAACAGACATTCTTAACACAACTGGAATTACAGATATGACTTCAGCTTTTAGAAATTGCTTCAATTTAGCAACAGTCCCAAACATGGATCAATGGGATATGAGCTTAGTAACTAGTATGCGTTATATGTTTAGAGATGCATATGATTTCAATCAATCTATTAATAATTGGAATACTTCATCAGTTGAATTATTTTTACAAATGTTTCATTACGCAAATTCATTTAATCAACCCTTAGATAATTGGGATATATCATCTGCATTAGAAACTGATTTTATGTTTTATGATGCAGCATCATTCAATCAAAATATTAACTCTTGGAATACTTCATTAGTTACAGATATGAGTAACATGTTTTTTGGAGCAATAGATTTTAATCAGCCATTAGATAATTGGGATGTTTCATCAGTAAATCAAATGGACTATATGTTCTTCGATGCTACTTCCTTTAATCAACCATTAAATAACTGGAATACTAGTTCCGTCACAAATATGAGTTATATGTTTCGTAATAGTAATTTGAATCAACCTCTAGATAATTGGGATGTAAGTTCAGTTATTGATATGAATAATATGTTTAGTTGGACAAATTTCAATCAAAATATATCATCATGGAATGTTTCTAAGGTAACAGATATGAGTAGTATGTTTCATGGAGCAATTATATTCAATCAACCATTAAATAATTGGAATACATCATCA
>PPCM01001123.1_pt1 | contig 13854 bp, 13 predicted proteins | sample 1555541 | NCBI WGS metagenome assembly PPCM01 (sample SAMN05284479, study PRJNA326546) | Marine sediment metagenome, whole genome shotgun sequencing project. | isolation source: marine sediment | place: Germany: Wadden Sea | collected 2012-09-05 | reverse complement strand
GTAGGACAAACATGACTTACATTACCTGCATCTAAGGAACCTAGAGAAAGTACTTCACAACCTATATCAAACTTATTCTCAATAAAATGCTTTTTAACGACTCCAGTTAAAGCATTATTCAGAACAAAGTTATCATAACTTTTCTCATAATTTCTAATACTCAATTCTGCTCCAGTTGCTAAGGCTGCTCCTCTAGCACAGTTTTTAACTTTTTCAATTACTTCTTTTAAATATGATTTAGTAGTTGCTCGAACATAGAACTGTGCAACTGCTTTTTCTGGTACAATATTTGCAGCGACACCACCTTCAGTTATGATTCCGTGAATTCTAGTTGAAGTTGTGATATGTTCTCTTAAGGCATTGATACTATTAAATGTTGAAATTACAGCATCTAAAGCATTGATTCCCTTTTCAGGAGCTGCTGCAGCGTGTGCTGCTTTTCCCCTAAACTCAAACTCAATAGCCTCCATAGCAAGTGATTGGATTTCAAGATTTGTACGACTGCTCGGATGTGCAATTAATGCAATATCGACATCATCAAAAACACCTCTATCTGCCATATCTACTTTCCCACCATTTGTTTCTTCTGCAGGTGTTCCAAGAACGATAATCTTTCCACCAATCTCATCAACAATCTTTGATAATACAATCCCAACACCATCTGCAACAGTACCAATCATATTATGACCACAGCCATGTCCTATTCCTGGTAGTGCATCGTACTCACCCATAACAGCAATTACTGGTCCTAATTTTTTTGAATCATAAGTCGCTCTAAAAGCAGTTTCCATATCTAAAAACTTATCTTCTACTTGAAAATTATGCTTTTTTAGTAATTCTATATGAGCTTTACATGCCTTGAACTCCTGATTACCAAGCTCAGGATTCTCATAAATAAAATGATTGATCTCAACTAGTTCCTCAAATATTCCGTCTATTAATGCATTAACTTTTTCCATAATTCAACTCATTTCTTTTAAGATAGTATGTTACACCTAAAAAGAACCGAAGTTCTAGACTTATCTAGTCCAATTATCAGTATACATCTGAATCAAGGTACAGCCAATACCTTAAGGTTTTATTTAAGAATAAAATAATACAAAAAGACATCATCCTGTGATGTCTTTAACCATAAATTTCAATGCACATTTTTCTTCTATCGGTTTCGAATAGACATATCCTTGAATATAATCTATATCTAAGTCTTTAGATACAGCTATCATTTCAATGTTTTCAATTCCTTCACTAACAACTGCAATATTGTTGTCGTGAGCTAATCTTATAATCGATTTTATAAATCTCTTTACATTGTCATCTATCATAACTTCATTCATTATTTCACGATCTATTTTAATCTCATTCAATGGCATCCTTAAGATATTATTTAATGATGCATACCCCACACCAAAGTCGTCTAAAGCTATTTGAACACCAGCACAACTCAGCTTTCTTATCTGAGAAAGAGCCTCATCACCATGATCTAACATTAAAGATTCTGTTATTTCAATAATTACACTTGAACGGCTAATGCAATTCTCTTCTATAATACTTAAAACCCTATCACCATAATCTCTCTGAACAACCTCTACAACTGAAGCATTAATTGATATTGTCGCATCAGATGAATTTCTCTCATTGTATTTTTTTATAAACTTACAACCTTCTCTTAAGGCAAATTGCCCAATTGAAATTATTTGGAGATTTCTTTCAGCTGACTCTATAAAATCGTCTGGATAAATCATACCATATTCTTGACTATTCCATCTGATCAAAGATTCAAAGCCTGCGATTTCATCATTTACGCTTTTAATAATGGGTTGATATAGAAAGAAAAATTCTTCATTATCCAAAGCCATTTGAATACCATTTTTAATGAAAAGCTTTTTCTTTACTTCATTTTTGATACTTTCATCATAAAAGACAATATTGCTTTTTTGTTTTTCATCTTTTAATTCTAAGGCTACATAAGATTGATCAATTATCTCTGCACCACTTAACCGTTCTCTATAATCAAAACAGATAACTGCCATATTGGCTACTACAGGTACAATAAAGTTCATCATTTCCTGAAGTTGTTCAAGTTCAAATAATATATTCTTTATCATCCTTTTTATTGTCAAATCAGTAAATTCACCTCTAAGAAAGACAGCAAATTTATGAGATGACAATCGATAATAATCTACAGAATCATCAAAAATTGATTTAACAATTTCTACACCCTTGTTAATTACTTTATTGGAAAATTCAAAACCGTAAATCGCAATTAATTGCTCTAATAAGTAAAAGTCTAGAAACATTAATTTGCCAGACTGTTGTTGTTTTTTACTTTCATCGAGATGTACCTCTAACATTTTTCGATTATATAGATGTGTATCTTCATCATAATACGCCAATTCAAACAACTTATTATTATGCGCTTTTTCAAGTGTCACATCATTGTGACATCCCGACATTATCACAAGATTACCTTCCAAGTCGAATTCAGCTATACCAGTAGCTTCAATCCATCTCATCTCATTTTTTCTTGTTACAACTCTATACTCAGATCTAAATACTTCTTTCATATTAGAAGTCTGATTGGAAATGTTTGCATTAAATAGTTTACGATCTAATGGATGTACAATACTGATCCAATCTTTCATTGTAGAATCATTGAGGGATAATTGAAATTTATCATAAAAATTTGCATTATAAAATTGAACTTCTCCATTAGGATACATTTCCCAAAGTCCCATATCATTCACATTAAAGAGTTCTATAAAGCTTTTTAACTTATTAACTTTTTCATCATACTCTTTTTTCAAACCAATCACCTCTTCAACAAAGTCACAGCCATTATTAACTTTTGACTACAGAACTATAGATTATATTTAATACAAAGTCAATAGACTTCTCCTAACTACTCAAAACGTTAACCAAAGTGGCCGAAACTCCTCAAATCACATAGATTTTATTTGCAAAACGAATAAATGTTTCACTCCATTTCTGATAATATCTATGATATAACCTACAAATCTTCCGTTAAAAATTATTTCATCTACTGTATTCAATCAAACTGAACCTTATATGATATAATCAATGAAAACACAATACTCATTGTAAGGAAGGACATTATGAAAGATACATTGCAAATACTAACAAAACTCATGAAAGAAGTTGGCGAATATCAAGTCGACAAGTTTAAAAGCAGAGCATTTACTTATGAAACAAAGTCTACAGAAATAGACATTGTAACAGAAGTTGATCAACAATCAGAAAAAATGTTAATCGAAGGATTAAAGGAGCACTATCCTGAGTACGGTTTCTTAGCAGAGGAATCCGGAGAACTTGATAGCCATTCAGAATATAAATGGGTCATCGATCCATTAGATGGCACAACTAATTTTTCAACAGGCATACCTATCTTTGCCATATCAGTTGGTCTTCAGAAGAACAATGAAAGCATTTTAGGAGCAGTTTACGTTCCTATGTTAGACGATTTATATACCGTTATAAAAGGTCAAGGTGCATATAAGAACAACAAAATAATAAATGTGAACAAGGCTCCTACACTAAGAAGTTCAGTAATAGCAACTGGCTTCCCATATGACCGTGCAGAGAATCCTGTTAACAATATTGTACAGGTATCCAATATTGCTCCAAAAGTTAAAGGGATTAGAAGAATTGGTGTAGCAGCTTATGATTTATGCCTCGTTGCCGAAGGTGTATTTGCAGGATATTGGGAATTTGGTCTTAAACCATGGGACTATGCAGCTGGTTTACTTCTAGCACTAGAGGCAGGCGCAGTATATGAATCACTACCACAAAGAGAACATTCTATGATTGTCTCAAACAAAGAAATCTTCGATGAGTTAAAAGCCTCACTTATATAATAAAGACTTCAAAGTCATTATGACTTTGAAGTCTTTTTATTACAAATCCATCTTTTCTTCAAAATATCTTAGTTCATAAGTTTTATTTACAGGAACCTCTTCTAAATACTCACCAAAGGTTTGCATCAAATCTTTAAAAACACCTGTTTTCATAAAAGTCTCAGCATAAGATTTTTTTTCCCATGAACCAATAGCCATCATTTCATTACCACTTGTATAAAGTTGCACCCTAATGAACCCATCAGCCTTTGTAATCTTATTATACACAGCTTCTTTCCATACCGATACACCTTGCTCTAACATATTCTCTTTGAATTTGTAATTAATCTGTGCATTATACATATAACATCCTCACATTCTATACTAATTAGATATACTATAATTGTATCCAATATTTAGTAAGCTTGCAAGAAAAATTTATATTGTATTAGTATCAAACATAATCTACTCCCCAATCATTTCATCAAACTTTACAAATATCAAAATAAAAGAGGCCTACATCAGCCACTTTATCAATCATATTTCATTGTTGATTACTCATAATGTTTAATATTTCCTTCATCAATGATTTCGATTATTCCATTATTTATTTCTAATACATTTAAACAAGTTGATTGCATAAATGGTCCAGACCAAAATTCCTTTATATCTAAAGATTTTATATATGCAAATATCGCCTTTAAAAGAACACCATGACTAACAATTAGAATATCTTTACCTTCATGTTTTTTAATAATTTCATTAAACACCTGACTTCCTCGTTTTATCAATGCTTCAAAACTTTCTTTTCCCTCAGGTTGAAACTTCTCTGGTTCTCTCCAGTAATAGTTAAACTGATTTCCATATTGAGCTTCTATATCATCATGTGACATCCCCTGCCAATCTGCAAGGTATACTTCTTGTAAATCATCATACTGTTCAATGTCGATAGACCTATCACCTTTTATAAGCTTAGCAGTATCATATGCTCTACCACTAGAACTCGAGCATATGATATCAATTGGTGTACTTTCCAAACTCTTACCTAACCACCTTGCTTGGTCCTTACCAAGTGATGTAAGATCTGAATTTAAACGACCTTGCATTCTTCCTGCTAGATTCCATTCTGTTTGACCATGTCTTGTTAAATATACTTTCATAATTTTTTTCCTTTATAATATTTTTTGAAGAAAACTATCACTTGTTTTTAGATTTTCTATAATAACCTTCAATGTCAAGTTTAATCCATATTATCCTTATTAGTACTCTATCACTCCTGAACTATTATAACATAAGAATGCATATAGAAAACTATCACAATATATTGCTATGAATATTTCCTAAAGCTCAAAAAAAAGCATCCTAAGATGCTTAATCAAAACTAACTCTTTTTTCAAATAGAAAGCCTATTAGTAAGTATATACTTGTCGTAAATACAGTAAATCCTGCTAACAGCATCCATAATCCAAATCCATCTAACATTGTTTCCTGTACATTACTGAAGAGCAAACTACTACCTCTAATAAGTAAGTAATTAAGGAAAATATATATACCAATTGTAATAATTCCACCAAACTTAACTTGAGAGAAAAAAGATCTAAAGATTGCAAAAGATAAATAGACAACAAGAATCATTAACACTGCATAAACTATATTAGCAACAACTGTAAATATCAACTGGTCCATAGGTTGACTCATAATTTCTTTGATAGCTGGTTTCCATAATGCTACACCAGTTAAATGTTCAATCGCTTGTACTGCTGTATATATTGCAATAAAACCTGCTGCAAAAACTTCTACAATTGAGACAATGACTTTTGAACCAATCTTTGTATAAGAAGACATCGGAATTGAGAAATATAAATCTCTAGTGGATTGTTTTGCCTCAAGTCTTAGATTATTAACTGCACCAACAACTGAACTGAACGAAAGTGCTGATCCTAAAAGAATAAAGAAAATCAATTGAAATCCAAAACTTTCTATACTGTATGTTCCTTCTGACTTAAATTTCATTAAAAATCCGAAATAAACTAAAAAATAAGCTGCTAATAAACCTAAAGATAATTTCCATTTACGCTGAAACTCATATTTAAATAACTTAATCATTCTTATAAACCTCCTTGTAAAGGTCATGAATCGACATTTGACGTTCGTTTCTTAACATTTCAACATCACCCTTTAATTCAAGTCTACCTTTTCTGATGAATATAACATCGTCAATAATTTTCTCAAATTCATGAACAAGGTGACTTGATATCACAATACATTTTTCCTCACTAACTTCCGCTGCAAGCATTTCCAAAATCATATCTCTTGAAATAGGATCAATGCCATTTAATGGTTCATCTATCAAATATAACTCAGCTTTTCTTGCAATTGTAAGAGCTACTTTTAAACGTCCCCTTTGTCCTGTAGATAATGTTTTGATGGTACTCTTTGGAGATAACTCCAAAACATCAATTGCATCAAGTACTTTCTTTCTATCGAAACCTTCAAAAAAGTCTTCATAAAAATCTATTACTTGACTGACTTTCATCCATGGATATAAATGGGATTCAGTCGGCATATAAGCAACCTTTTGCTTTAAATACTTTCCTTTCAACGGTTGATCATAAATAATCTCCCCTGAATTTTTTTGAAGTAATCCAGAGAGTATTCTCATCAATGTTGATTTACCACTACCATTCGGTCCTAAAAGACCAATAATTTTTCCTTTTTCAAATGTTACTGAAAAATCGTTTAAAGCTTTTACAAACATATACCGTTTATTTAAGTTTTTAACCTCTAAAGCAATCATTTCTTACCTCCGTTTAACCTTTCCTTAACACTACTCATTATTTCATCTGATGTATAGCCTAATTCTTTCATCTTCTCAATAAAAACATAAACAACATCATCCGACATCTCATGTTTCAATTCTAATACAATAGTCTCGTCTTCAACTATAAATCGGCCGATTCCTCTTTTGGTATATGCCAAATTCATTCGTTCCATCTCTTGATAAGCTTTTTGTACTGTATTAGGATTTACTTTAAGCTCAAGTGCATAATCTCTTACACTTTGTAGTTTTTCGCCCGGTTTACAAATACCAAGTACAATATCTCTTTTAATGATATTTATGATTTGAATATAAATGGGAATGTGATTTTCAAAATTCATATTACCTCCTGACGTGTCTTAGCTAAATAGTACACCTACACACGTTAAAAAGCAATAAAGAAAACCTTAAGAAAAGGTTAATTCATTGACTCACAATTACATACAATTTCACTTTTTCAAACTTGTCTATTACATAGTCTTACTAGCAAAAAAAAAGATCGCTCATCAGCAATCTTTTAATCATTTTCTTTAATAACCTGATTCTTACCAGCACCTTTAGCTCTATACATTAAGTCGTCTACCTTATGAAAAACTTCTTCAAAATCACTTGAAAAACACTTGGTCACACCAATACTAGCTGTTGTCTTTATATCTAATTCCCACTCAATATTTTCTATACTCAATCTGATTCTTTCAGCAATATAAAGTAATTCTTCTTCTTGTACGCCCTTCAGAAATACGAGAAATTCCTCTCCACCATAGCGTCCTAAATAATCATGATCTCTAATGGAATGTAAAATAACATCCGCAATTTTAATTAATACAACATCTCCAACCGAGTGACCATAGGTATCATTAATAGCTTTAAAATCATCTACATCTAATAGTATTAAACCATTTTCATCACTTAAGTTGTTTTCAATGATATCTATGATTTTGCCTCTATTAAATGCTTTCGTCAAATCGTCTGTAATGGAATTAATGTACAGTTCCTTTTCAACTTTCTGTTTCGATCGAATTTCAAATATCAAGAAAAATGTACCTAATAGTAATAAAAATATAAGAACGACAGAAACGATAAGCAAACGCCTTGATAGCATTATCTCTTTATCCTTTAATGTATTGACTTCTTTTAGCAAGTCAATTCGTTCATTGATATTCTCAAATTTGTACTCATCTAGCTGTTCGAAAAGCTTACTATAATCTTCATCGGAGGCATCATAGTAATTGATAATAGAATCATATAAAAAAGCAGAAGCTTTTTCATAGTTCTCTATTTCATAGTAAAGCAATCCTAACTCAAGAGCGATGTCAGCTCCAAAATCATATCCATTAGGAATCATCAATGTTTCGTTGTAAAAATTTAAACTCTTCTCATAGTATTCGATTGCTTTATGTTTATCAACTTCAAAATAATATGCCCCCAAGTATTGATAAATATACGAAATATTGTATGTGTCTTCAGGTTTTACATCATCTAGAATACTTAAAAGCGACTCTTCAATATCTTCTACTTCACCAAGAGCATAAAGTGCATCTATCTCATAAAACTTAAATTGGAGTGTAATATCGCTTACAATATAATTTACATATTTATCTCCAATAGCTTCTTTTGCCTTTTTAATATACTCTAATACTCCCTCATAATTGTCATTATAATAATCTTGGTTTACCAAAAACAGATAGGACTTAGCAACACCTAAGTTGTAATCTATATCCTCTGACAAAGACAAACTTTTCTCAGCAAACCGTAATCCTTCTTTTGAGTCATAGGTATCAGAATAGATAAAAGCAATTATATACTTGATATCTGCAAGACGCTTTTTTTCATTCAGTTTCTCAGCAAGAGCCTTTGCCTCATTAGCTCTTAAAATAGATGATGATACATTATAGAACTCACTATCCATCTCAGCTAAGTAGTAGTTTACTTCTAAGAGCAATCTATCATTTTCGGTAATTTCTAGAGTTTTTTCTAGTTTTTCATATCCACCTTTGTAATTAAATTTATAGAGATCAATCCTTGCCTCTAAGAATAGTCCAAGAGCTTCGTACTCCTCATAACTCTTATAAGTACTATAATATAAATCAACGTCTTCTTGTGTTAATTCACGAGTTTCTATAATATCCAAATAACTCTCAATTATATCTATGTCCTCAGAAAACACTACAGTAACAACTAAAAACATCAGCATTATTACCATCAATAATTTTCTCATGCCTAACTCCAATCTAAATAAGTGTCTATTTTAATATATACCACTATAAGAGCCTTATAAATCTTAGAATTCATTAAATCGTTCCATTAAAATGTGATCATTCTTCAGTTGAAGCAAATCCCATTGATTGCCATATAAATCTTTAAAAACGGCAACGGTTCCATAATCAGCTTCTTTGGGTTTTCTAACAAACTCAATCCCTTTTGAAATCATTTCCTTATAATCACGCCAGAAGTCATCTGTATTCAAAAATAGAAATACCCTACCTCCGCTTTGATTACCAATGAATTTCTCCTGTTCCGAGTTGGAAGCTCTTGCTAACAGTATCGTTGTACCTTCTGATCCCTTAGGTGCAACAACAACCCATCTCTTATCTTGTTCGGATTGATATATATCTTCTAATAATTCAAATTGTAGCTTGTTTACATAAAAATCTATCGCCTCGTCATAATCTTTTACTACTAAGGCTATGTGTGTAATTGCTTGTTTCATCAAATTCCCCCTTTATCACTATTTAACCAATCAACTTATCATACCATTCCTTAGTTAAACCTGAATGACCTCTATATTCATCAATGTGAACTTCACATAATTAATTTGTTTTCCATAAGTTCTCAAAAAATCTATTTGCTCAAAATAGTCACAATTCATACCATGATCCACATAGGAACACCTTTAAACTTCTCATATTTCTCAATATAATAACAACTTTGCATTATTCAAATCAGTAGGGATATACATCGAATATGGTTTACAGGTGTTATCAATTTTCACTTGTTCTAAGTTACACATTATATCATCATAATATGACTGAATACAATCAAAACTTTCATTAATAAAGCTGTCTTCAGAATTATAATCAAGCTCAGAAATTTCTTCATACAGTTGACTCAAGATACACTCCTTATATATAGATATATCCCTAGTCTCTTTAGAACAATTATTTTTATATGTTATTTCATTATATATTGCATATTTTCCTATCTCAAACGATAGATCTTTTAACTCAAATTGCTCTCTAATAAGCCTCTTTGAAGCATTTAGTTTTTCTTCAAATATCAATTATTTGTTGTTAAACAACATGACACTGTACTCTTGATTACTTTTTACTAATATGGTCAAATACTTTTCAGAGTAACAAACAATGGTACTAATTGATATCTGTTTCTCAACAGAATCCATTTCATATGGCTTAACTTCAACTTCTCAAACCATTCCCTTGCTTCTTTCGGATTGCCTGTTATTCTCCTATCCATATCTATATAATGTATCTTATCCATGTTATCTCTTCACCTGCGCTATTTTAAGTGCAAAAGCATTTTATCACAATTAATATAATGAACCAACGTTCACTTAAAAAATTAATCAGTTATATATATAATTCGCTTCTTGATAGTATATTTTTAGTAAATATATAAGAAATCTCCACAAAAAAACTCCTGTTATCAACAGAAGCTTTTTTTATACATCAACTTATTTTCTCACATTAAATAGCTCAAACCACATAACCTCATTTATCAACTATTTCATCTTTCTATTTATCTTATATTCCTCTCTTATATTCTTGAGCAACTCCTCATCTTCGCAAGTCATTTTAATGAAACTAACCAATATTCTAGCACCATCTAAAATAACAGACTCTATTTCCTTTGTTTTCATAACATCAGCAAACTCAGTTGTATGCAAATAAATATCTTTTTCCCCTACAGAAATTAAGGGATGAAAAGTAGGACAGTAATCATCTATGTGACCTATATCAGAAGAACCAAGGTTTACTGATTTCTTAACATCTCGCCCATTTTCCATATATATATCATTCAAAAGTTTTTCTGCAACAGAATTACGAGTTAAAGTTTTTAAGGATGGACAAAGAGCACTAATGTTTACATTCGTCCTAGTTGCTAAGGCTGCTGCTTTAGCACAATCCTTAACCCATTCACTTATATCATCTAAATAAGCCCTATCCAACCCACGAGTATACAATTCAAGAAGAGAGTGATGCGGAACCATGTTTGCAGCCTGTCCACCTTCTTTTATAATACCATGAATTCTTATGTCATCCTTAATATGTTGTCTCATCATATCTATCGCATGTAACATTAGTTGTGCCGCATTTAAAGCATTGTTTCCTTCCCAAGGAGATGCAGAAGCATGAGTAGACTTTCCGATAAATTCAACTTTTATACCGTCTAAAGCAACCATTTCAGAAAATACAGCATTATAAGGAAAAAGGTGAAGCATAATTGCATAATCATAACCTTCGAAAACCCCTTTGTCAGCTAAGTCGATTTTTCCGCCCATAACCTCTTCATCAGGTGTACCAATAATATCTATCTGTGCATTTAAACTATACGCTAATTCTTTTAAAATCAAAGCCGCCAATACACTTGTTGCTCCACTAGCAGAATGACCACACCCATGACCAATTTCAGGAAGAGCATCATACTCCGAAAGTATAGCAATTTTTATATTTTTTCCTTTATTTATTGTACCTTTAAATGCAGTATTTAAGCCCGCAAAAGGATATTCGGTTTCAATTCCATTATTTCTTAGTATATCAACAATTCTTTTAGAAGCCTCATATTCATATCCTGAGAGTTCAGGATTTTCTGCCATATAGTAGTTCAATCTATAGATTTCACTCTTGTGAGTATTCAAGGCTCTAATGCATTCCTCATTAAAATATCTATTTATTTTCATCTAATTACCTACCTAAAACGGTCCATATCCAAATGTTACTGCTGCAATTAATAATGCACTTTCAACTACAAACATTATGCCAAATAACGGTAGGAAGAATTTATACCATTTATCTAAAGGAATTTTTGCAATACTTGCCATAACAACGATTCCTCCTGTTGGCCAAATTAGATTAGAATAACCATCACCAAATTGATAAGCTAATACTGCTGCTTGTCTTGATACTCCGGTTAAATCTGCTAAAGGTATCATAATTGGCATAACAGCCGTTGCTTGTCCACTACCTGATGGAATAAATAAATTTAGAATATTTTGCACTATCAGCATACCTTCTGCTGCAGCCCACGATGGAAGAGATTTAAGTGGCATATATAAATAGAAAATTACAGTATCAATAATATTACTATCCTGTAGAACAACTAAGATAGCTCTAGATAGTCCTACAACCATCGCACCAATAACCATTCCCTTACATGCTTCAATAAAATTCTCAGCAACTTCATTTGGCTTAAATCCTGCAATAATCGAAACAACAATTCCACAAATCAAGAATATTGCTGCCATTTCGTTTATATACCAATACCATGTTAAGCTACTATAGACAATAAAACCAATTGTTGCTACCAGGACCGCAAGAATTAACTTCTGCTTAAACTTAAACTCAGCAGAATACAACTCATCAGTATCAATTTTTAATGCACCAAAATTGATATCAGCAACTATACTTTTAGAGGGATCTTCTTTAACTTTCTTAGCATACCGCATTGTCCACCAAATACCGATTGACATAAAAATTACGAATACTAACCAACGAAAGCCTATGCCTGAGAATATAGGTAACTCACCTATAGATTGTGCAATACCAATAGTGAATGGATTTGTAGTTGCAGAGGCAAATCCAATAGCAACAGCCATACCCGACATTGCCAAACCTACCATGGCATCATAACCAAGTGCCATAGCTAATCCTACAAAGATTGGTATCAATCCAAAAATTGTATCCCATTCACCATAAGTAGATCCTGCTAAACCAAATATTATCATGAATATTGGTATCACTAGATTTTCTTTACCATTGAGCAGTTTTAGCAATTTATTAATTCCACCATGAAAAGCACCTGATTTTGTAATCGAATAAATTGCAAAATATGCAAAAAAGATTAGGAATATAACATCTCCTGCATCTACAAACCCTTTCTGAACACTTAAAAATACATCAAAGAACGAAATCGGATTTGACTCGATTTGCTGATAAGAAGCAGCATCAATCGATACGATTCCAGTATCTGGATTAGTTACTTTCTCAAATTGTCCAGCTGGTATAACATATGTTAATAAACTCAATACTGCAATAATAAAGAACAGAATTACAAAAGTATGTGGAAAACTCCTTTTCTTTCTATTCTTATTAAACCCCTTATTATTAATTGGATTTCTTTTTTTTGCCAAACTATTACTCATATTTCCCCCTTCATAAATTATTTTAGAATCTTAACGATAAGCAGCTTAACCCTCCATCAATTTTCTGGAACTCAGACATATGTACTTCTTTAATCTTAAACCCTGCCTCTTCCAACTGTTTTTTTGTTTTAGGAAAATTAGCTGGCATAACCAAGTAGTCATTCATACGAATGCAATTCGCAGCATACATTTCATCAGAATTAATTTCTAGTTTTTTAAATGAATCAAATCTAGGATCTGTGATGAACTCACCAGCAACTAGTAGTGTATTATCACCAATAAAATTAACACCTGTTTTTAGATGGAACATCTCCTTTAAGACAACAATTTCTCCTGTGTACCCATATTTTTCAACAATTCTTATAAATTGCTTTGCACCAGCTTCATTCGTTCTCTTAGAAAGACCAATATAGAAGTGTTTGTCAATTTGCATGACATCTCCACCTTCAAGAGTCCCTTCAGTTATGTAATCATATGTATCAAAGAAGTCCTTCAAGCCTTCTTTAATGGTTTCTTTTTCTCCATTTCTTGTATCCACACCTGGATTCGTAACAATGGCAAAATCTTTTGTTACAACTGCTGGATCCTCAACGAAACAACTATCTGGGTATGCCTCACTTGCTTCTAGGATTTTAACTTCTACACCCGTAGATTTTAAAACTTCAATGTACTCATTATGCTGCACTTGAGCCATCTTAAAATCTGGTAAACCTAGATTTGAAGTTGTTTGTCCTTCTACTACAGTACTGCCTGGTTTTCTTACAATGACATTTTTAAACATACTTTCCTCCCTTATAATTCCTTAT
>PPCM01001122.1_pt1 | contig 13854 bp, 6 predicted proteins | sample 1555541 | NCBI WGS metagenome assembly PPCM01 (sample SAMN05284479, study PRJNA326546) | Marine sediment metagenome, whole genome shotgun sequencing project. | isolation source: marine sediment | place: Germany: Wadden Sea | collected 2012-09-05 | reverse complement strand
GAACCGCGCGGCGTTGTCTCCGCCGTACAGCGCCTCCAGGTCCCGCAGGAGCTTCCCCCACGTGATCTTCCCGTCGCAGTAGTCCTGGTAGATCAGCTTCTCCATCACGTTGGCCTCCGTCGGCTCGTACTTGATCCCGTGTTCGGCAGCAAACTTGTACATCGCCTGCCGGACGTTCTCAGCGAACAGGTTGGGGTCCTCGCGCTCGGCGTCGTTGGGCTCGTACAGCGGCAGGTAGTACATGTCGACGGGGATGGTGAACTGCGACATGCTGCGCCACAGCAGGTACGAGATGGTGCACGTGTCCCACGCCAGGTTGCAGTGCTTGTGGGGGTAGTTCAGCAGCACGGGCTGGACGGGGCGGGCGAGCCTGAAGATGCCTGGCCGGAACTTCATGATGCCGCGACCGTTGGTGGTGGAGCCCTCCGAGAATATGACGGGGCACGGCGCCTCGACGTCACGACAGCGGCGCCGGAGATCGTCCTGCAGCTGCTGGCGGGAGTCGGTGGACTTGCGCTTGACGAGCACGACCTCCCACAACGCGGCGATCGCCCGCATGAAGGGTACCTTCGAGATGCCCGCCTTGGCAATGAACGCCGTGTGGCCTCTGGCAGCAAGGACCGGGATGTCGGCGAAGGACTGATGGTTGCACACGATGGGCGGGTTCCAGCCCTCGTCCGTCGGCCCGGCGGCCTCGCCGTGGTACGTCACGCGGAAGCCCGAGCCGAAAATCGCAAGCCGGGAGCCGAATTTGGACTGGTGGCGCAGGATGTGCATACGCCAGTTGTCGCGTTCGGGAAGGCCCTTGTGGATGGCCGTCCCAAAGAAGACTATCTGGCTCACGAAAAAGTAGAAAATCATGATGGCCCACACATAAGCCACTTTCAAGATAGGGAGCCAGAAACTCAGGACAGCGACCTTGGCAATCTCATACGGCGTCCAAGTGGGCTCGCGATGCATGAATATAGAGAACAACATGGCCCTGACATCATTGGAGGGCGCCTTGGAAGGCGCAGGGCCATCACGTCGACGTACACGTCTGAGAATCACGTCGAAAACCATTGAATCTGTGTGTTTGTGACCAAATGTGGTAAGGTTAAGGTATGGTTCCACAACAGGGTGTTGTGGTACTTGCTCACTCCCAGAATGGCGAATGCTTAATTTCACTTCGAACCCTGAAAAAGACAAATATTGCCGAAACTAGCTTCGTTGTTGACGGGACACTCGCAGGCTAAGTTTTGCGAATGGATTCATAAATAAGAATATCTGGATCTTAAGGCTCAACAGACACAGCTTCCAGCCGGCGGACGAGCTCGAAGCACTTGGGGTGGCCCTCCTCGGCTGCGATGTACATGGGGGTGAACCCACAATCAGCTGTCGTGTTGACGTCCGCACCCAGCTTGTGAAGCAGCGCCACGCATCCGTGGTGGCCATTCCGGGCACTGAAATGCACCGCAGTCCATCCATACTCATCTGCAGCGTTGATATCGGCGCCATGCCCTGCAAGACTCGAGATCTCGGCTTCATTGTCGCCCTCAGCAGCTTCCCATAGCTGTTCCTGTTTTGTTTTTGTCTCTTCCTCTTTGAGGTCTATGCGGCAGGCTTTTTAAGTCTTTCACCGACGTCATTGATCTTTGACATCTTCAGTCAGTTAACGACTCCTGTCGACACGAGGGGCGTGCGCTCCGCCAGGACATTCTTAGTTATGGCGATTCAACAGAGAAAGCCACAACGGAGACAGGGTGTGGAGGAAACGCGTTTATAGTATAATGCCCATCACACGAAGAACAGGCTGATCCGCTCGTCCTCGTCCCGCACGAGCCAGTCCCTCTCCGGCCGGCCCTCCAGCCCCACGCTCTGGCCCCGTCGCCGTCGATGGGTGATCATGGACCCCACAGCCTTAGCGACGTGCCGCACGACCCCCAGGTATCGCAGCTCGACCTCATCCCCTGTCAGCGCGACGTCTGCCATGCTGATGGAGGGGATGGTGACCGGGGCGTCGGTCGAGGCGACGATGTGGGACAGCAACGTGTACACCGCGTTGAGGTCGCCACTCAGCACCTCGGCCATCGTCACCCGCCGCGGGTACCATCCGACAGATAACTGTAAAGGCGACATCACCCCACTGTGGATATAAAGCGGCGGGCTCTCGGGCACGGGGATGGACGCGAATGACGCCATGGCGGCCTTGAGGTGGGCCTGGGAGATGGCGAGGGACACGCTGTTGAGGCCGACCGTGGTGTGGGGCAGCGTGAGACTGAAGTCTGCGCCGGGGACCAGGGCGTCGCCCTTCGTGGCCACATGGACGGCCCTGTACTCGATGTCGAGTTGCCCTAAGGCGTGGGTCTCGAGGATCAGGTCCAGGCCGGTCGAGTGGTCGTGGTGGGCCTTTATCTTATCGACGACGATCGCGGCCCTGAAGAGCGGCCCGACGGCTCCGGGCGGGGGGGAGGCGAGGACGGTGGCGTGGAGGTTGACGGGCGACAGGCTGATGGAGACGGCCCCGGGGGCGACCAACGTCATGCCGGGGGACTTGACATGGGCGGCGATGAGGGTGAAGGTGTCGGACAGCATGGGGTCGGGCCGCCCGCCGTGGTACAGGAAGGGCGACATCAGGGGCGGCCGGGGCCGGGCCACGGGCCACACCGGGGCCAGGGCCTGGTGCAGGGGCGAGGGGCGGGGCGGGAGGAGGAGGACCGTGACGTCCGCCGTCAGGTTGGCCGTCAGCACCGGGGCCGGGGGCGGGTCGGCCTTGATGAGCGGCACCCCCCGCTCGGCGAAGTACTCCTCGAGCAGCCGGACCCTGCCCTCGCTGTGCCGTGGGTGGACGGGCGGCCGGAAGTGATAGTCGATCAGATAGTCATTGAGGTTGGTCGGCTTTCGGGCCGGCGGCTGGGTGTTGGTGTCGGCGCTGAAATGGTCTTTGGTGACGTCGATCACAGATTCAGACAATCCGAGATTCACAGCCTGATCGGGATCGGACCGCCGCCTCTTGACGAGTCCCTCGACCACCCTGAGTCGCCCCGCATAGTTGGCGGCGTGTGTGGCCAGCGAGGCCGTGACCGACAGGGTCTGGGGGGTGAAGGCCGCCGCCACCGTCAAGTGCCCGTTGAGGCGGGCCGCGCCGTCATCCGCGGGCAGGGTGAGGGTGAGTCTGGCGGTGGCGTCGGCGATGGGGTCGAATCCCAGCAGGGCCATCGACGGGCCCGGGATGGGGTCGACCGTCAGGGTCGGGTCGTCCCGCGGCACCATGAACTGGCTGTACGGCTTGGGGATCTGCCACCCGGCCAGCTCCCGGACATGGAGCCTCGCCTCCCCGTCGATGGCCACCGTCAGCCGGGCGGGGGGCGGGGCGGGGGTGACCTGCAGAGTGGCGGTGATGACGGCCGCGGCCTGGTGGTGGGGGATCAACAGCTGGGGGGAGTAGGCCAAACCGCAGTCCGTGATCGAGACCGTCGCCGTCAGGCCCTCGATGCCGGGGTTGGTGTTGGTGTTGGGCTGGGTGGTAGGCAGCAAGGGTTGGACGAGCGACACCATCGAGGAGGCCACCACCACGTCCTCCGCGGCCACACAACACAGCTGGTGCACCGTGAGGTCCACCGCTGCCTTCTCCCCGAGCACCACATCGCCTTCGATGTACGGCGTGATGCACATGTGGTACGTGGCGGCGTGGATGAAGGGGTGGACGTGCCGCCCGACGCTGTACGACACTAGAGCCGTCTCACTGGGGGGAGTCACATAGAAGTGGAGTCGAGTCGAGTCGGCCGTCGAGATGACCTGGACCGACGAGTTGGAACATTCGAGTCGGGCCGAGTCAATCTTGAGGTCCGGGCCGGTCAACGAGACCTGAAGCAGCCCAACCCGGAGCCCGACGGCCACGGCGGCGTCCTTGTCGCGCTTGACGGGCTTGGTCCGGAGGGGCGGGGCATCGTCGGTCCCCCACCCCGCCGTCCGTAGAGCGGCGGAGATGAGCCCCAGAAGATCAGTGATCTTGGGGGCGTGGCGCTTGATGAGGGAGGTCACCCCGACAAGCGTGTCCCGGGTGCAATCCACAGCGACACACGGCACGTTGACGTCCACCCCGACGGCGGCCGACCCCCCCCACTCGGCAGGGTCGGTCGGGGCGGGGGCGGGTGGGGTGGGTGGGGCGAGGGCTACCCGGACCCCGATCTCATCCGACTCGGTGCAGTTGATGGTAGCGACGACGGCCCCACCCACCCCCAGGGAGACCGTCGCGGGGGACGCATATACAGTGGTCACGACGCCCGCCCCCGCCCGAATGAACGACGTCCGGCAGGCCAGACCGTCGAGGGCGAGGGTCACCCCGCCCAACCGCGACTCAGGGTCGACCTCCACATAAACACGGGATAAATCGATGGCCCAGGGCAGGGGCAGGGGCCGGGTCCGCCGCGTGGCGAGGGACGTCCCGTCGAGGGCGGCGACGGCGCGCGCCATGGCCAGCAGGGGGGGTAGGTATTGGATGAGTGGGGTGAGTGTGGATCGGTACATCGTCGAGGACACGGTGCAGGCCACGGGGCCGACCACGACGGACCGCTCACTGGCCCCGGCGACGGACACGATGACCTCGTCCTCGATGCACAGGTCGCCACCGGGCGCGGAGAACTGGATGTTCTTCAGCCTGGCGGTGTGGAGCCCGACGTCGAGCCCCAGTGGGACGGACGCCGTGTGGGACGCCGCGATGCCCATGGTCAGGGTGACCCCGGCGTCTGACCCGGGGAGGTCCAGTGTGAGGCTGACCGTGCTGACGGAGGTCTGGAGGGTCACCCCGATGATTGAGACCGCCATGGGGGCGGGGTCCTCGAGGGCGTCGTAGAACACCGTGGACCCGAGCCCCCGGACGGACGCCGCCGCCTTGGTCTGGGCCATGTCGAGCCTGGCCTTGTAGACGGACGTCTGGCCGTCGGACAGGGCGGGGTCCGGGTCAAACCGGATCGACGCGGCGACGATGGACTGCAGCAGCTCGTGCTCCTCGGGGTCGAACGCCACCCGGCGAGGTCTGGTGGACGGCCTCTGGGACCCTTGGGTGGGGGCGACCGGGCGGAGGGCGGACGCGACGTCACTCAGGGCCTGCAGGAGGGGGAGGGTGACCGTGCCCGTGGCCGAATCGACGGTGAGGGTTGACGCTATGGCAGAGAGATGGGGGTCCAGGCGGAACGCTATCGCCATCAGCACGTCACGGATGACGACGACAGGCGTCTCGACGTTACGGCCCGTGTGGTGGGTCAGGACGGCCTCCTGGATGGAGCACTCGAACGCGACGTCGGCCCCGCCCTCCTGCACGGGCTCGACGACGATGGACTCGGCGATCGTGAAGGACAGCTGAGTGGCACCGACGTCCGTCAGGATCACAGTCGTGTCCTCGATCGTCAAGCGCACGCTCCGGAGCAGGGCGGCGGCGGTACCCGTGAGCTCGAGGCCCTCCCCCTCCCCGTCGCTGGGCTTGGATGCCGATGATTTGTTCATCGCAAACTGGGGGTTAGGGTTGGGTTTGAGCTTCAGCAGCAGACCCCAGAGCTTCAGGTCACACGTCTGGCCAAAGATATCAGACAGCTTCTCGTTCCGCCCGAAACTGGCGCCATATTTGAGCAGCGAAGAAATATAGGGAACTGACAACGAACAGACGCCAGCAGAGCAGTATTCGACGAGATACGGCGATTGCGAGAGGTGATCGTTCAGTGCTTCAGGCAAAAACTGCAGACCCTCGATTTTCAGGGTTCCTTCCTTCAGACTCGTGGTTAGTTGGTCAGTCTTAAGCTCCGAGGAAAGATAAGCCGAAACCCGCACGTTAATGCTGTCCACAATCTTCTCTAACAACTTGTTCGTGACGAATTGAAGCATATTGATTAGGTTTCGGCGGGTTCTTGGACCGTCAGGGGTTGAAGAATCTGTTCGATTTATTATTGTTTATAGTATTCTCAAAGACGTGAGGGTGTTGTTTTTCAGGGCCGGCTGAATGTGCCCACTCTAATCCACGCCCAAGATCCCCCAAATCTGGACACTAATAATTATAAACCATTTCTATTTATCATGCTAAGCCGGGCTGGCGATGCTCACAATCTCGGCGGTTGACACGCGCTGCAGGTAGCCACGGAGCTGCAGACGGTCGCGGACCTGTTGCAGCTGGTTGTGACACGCGGAGAGATGCTGCAGGTAGGCGTCCACGGATTCGCACGTCGATTCATGGCCAGCGAGCCGGGCACAGACCGTGAGACGGAGCTCGTCGAAGTCCGCCTGTTTCCAGCTGAGGAACTTGAACATGGCCAGTCGGGCTCCGAGCCGCAGCGTGTTCCCCAGCGTCGTCTCGTCGAGCGGGACAATGGTCGACAGCCGGGCCACCACACGTTGCATCGGATGGCTGAGATGTCCGAGGGTGTGCTGGGACCGTGGAGACTTGGCGGGCATCCCCGGCGTGTGACCGCACAGCTCGCCGTGGCTGAGGATGTCCTCGAACAGGCGGGAGAGGCAGTCATGGTACATGGACCCCGGATGAGGCAGAGTCACGTGGGAATCAATGGGGATTACGCGCGTCCCGTCAATCAGGATGTTCGCGAGATTCCCGAAGTTGTTGGTGATGGCGGGCAGCCTGTCGGTGTTGTTGAGCAGCGCATCGGCCACAGTCAATTCCCCCAGTTGTTGGACTTCGGTGTCAGTGCCCCCATGGAGCTCGTCGAGCGGGGTCCCGTCGATGAACGTCGTGGCGATGCACGTTCGCGGCGGTAGGGGCGAGCCAATGTCCTGGCGGAGCGCGCGTCCCTCGTCTGAGGAGAAAAGGATGACTTTCTGGAAGATGCGCTGGAACCCAAATTTCTCGAGGAAAGAATAGGCCAGAACTTCGCCCACGGGGTTGTGGCCAGCCTTGATGATCACGGGCGGCGTGTGCTCGTCGCGTTCGAGGCGCCAGACGCACTTGGGACCGTTATGGTCGGCGAAATGATAGGCAATGGGGTACTTCTGATCGGGATGAGAATGACCGGCTGCTGAATCCTTTACCTGATGATGCTCGGGGGACGTAGCGTCCATAGCAGACCGAATTTGGTTGAGCCATCGAGTTCCTCACAGAGTTCGCAGCGACGAATAAAAAATGTACGTGTAAGGGACCGGAGCCTGCCACACACCAGATGCGACGCGAGTCGTGACAGGCTCTGTCAAGTGGATGTTTATAAATGTTTTTTAGGAGTTGGCACCCATCTGTCATTGCATTTTGGCATTCTTCCGAAATGAAAATCTGCGACCCCATGTGCTTCAGCTACCCACCCCTCTCAGATCGTGCTGGTGGTCGGTACTAGTGGTGAACACCCCGTGCTCCCCGGGCCCTGGGACATTACGTCGGGCACCGCATCACGATCGTCCCCTAAAGCCGACCGGATGATGGCCCTGAAACAACGCCAGCAAGAGCAGCAGGACGCGGGACGCGATATGCAGGGTGAAGGTCGCCCCAGTGTGAGGGTTGTGGGCTGGAGAGTACCATTCCCGCAGCCCCGATATGGGCCACAGTTTGCCGTAAGGGGTACCTTGCTGAGTGTCGAGAGACGACTGGTCCACGTTGCGCCGGCCACTGAATCCGCAATCATTTACACCGGGGCACGCTGCTCAGTTGTTGACGGACCATCGGAAGCCGCACTTGACGCACGTGTAGAACACCGTCTGCCCCTCATCGACGGATCGCATCTGCATGGTAACGAAGCTGGCCACACCGTGGCTGCACTTCGGGCACTCTTCGTCAACCGTGGCCTGCGCGGCGAGGCTGTCCTCGACAATGCTGAAGAGATCATCCTTCTCAATGTTCACCTTCGTCATTACCTCCTCTGTCGATGTGCCAAGGTCAGCAAAGTCCATGCGGTACTGGCACGATGCACAGTTGGCACCAAACGACGTAATATGAAGCAGCATGTGGCAAACGGGGCAGAAGTGGACAGCACCCTTCCCTCCCTCCGAAGAAACCGCAAATTGGTACTTCTTCATCTCATGTGAAGAAAAATCCGGCCTCCTCTTTTGTCCACTCATCTTTGTTACGTCGGAGAGAGCTGATCTTGAATCGAGAACTATAAATCGACCGAGATCAGTCATGTCGCCGCGCCTCCAATGAACTGTTGATGGTTAGCCGGGTCGATAAGGGGGCTAACGATCGGAGTGGGGCAAACTTAATATATAGTCCTCATAAATCATCCAACCAGGGTCAGCCCTTTCCCACTCACGCGGTCCCAGTAGTTGCCAAGCTACCCCTCCAGTAAGTGTTATATTTAGTACAGTCAGGCCTTGTCGGCCTTCATGGCGCTGATCCTCTTGATCAGCCCCGCGCGCTCCGCCTGCACCTCGATCAGCCGGGCCCGGGCCTCAGCGTTGGCACGTCGGGCCTCCTCGAGCTTGGCCTGCAGCACGCCCGGCCCGCTCCCCCCAGCCCTGGCGTCCCGAAGACTCTCCATGTCGCCTGTGAGCTCGGCCAGCTCGGCCTGGAGGGGGCCCATCTCCTCCCTGATGGCCTTCTCCTGCTCCTGGGCCACAGTCATCTTGGCCTGGGCTGCGGACTGCTCGCTCTTGATGGTCTGGATCTGCATCTTGATTCGCTGGACCTCGTGTGTGGATCCAACGCGACGCAGCTCCATGAGGCGATTCAACTGGTTCAAGACAACCGCGTAGTTGTCCCGAATGCGGTACAAGTGCTCGTCGTGCTGCGTCCGGGCCCTGTTGATGTCTTCGGTCAACACGTTGTAGCGATTGCAGACCCGGTGGAACTGCTCGATCAACTCGCGGTTGAAGATCTTTTGGAGGTGCGGGTTCTCGTATAGAGACAAAATCGACGCCAGCGACTCATCCCCTTCGTCGGTATCGTCGTCGTCGGCTGCTGGCCGGGTCTCGTCGACGCTCTTGAGCGTTTTCATGATGTCATCGAAGAGCTTCTGTATCCCATTGTTCAGCTGCTCGTTCTCCAGCTTCAGTGCGCCAAGGCTCTGGCCAGTCTCCTCCCCACTTTCGGACATCAGACGTGGTAATATTCTGCAAAGAGAAAACTCCAACTCAGTAGTTAACACTGGGAAGTGATGCCTAAGAGCGAAATACACGATTCATGCCACGTATTCACCTCTCTCGATTCCTATAAATTGTACATTGCTTTATGATTATCCGCTGCCCCTCTACTTGCCCTGCGCTCTAATGCGGGGGATGTCCCACTCCATCTCCAGGCACCACATCGTCTCATCGCGACACGTGATGTCTCCCGTCGTGAGGTCGATCTTGACGGGCACGCTGTGGGGCTCATGCCACACGAGTGGCCGGTACCCACGCTCCAGCAGCACGTCCATGATGAGCACAGCCATGGCGTCCGACATGAAGGGCGACGTGAGCACCTGCCGCAGCCGGCCCGTGGCGGCATGCTGCTTGATGGTGGGTTCGACCTCGTCCATGATGATCTCCACCGCGCGTCTCAGCTCCGCGGCGTCCTCCTGCATCGCCGAGTCAAGGCGCGCGGTCAGTTGCTGCCGGACATGGTTGGTGAGGGTCGTTGCCTTGGGGACGACGGTGATCACCTCGTGCGTGTCGGGCTCCAGCTCGAGCGACGACTGGTACGCCATCTCACGCTCGATCCGGCTCTGGACCGTCGCCACTGCCTCACCGGCGTCGATGAAGTGGTAGTGGAACGCTGTCTTGAGGCTCCCCAGCGCGGCGAGCGTCTCGCTCTCATACACGCGGTACCGCTTCCGGCACGACTCGGGGTCGAGGTCCGTCTTCCGGACGTCCTCGATGGCCCCGGACGACTCGCCCCGCCGGATCTTGTCGTTCATGTCGAGGGCCCTGCGACCACGCGTCGTCTGGCGGAAGATGGAGACGGACTCGTTGACAGAGAGCACGACGATCCGGAAGATGGGGCGGCGCGTGGCCAGGCCCTGGTCGGCCCGGCGGTAGTGTGCCTCGGTCATGTAGTCGTGCAGCAGCCGGACGATCTGGGCCTGGACCGTCGTCCGGGGGAAGCCGTCGACGACGACACCCGTCTGGTACTCCGGCTTCAGGAGCATCTGGAGCAGCAGGGTTACCGCGGCCCGGTCGTCGATGAGGAAGCCCTGGTCGATGAGGGCCCGCATCTCTGGCGTCCGGAAGAGGTCGCTCATGATCACAGGCTCAGCCGTGATGCCGCGCAGAGACGTGATGAAAGGCGTGTTGGTGCCCTTACCAGCGCCTGGCGCGCCACCGAGCCACATGATCTCGCGAGGGAAGAGCAGGTCGGGCGTATCGGCGCTTTTCACCAGCCCATCGAGGATTTCCTCAAACATCTTGACCGTGGTGTCGCTACAATGACCCTCAGAGCGTGCAGTCATGTGCGTGTGGGCGGCGATGTTCTGCCGGTAGTTCTGGAGCATCTCCTTCATTTGAGCGAATGATTTCCTCGATTTGCTCGCTTCCGATTTGGTGACGATCTCTCAGAAACTGGCAGATTACATCACGGAAAAAACGTGATCAGGCCTACCAACGCAACACCGGCATTTTCCACCCATCAAAGGTGGTATAGGTCATTTATTATGTTCCCTACCTACGCTGCTGAGGTCGCCTACGCTGCTGCCTTTTCCGCAACCATGTCGGCCTTCCTAACCGGCACAATTCTAACGAGCCTGGGCGGGCCCGTCCAAGGAATGGGCTTATCCCGCATCCAGTTTGTGTGCAGCACCTTTGTGTAGTCCGCCGACCCGCGGATCTTCGTAAGGTACTGCCCCAGGTATTCTAGGTCCCTGTCATCGCGCCCCACACTGTGTCCGAACCCGAAGTACATGCCCATGTCGCTGTCCTCGGCTATATACCACGGACGAACAAGCACCACGTTGTTTCCCGACAGCAGTGTACACAGCCCATTGTCGTCGATGTGCAAGATGTCTTTCTGGTTATATGACGTCAGCATCGATATGTACTGCAGTGGCTTGGCTAGAAAGTCGTACGCGTGCGTCTTGCTGGCGAACTTGAACTGGATGGTATGCATGCGGCCAATCGCAAATACCGGGTGGACGCCGAGCCTGTCAAGGTCCAGCATTTGGAGCTTCTCATCGACGAACTTCTGGGTGCTGAGGGACCAGAACCCGATGTCGTAGATGGTTGACATGTTCTGGAGAAATTGGAGCACCCCGGGCCGGAGAAACGTCTCTGGATCATTGACATCAAGCCGAGGCGATGTCACGTCAAGCAGAGTCTGATCTATATCTAGTACTAAGAGTTTCTTATGCCTAATTGCATCCTTGTCGATTGATGGCTTTGGCAGACGTGACAAAACCTTCAACGTGTCCTTTGGAATGCGCTTCCCCCTTTTGAATACAGTCATGCAAGAAAACCGACAAAATTCGTGTGGAAGAGCTGCCAGAGGAGTGAGAACAAGCACTCTACAACCACCAAAAAAGACTGTAAAAAAATTGACGGTCGACAAATCTAATTCAGGACTAACCAACGGAACATCTTCACACAGGCACCCCGCACCAAATGAGATCCGTTTATCTTGACATGCAAATATTTTCAACGCTGGTCGTCGCTTTTGCCCATAAGAAAAGGACAACACCCTTGGCACGTCATTGTACTGTCTAATGAGGGGCTGGGGCGCAACCCCAACCTACTAATTCAAGATGAAATGAGATTAATCTTTGCCAAATCAAGAAATCCAAAAAGGCAACAAATAAAAACAGATAGCAGACAGAATCAATCCGATCAAAAACGCATCAACCAAGTGCGGGTCTGTCATGATATATTGTGGTTTACTCCGTGGCGCCCCGTCACATGCTGGGGGGCTGGAACATGGTCATCTCCGGGGCCGCCGGGACCATCGGGTTCATCATCGGCGGCGGCATGAAGGCGCCCGAATCGGGGCCCGCGGGCTCGGTGACGACGTTGCTGACGGCCGACACGTATCTGCTCATGGCGCCCGTCCTCGCGGCCCGGGGGATGGCGGGCAGACCCGGGGCCGATGGCGGGGCCGACGTCGCGAGGGCCGGTGGGGGCGGCGGGGCGGCGGCGGCGTCCTCGGGTGCGCTCGGGTCCACCCACCTCCCGAGGGCCTCATCGAAGTGGAAGGCCGAGTCGCTGCCGAGGTCGGCCTCGGTGGCAGTCGACCCTGCGCGTCGTGACAGCCACCCGCTGATCCGTTTGCCTATCGTGTCGGTCCTCTCCTTCTCCTTCTTCTTCTCCTTCTTCTCCTTCTTGCGGGGTTCCTCCTTGCGGGCTATCCGACCATCCGGGACAGGCGCGGGGATGGCCGGCCCGTCGCTGCTGCCCTCGTCGTCGCTGCCCACCACCCAGGCCAGCCCCTTCTGGGCCGCCCGGACGCCCTTCCCCAGGAAGCTGGCCGACCTACTGGCGCCTCCGTGGTGTGCCTGGGTTAAGATCATCTTGGCCCCGGTCTCCCCCAGGATGGCGTTGGCCTGCTCGGTCGCCGCCACGGCCGCCCGGTACACCGTGGCGATGTGACCCGCGTTGAGGTCCCCGCCGGCCGCGTTGATCCCCAACGGGTAGTGGGCCGCCGCACCCGTCGCGGGCGGCTCCCCCGGCGTTTCCGCTGGCTGCCCGGCGGCGATCCGTGCCTGTGCGTCGGGCGGCAGCATGGACAGCGCCTGGTCGGCCACAGCCCTCGAGTACAGCAGCGCGGGGCCGTACAGCCCGGCGTCGAGCAGCAGGCGGGGCAGCGTGGCGAGGTAGGGCAGCAGGTAGCGCGGGACGGGCGGCTCGGTGCCCCCGGCGGCCTTGGCGGCGATGACCCCGACCCTGAAGAATATCTCAGCCAGCAGGACCCCGAAGACGGACACCCCGTCGAGGCTAGGGGTCCCGGGCAGCAGGGGGGAGCCGGCGGGCCCGTCGGTGTCGTAGGCGTTGACTCTGAAGATCTGGCGATGGTCGCACCCCGGGAACGCTATCACCGAGGCCTCCGAGTTGAGACGGTCCGTGGGGCGACCGACGGGGGCCCCGGACGCCAGCATCAGGAAGTGCGCGGCACTGAAGGCCCGGGAGTACAGCAGGGCCCCCTTGAGGCGGTCGAACACCTCGCTCCCGCCCCGCACACGGGTCGACAGCAGCACGGCGACGTTCTCCCGCCATCCCCGGGCCAGCACGGTGGGCTGCTGGGTGAGCTCGAGCCTCCCCTTCCCATGGGCTAGCATGGAATATAAAGTGCGGAGGGGGGAGCCGGGACGAAGGGTGTGGGCAAACTGCAGCATCACGTCGTAGCAATTCCCGTCGACCGTCTCGTCGACGATGAGCGATGACAGTAGAATCGCGTGGTCCCACGCCCCGGCCGCCAGCGCCGCCCTGACGGCCTCGGCGATCTCCCCCCGGATGACGTGAGTCTGGATGGCCGTCATGCGGTCCTCGGTCAGCCCGGCGGCGTCCGAGGCGCGCGCCGCCAGGGCGTTGGGAGCGAGGGGCGGCTGGACGTCGTGGTCCGCCACGAGGGCGTCCCTCACGGCCAGGTGGAGCTCGGCACGCTTCTCGGGGGGGGTCTTGGCGTCGGGCTCACCGAACACGGCGGCCGGGGGGAGCCCCGTCTCGCTGCATGCCCGGGCGAGGTGCCACAGCGTGGTCTGGTCGTTGTATCTCGGGTCTGTGTCGACCATCGAGTGTGTGATGGACCGGGCGAACAGGGTCAGAGCCTGGGGGGTCGCCGAGAACAACGGGCCCTTGAGGCAGTCCCCCGCCGCGGTGATGGTGGGGTGGCCCCCGACGGTGGCCGGGATGTACTCGGTGGGGGAGAAGGACGTCAGTCGGGTCCCGCACCCGACGATGAGCCGGCCCCCGAGACCAAACGACACCGGGAAGCGACGAGCAGTGCCCGTGAAGGTCTGGCGGGGCGCGGGGGGCGCGGGCTGGGACAGCGTG
>PPCM01001121.1_pt1 | contig 13867 bp, 11 predicted proteins | sample 1555541 | NCBI WGS metagenome assembly PPCM01 (sample SAMN05284479, study PRJNA326546) | Marine sediment metagenome, whole genome shotgun sequencing project. | isolation source: marine sediment | place: Germany: Wadden Sea | collected 2012-09-05 | reverse complement strand
AGATGGGTGCTGACATTGCTGTTGCGGACGGGCAGTCCATCGGACAGCCTCTGTCTTTCGGTGGCCCTTACCTTGGAATCATGACCTGCACCAAGGCTCTTGTTCGTCAGATGCCCGGACGTATGGCTGGACGCACAGAGGACGAAAACGGCAAGACAGGATATGTACTCACCCTGCAAGCCAGAGAGCAGCATATCCGCCGCCAGAAAGCGACATCCAACATCTGCTCCAATCAGGCACTTTGCGCACTGCGTACCCTGATCCATCTTTGCCTGCTGGGTGAAGAAGGTCTGCGCCGCACCGCAACCCTGTCAGCAGAACGCGCCCACTATGCGGCCGAAAGACTCACAGCCATTGACGGTGTAGAACTCTTCACCAAAGGCCCCTTCGGCAACGAATTTGCCATAACCCTTCCGGTCAATGCGTTTGAAGTTATCGACAAGCTCACGGAACGCGGTATTATCCCCGGATTCCCGCTGGGACGTTACTACGAAGGACTTGAAAACGGACTGCTGGTGGCCTGTACTGAAAAGACCACAGAAGAACAGATCGGCATATTTGCTGAAATTCTGCGGGGGACAATCTAATGAAAACAGTATTTGAAAAATCCGTTCCGGGTCGTGAAGGCTGCTGGCCTGATGAGCCCAAAGCAAAAATCGAGGACCTCATCCCCGCTGAACTTCTGCGTGAAGAAGCTGGCATGCCCTCCCTTTCCGAGCTGGACGTGGTTCGCCACTTCACCCAGCTTTCCCAGAAAAACTTCGGTGTGGATTCCAACTTCTATCCTCTTGGTTCCTGCACCATGAAATACAACCCCAAGTTCACCGAACAGGTGGCTGCCATGCCCGGATTCGCCAAGCTGCACCCGGTCATTTCACAGCTCAAGGGAGCAGGCCGTCATTGTCAGGGTGCACTTGAGGTTATCCACGAAACCGAATCCCTGCTCAGCGAACTGACCGGTATGGCTGCATTCACCATGCATCCCATGGCCGGGGCTCACGGTGAACTGACCGGTGTTATGCTCATGGCCGCTTACCACCGCGACAAGGGCAACAATAAAACCAAAATTATCTGCCCGGACTCCGCACACGGAACCAACCCGGCATCCGCAGCTGTAGCCGGATACGACGTTGTTTCCGTTGAATCCAAAGACGGCATCATCACTCCCGAAGCCCTCGCGGAAGTTCTGGATGATGAAGTAGCCGGCGTTATGATGACCTGCCCCAACACTCTGGGCCTTTTCGAAACCCATCTGCCTGAACTGGTCAAGATGATTCACGAAAAAGACGCTCTGCTCTACTATGACGGTGCAAACATGAACGCCATCATGGGTAAGCTGCGTGTTGGTGATGCCGGGTTCGATATCGTGCACCTCAACCTGCACAAAACCCTTGGAACTCCGCACGGTGGCGGCGGTCCCGGTTCCGGCCCGGTAGGCGTAAGCGAAAGACTCATTCCTTTCCTGCCCATTTCCCGCGTTGAAAAGCTCGAAGACGGCCAGTACTACCTCTCTTACGACGAACCTAAATCCATCGGTTATGTTGCTCCTTTCTACGGCAACTTCGGTGTTTACCTTAAGGCATACGCCTACATGCTCCGCCTCGGGCGCGAAGGTCTGACACGTGCAACCGAAGGTGCGGTCCTCAGCGCTAACTACATGCGCAAGCGTCTCGAAAACCATTTCGAGATTCCTTACAACCGCATCTGCATGCACGAGTTTGTTGCTTCCGCAGTGGAACAGGCCAAGAACGGCGTTCGCGCTCTCGACGTTGCAAAAGCACTGCTCGACAAAGGCCACCACGCTCCGACCATCTACTTCCCGCTCATCGTGAAGGAATGCCTGATGATCGAACCCACCGAGACTGAGAACAAGGAAACCCTCGACCGCTTCATCGACGACCTCATCGAGATCGCTGAAGTGGCGGAAAAGAACCCTGAAAAGTTGCTGGCCGCACCGCTCACCACCTCTGTCAAGAGACTGGACGAGACCAAGGCCGCACGTTCCATGGTGATTACTGATGACATCAAATAGTTTCCCGATAGATACACGCTCCTACGACCTCGTGGTCGTAGGGGCCGGTCCGGGTGGCTTTGACGCAGCTCTCGAAGCTGCGGAGGAAGGCATCAAAGTCGCGCTGGTCGAAAAAGATCTTCTCGGTGGAACCTGCCTCAATGTGGGCTGTATTCCCACCAAGATGTACCTCGGCGCAACCTCCCCGGTGGAAGAACTTGCCGCCCAGTCCAAGGCACGCGTTGCCAAGGGTGAAATTGATATCGATTTCAATGCACTGTGCACCAAGAAGGACCGCTTCATCGCCGCAACCCGCAAGGCAATGGCCCAGAAAGCCAAAAAGCTGGGTATCGACATTTACCCTGCCGTTGCCAAAATAATCGAGCCGGGTAAAGTTGAAGTCTCCCACCCAGAGGAAAAGGCAGTACTGGAGTATAAAAACCTTATCCTCGCCACAGGTTCCCACCCGACAGTTTTCCCCGGACTGGAGCCTGACAATGAAACAGTTCTGGATAACACTGGATTTCTGTCCCTGACTGAAATGCCCACTTCACTTTTGGTCATCGGTGCTGGTTTCATCGGCCTTGAAATGGCTCAGATCGCCCATCGCATGGGCTGCCAAATCACCGTGGTGGACGCTCTTGACCGTATTGCCGTTTACGAAGACCCTGAAGTTTCCAAAGCTTTACAGTCAGTTTTCAAGCGGCACAAATGGAAATTCAATCTCGGCGTGAAGGTTAAATCTGTCACCGCTGAAAACGGACAGGCAGTGCTGCGCACCGAAGACGGTGAAGGATTCACCGCAGAAAAAGCGCTCATCGCCATCGGCCGCCGCCCCAATTCCGCAGATATCGGAATTGAAGCTCTCGGATTGGAGACTGAAGGTCCCGGTTTCATCAAGGTTGACGAAAACCTCGAAGCCGCCCCCAACGTCTACGCCATCGGTGACCTTAACGGAAAAATACTGCTTGCACATGCCGCCAGCCATCAGGCCGGTTACGTTGTGCGCCGCATTGCCGGAATAACCGAAGGCCCCTACGAGCACGGACCTATCCCGTCCATCCTCTACGGTTCCCCGGAAACCATGCGCGTGGGGCTCATGCCCGCCGATCTTGAAGGTAAAGGCGAAGTAAAAACTTCTTCTTTCCCGCTGGTAGCCAACCCCATCGCTCAGGCCTACGCATCCACTCAAGGATTCGTAAAAGTGGTCTGGCTCGACGGAAAAGTAGCCGGAATCACCGCTGTGGGACACCACGTAGCCGGATTCACCACCGCAGCTGCCATGATCGTACAGGAAGGCTGGACCAAAGATGATATTCATAAAGTCGTCTTCCCCCACCCCTCTCTGGACGAAGCTCTTTTAGGTGCGCTGAAAGCAGAACAGAAATAAAATTGCCATAAAAAAAGGCCGTAATATCTTACAAGATATTACGGCCCTTCTAGTCGTAAGAAAGACAACAAAACATCTGAACTTATTCAAAAGACTTCTACCCTACCGAATATAATCCCTCTCCGGTGCATATTGCAGCACAGCTGTATTACTCTGACCAGACTGCATATTCATTGCCGTTAGGATCGGCAAAATGAAATCTGCGACCTCCAGGAAATGAAAAAATTTCTTTTATAATTTTTCCGCCGGCATCTGTGATTTTCAACTGGGTTGCCTCCAATTCCTCGCTGTACAAAACAACAAGCACACTACCTTTGTCAGTAGTTGAGGTCAGGTCGGATTTATAAAATCCTCCGTCCATACCGCCATCGACGATCGCTATGTATTCTGGACCATAATCAACAAATGACCAACCAAACGTATCACCAAAAAATTCCTTGGTGATTTCTAAATTTTTGGAAGGAAACTCAACATAATTAATTTTTTCATGCTTGTTCATTTGTAGCTTTTCTCCTTTATTTACTCATACCAACACACAAAACAAACGTCACTTCCCAACAAATTTTTCTATTTCATCAATTCTGTTTAAATAATTCTGGGTATAAATCGGCCCGTTAGCACTGAATGCGGCTGCATTAACGCGATGCACCTGACACCAATGCGCGAGAACCGGATTGGGCCAGATACGGGCATAGGTTTTGATCATATGCAGGGTATTATGGCAGACCGGAGTGAATTCAGCTGTGCGGGCCAAAAGCTCAGTGTAATCTTTGCCGAGATTGAGAAAAAAAGATCCGACAGCCCGTGCGCAAAGATAGTTTGAGCCGGAGGCCAACATCTGCAAAAGCTTGTCCTCAGGAAACTGTTCCGGCTGCCAAGGGCGTAACCATTCGTCGGGCACGATTTCTTCTGCTGAATATTCGATGCACCCTTCTTTTAAAAATCGATCTATTTTGCGGGCCAGCACAGGCCACATGGAACCTATATGCTCAACATCGCGGCTGGCATGCAATCCGGTAATGGCATCGTTTTCTTCGGTTAGCTTGAATTTGAGAAACGGGCAATGCGCTTCTATTTTCTGCTCTGCCCCGTTTCCATTCCATATTCCTGCAAAAATTCGATCCAGCTCGATTACGGTAAGATTATCAAGTTCACTTTCCCAGCTTTTGAGCAGCGGCCCTGCAGTGCGCCAAAGCTCATCCCAGCCTTCAAGATAGGAATAGGGATCAGGCCCGAATGCGGGATAATGTGACAGGCGGGAAACCACGATGATGGGAACTTCCGGGAACCGTTGGCGCACATTACCGATCATTTCCCGGTAGCGTTTCAGATAACCGCCCGGTCTGCCCTGGACCATGCCGCAATTACCTTTCATCCACTGTTCGAATTCGGGATATTCTTTCCATGATTCAGCATTGACGAAAAAAATATATTTGTCTGCAGCATGCACGAAGAGCGGACTGTTTTCGTGAAAAAGATTCATCACAATAAGTTCCGGCTTGGGATCTTCCGGGCCTATCATCTGGAACTGATGCAATAATTTGCGGTCGTGGTAATATTTGTCCAGATCATATTTGCTATTCAAGGCTGCCAACTCTTCAGGAATGATTCCCGGTGAGCTGTTATAAGTAAACGGCGAAGCAAGTACACGGTAGGTACAGAGCTGCCCAGACTTCTGCACTTCCCTGCTGAGGAAATCCATTTGACAGTTTCCCAAGAAATAAAGCATTCTAGATCCTTGATAGTTGCTGTTTTTTATTATGCAAGATTTCACTCTATTGCCGACAGACAGTCAAGTCCCGAACAATGAAAGAAATACAGATCGAAACTTTTGTGCTGGGTCCCCTTGAGACCAACTCTTACCTGCTTAGTTCTGGTTCTGATGCCGTGGTGATTGACTGCGGATTGGATCCTGAACCCATGATGCAGGCAATCCATGACCGCAAACTTAGTGTCAGCTCCATATACCTGACCCATATGCATCTTGACCACGTAGGCGGCGTGGGCTTTCTGCAAAAAATGACCAAGGCAAAAGTTTACGGGAGCCACAAAGATTTATACCTGAATGAAATTCCCCTGAACGACGGCGGATGTCTCGAATTTCAAAAAGAGTTGGATTTCGAAGTAATTGATCTGCAGCAGGGACGCCAGACCATTTTAGACAATCCGGTGATGATCCTCGAAACCCCCGGACACACACCCGGAAGCCTGTCCTACTTCTTTCCGGCACAGGGCTGTATTTTCGTGGGGGACCTGCTGTTCATGATTTCCGTGGGACGGACCGACCTGCCCGGAGGCAACAGTGATGAGCTGCTCAGCTCCATCAGTAATCGTATTTTCATCCTGCCCGGTGAGACAAAAGTTTTCTCCGGACACGGCCCCATGACTACCGTGAAGCACGAAATCCGTAATAATCCTTTATTTGTTTAGATTATTTGATGCGCTCCGCGCTTTTTTTATAAAAGATTTTGCCTCCGGGGAGCCTACCGGCGATCCTTCCGGGGACTTAAACCCTTTTTTATTAGCTTCGCTGCATATAATTTTTGATTGCCACTAAAAAAGGAGAAACAGCTTGAGCCGTTTCTCCTTTTTTTGCGTTTATTTATTTGGACAAAAATTAATATTTCAGTCCCAGCTGTTTTTTCAGGTAACCGAAATCGATGTGTTTTTCTACCAGCTCAACGCCGTGCTTGATCTTTGCAGATTCGCGCAGCTTGTGGCGGGAAAGGATATCTTCCATCTTCTTGGCGACTGAAAATGTGTCGTCGCGAACTATAATGATGGGTGTTTCCAGAACTTCAGAACGGGTCAGGATGATGTCGTTGGGGTAAAGATTACCGGTCAGCACCAGACAGGGACATTCGCCCTCAAGAGCCACCAGCTGGACATCGGAACGGTCACCGCCGACAATAACCGCTGAGTTGCGGTGTCTGCGGAAGTGGGTCATGAAGTTCTCAACCTGCATAGTACCGATGAGGAAACTTTCCACCGGCTGATCGATACGGTTGTGGGCAGTGATAATCTTTCCGCCGAGACGGTCGGCAAGATCACCGACTTTGATGGTTCCCATAAGCGGGTCTTTGGGGATCACGCCGAGGACTTTTACGCCCTTACGCTCAAGGAAGGGTTTGATCAGAGTGGTAATCTCGTCCATGAAGGTCGGCGGGATGTCATTCAGAACAACCCCGACCAGATTATCACCCAGTGATTCTTTGAGAACCACTAGATAGTCGTAGTTAAGCTCCTTCTGGAAACGGTCGATGACCACACACTTGATGCCCAGCTTCTTAACCAGATGAATACCGTCCACGCCGCAATATTTGCCGGAATACATTGAACCGGACCCGGCGACCAGAGTCAGGTCTTTGCCCGCGCTGATCTTCTCGTACCCCTCCACAATGGGCTGCACATGGTCCTCAACCTTGCCGTTGAAAGCCTGCACCTTGAAATCGTGGGTAACAACCACCGGGGTAACTACGTTCGGCGGATTGGAAACGCCGAGCACATCCTGAAGGAAAAAGGCATCCTCATCCCCCAGTCTGCCGTCAACCTCCGCGGGAATAGCACCGACGGGTTTCATGTAACCAACGCTGACGCCCTGCTTCTGAAAATGAAGCCCCAAGCCCATGACAATCATGTTCTTACCGGAATAACCGCTTGTAGAACCAATATATAAACCGGACATAAAGTCCTCCTTGTAATCAAAACAAAATCAAAGAAAAATCTTCGAGTAACAGCGGCGAAGCCCTAATAAAAGTTTTTGAGAGAGTCCAGAGAACCCTTTTTCCAAAAAGGGTTCTTACCTATAGCCGTTAGGCGAGAGCTTCTTGCTCGAGTCTTACGGATATAGAGAGCAACGCTGACCCCCGGAGGACCGCCGGAGGCGAAACTAGCTTACAGTCATGCGCATATTGGCGACAACAGCACCATCAGGTCCGGCGATAACCGGGTTGAATTCAGCCTCCTGAATTTCCGGAAGATCCGAGGCCATCTGGGAAACCATTAGCAGCACATCTTCCAGCGCACCGAGGTTCACCGCCGCCCCGCTACGTACTCCACGCAGAATGGGATAGGCTTTGATCTCCCGGATCATTTCCTGCGCATCATTAAGAGCCAGCGGGGCCAGCCGTGATGATACATCACCAAGCAGGTCTACGTGAAGCCCTGCAAGGGAAAAATTTATAAGCGGCCCGAACTGGGGATCACGCTTGAAGCTGACCACAATTTCGTGGGAATCTTTCGGCCCCATAGCCTGCACCAGACACCCGGTAATGTAGGCATCCTTGCACCTTCTGGCGGCGCGGGTTGTGATTTCCAGAAAAGCCTTGCGCAATGCCTGCGGAGTCTCAATGTCAGTAACAACCAGACCAAGCTCCTGTTTGCGTGATATCTGCGGCGAAGCGACCTTGAGTACTACGGGATAGCCGATCCTTTTGGCAGCTTTGGCGGCCTGATTGGAAGTACGGGCCAGTACGGTTTCAGGAACCGGAAGCTCATACGCGGAAGCAAGCTGCTGCGCGTCCAACTCCACAAGCTCGGTCAACCCGGTCTTGCGGCAGTTTTCAACGATAGACTTGGCCTTGGAGTAATCGCGCCTGAAACAGACATCGATGGGCCAATCTTTTTTCTGCCAACGGTAGCAGCGGGTCATGGCATCAAGGGAACGCACCGCAGCTTCGGGAAATTCATAGCAGGGTAGTCCTGCCGCACGAAGCATCCTGCGGGATTTTCTGGTCGAGTGGTCGCCCATAAAGCAGGTCAGGATCGGCTTGTCACATTCTTTTGCCAGCTCGATAATGTCGGCGGCAACTTTTTCCACATCATCAAGAATATTCGCCGCCGGAGTCAGAATAATCAGTATGGAATGAAAGACGTCATCTTCAGCTACGGCCCGCAAAACCTTATGGTAGGTATCTGCTTTGGCATCACCGAGCATATCGATGGGGTTGTAAAGCGATGCATAAGGTGGCAGCACTTCCTTCATCTTGTCGAGTGTAGCCGATGAAGGACGGGAAATATTAAGGGATCCTTTTTCACACATGTCGGCAGCAAGAATGCCGGGACCTCCGGAGTTGGTGACGATGGCTACGTTGGAGCCGTTAGGTAAGGGCTGGCAGGAAAATGCATGGGCAAGGTTGAACATATCTTCAATATCAACAGCCTGCATAACTCCTGTCTGGCGAAAAGCTGCATTGTACGCTGTGGTGGCCCCGGTCAAAGCTCCGGCATGGGCAGATGCAGCGCGAGCACCGGAAGGAGTTTCCCCGGCCCGCAAAAGGATAAGCGGTTTCTTGAAAGTGGTATCGTAAGCAGTGCGCAGAAAATCCTGACCGTCTTTGAGGGTCTCACAATAGCCGACAATTACTTTTGTATCGTCATCATTGGCCAGGTAGTTAATCATTGTCGCTTCGCCAAGCACCGCTTTGTTGCCAAGGCTGATAAATTTGGAAAAACCGACCCCTTCATTGTTTGCCCAGTCAAGAGCAGTACTGCACATGGCCCCGGACTGGGAAAGAAAGGCAATATTTCCTTTAAGTGTAAAATCTGGATTAATGCTGGCGTTCACTGAAAAAGCTGAGTTCATGAGCCCCATGCAATTAGGACCGAGAATAATCATATCATGATTCTTGGCTGCTCTTGCCAATTCGCGTTCCAGACGATAACCTTCGCGTCCGGTCTCACCATAGCCGCCGCTGGTAACAACAGCAGCCCGGACCGGGATATTGGATAGCTCTTCGACTGCTTTTATAGCGTCAGCAGGCGGCAGGCAAATCATAGCTAGATCGGTTCCTCGGGGCAGTCCGGATATGGAAGAAAACGCATTAAGACCGTGAACTTCGGCCCCCTTCCCATTGACGGGGAATATTTTTCCCTTATATCCAGAGGCAAGAAGGTTGGCAGTAATTACGCTGGCCTTATCCTGAGAGTCAGCAGACACTCCGATTACGGCAATTGATTCAGGCTCAAACAAGGCCTTTAAACATGAATAAGAATACATTCGATAATATAAATTCAAGCAGGGTTGTATGGTAGAAAATTTTTCACGCCTCCAGCAAGGTATCCACTATCGATTTTCTCAAGTCAAGCATTTAGCAACTGCTCTTACCCATAGTTCATGGGCAAATGAACAGTCCGAACCTGTTGAAGACAATGAAAGACTGGAATTTTTGGGCGATGCAGTGCTGGAACTTTGCGTAACCGAAGAGCTTTACAAGAGGTTCCAAGACGCCCACGAAGGCCAATTGACCAAGATCAGGTCAAAGCTCGTCAAAGAAAAAAGTCTTGCCGCAATCGCCCGCGAACTGGAAATTAACTCTTTTCTCAAACTCGGGAAAGGAGAAGAAGCGCAAGGGGGCCGCACCCGCTCTTCCCTGCTGGCAGATGCAATGGAAGCTGTTATCGGGGCTGTCTTTTTGGACGGAGGCTACGCTGAAGCACAAACATTCATCATGCGGATATTTGAAGACAAGTGGCCTGAAACTTTCAAAATTGAAAGCTCCAAAGACTTCAAAAGCAAACTGCAGGAAGAGACTCAGGCCAGATTTAAAGAACGTCCGACCTATATGCTGACCGGGACAAAAGGCCCGGAACATGAAAAGATTTTTATGGTAAACCTGAATCTCCCGGATGGGAAATCATTTGATTCGGAAGGAACCAGTCTGAAAAAAGCCGAGCAGACAGCTGCGGCCAAGGCTCTTGATTATCTCTCTGAGACTGAAACAGAATAATCTAAAATTCCATTCTCTAATACCTGCCCTAAAATAAGTTCAAGGACTGGGAGGCGGTGATCAATCGCCTCCACAGTCCTTAATCTTCACCCGATTATCTCAAGCGGTTTTAACCGCCAATGAGCTGCATTGCCATCTTCGGCAGTGAATTAGCCTGCGAGAGCATCGCTACCGCGGACTGAGTGAGAATCTGGTTACGCACGAATTCAGTCATTTCGGTTGCTACGTCGACATCGGAGATACGTGATTCCGCTGCCTGTACGTTTTCTGCCTGAATTGAAAGGTTGGTGATGGTATTTTCCAACCTGTTCTGCATAGCACCGAGATTCGCACGAATCTTATCTTTTGAAATAATTGCCTGCTGGAGCTTATCCAGAGACTTCTGCGCGAGCTCCTGTGTTGATACGGAAGTATCGACACCAAGTGAAGAAGCAGTAGAACTGCCTATGGAGATATAGTAATAGTCTTCCGCGCAATCGTTACCGGTTCCGAAGTGAACCTTAAGAGGCCCGGTTGAATGAAGCCCTGCTCCCTCATGGTCGCTGCTTGCACCGGAAAGGTTACCGTTCAGTAGATGGATACCGTTGAAGTCGGTAGCCATTGCGATACGGGTAATTTCCGAAGCCATGGCCTGGTATTCAGAGTCGATGATAAGACGCTGGTCAGAGTTGTAAGTACCGGTGGAAGCCTGGGTTGCAAGCTCTTTCATGCGGATGAGCTTCTCATCGATAACCTGCAGTGCGCCGTCTGCAGTCTGGATCATGGAAATCGCGTCATTTGCGTTTCTCATACCCTGGTTGAGGGATTTAACGTCAGCGCGCATGAGTTCGCGAATTGCGAGACCTGCAGCATCATCTGCTGCGGTGCCGACTCTCAAACCTGAGGAGAGGCGACGAGTTGAAGTACCGAGATTGCCGTACGATTCCTGTAAGTTTCGTGAGGCGTGCATTGCCATCATGTTATGGTTAATGACTAAGGACATATCTGAACCTCCTTGTAGTTCACAAAATTCCGTTTTTGTTAACCAAGCTTAAGCAGAGCACGTGCCAAAAGTATTTTTACTTTAAATTTCAATACCTTAATTATATAAATAAAGTCTAGACTTCTTTATATTCAGCCAAAGAGTCAATTTTTTCCCGCTCTTCCATCAGTATTTCAGCGTAACCGGAAAACCTGTCCCACCTACGAATAACAACCTGTTTTAACTTAACTTTCTTAAAACAAACATTCCCCTAGGCAATAATTTCCAGCAGTGGAGCATTAAGGCAGAGTCAAAAAAACATTCAGATGGAAAAGATTGATTTAATACGAAGAAAAGAATTCTTAAGGAGGCGGGAGAAATGGAAAGACAAAAGGTAGCCCCGCATTCGAAACGGCATATTCGAATGCGGGGCTACCGGGTACCTGTGCAGTCGGGGGAGTCAATCCCGTCTGCGGAGGTTGTAGAAGGAGTTTTCCTATATATTCAGCATCAATTCAGGATACATCATTCACTTTAACGCTTGAGCTGGATAAGTTCACCCATCATTGTGTCTGTGGTAGTAATAACCTTGGAGTTCGCCTGAAAACCGCGCTGGGTGGTAATCATGTTCACAAACTCGACTGCGAGGTCAACGTTTGACATCTCAAGGGAGTTGGAAGCGATGGAGCCTTTACCGCTGCTGTTCGGCAGACCGGTCAATGCATCCCCGGATTCCCTTGTTTCGGTGAAGAGGTTACCGCCTTCCCTCCGGAGTCCCCAATCATTGTTGAATGAGGCAAGAGTCAGGACATAGAGTTCCTGAATCTGTCCGTTGGAATAACGCCCGGTCAGGACACCGTCCCTGCTCACGGAAGTACTCTGCAGGAAACCTGCGGTGTAACCATCCTGAGACTGGAACAAAGTGGTTGAACCGGAGCTGTAACTGGTAGTTGAAAGAGCACTCTTTTCCGCATCACCGAAGTTGGGGATGGTGCTGACATCAGTAATATTAGAACCAAGCAGGCTGGCGTTGGAGGCTGTTGCGCTTCCCCAACCCTTGGTTGATCCGGTTCCGGACAAATCGGAGTTGTTAAGACCGAAGTTCATCTCGATAGTAACCGGCAGATTGGTTGCGTTGGTATAACTTGCGTTAGACCTTGAGAGAAAGTTCGCGGTCATTACCGGCAAACCATCCTGCGAGAATTCAGCCAGAGTCCACATATCTGCATCCTTGGATGTGGTCGGATCCACGGCAGCACCGGGTCCTGCGGATGCGTTACTCTTCAGAGTGTAAGCAGATACTCCGGTCAAATCACCGGCTGCGTTGAAAGTCATGGTTCCGGTCATAAGCAGACCGGCTGCAGCGTTGCTCGCAAATGTATCTGTTCCGTTAGGGAAGATACGTCCGTCTTCCTCGGGGCTGCAGGTTACGATAAATTCCCAAACCTTTTTACCACCGGCGTTACTAAGGGTAACCTGATCAAAATAAGTAGTAACATTATGTGCGGAGCCGTTGGCATCATAGACTTTAATAGTGGACTGGTAACCGTACAGGGAATCACCGATAGGCGGTTCAGCTGTTCCGTCCCATGAATTGAAAAGAGCAAGATAAGGATCTGTTGCGTTTTCTGCGCGGCTTGCTTCCTGGGAATCAAGGTTGGTAACCATGTTAATAGTCGTGGTTTCCTTGGGAGCGGACTGGAAGTTTTCCAGTCTGATATCGGTGGGGACACCGACAGTACGAACCGAATTACTGGTATTCACACTTGCTCCGGTAGCAACCTGAGAGCTACTTTCGTCCTGCACTTGCCAACCCTGCAACACGTAGCCGTGGGGGTCGGTGAGGTAACCGTCTTTGTCGAAGCGGAAGTTACCGGCACGAGTGTAATAAGAAGTGTCTTCATCCTTGGGAGAGACAATGAAAAATCCGTCACCACCAATTGCGAGGTCAGTGGATTCAGAGGTAGTTTCAAAAGACCCCTGAGCGTAGTCGGCATAAATTGCCCCTACCTGAACACCGCGACCGACCTGAGCGGTTCCTGTGGCGGTGGACATATCCTGACTGATTGCATCTTCAAAGTGCATCTTTGCGCTTTTGAAGCCTACGGTGTTTACGTTTGCGATGTTGTTACCAAGCACGGACATCTTGTCGCCATGTGCCTGCAAACCAGTGATACCTGAGAATAATGATGCTGATAAACCCATTAGAACCTCCTAAAGTCCTGTTGACTCGCGATTGTTCCCTACCTCTTTAAGCAAGATCTTGCCGTAGACCTTATTAGCTTGCAGAAGATTCGTCGTTTGACTCGGTTACTACCGTCGGACTTACTACTTCCTTGATGTTGAGGAAGTTGATGTAGCGACCGTCTTTAAGGTGCAGATACTGCTGACCACCTTCGGAAACCACTCCGCTGACTTCGCCACTGACTTCCGTCTTAACCATTACCGGACTTCCATTAGCGTCTTCCGCCGCCATCGCGATGGTGTAGACACCGTCCGAAGCATTCTTGCCTGCCCAGTTCTTTCCGTCCCATTCGAACTCATAGGTCCCTTTAGCCTTCGAGCCGAGCTGAACTGTGCGTACAAGGTTCTGGTCCTGATCATAAATGTTGATGAACGCGTTAGCGACAGGTTCGCCAAGACCGTAAAAGACCTTACTGATTTCTCCGTTGTCACGACTGATGTTATAACCCTCAGCTTTGACTTCTTTGCCGATGAAGCCTACTGCGGAAACCATCTGCTCCTGAGTGCCGTTGTCGATCATTGTCTTGATATTG
>PPCM01001120.1_pt1 | contig 13867 bp, 15 predicted proteins | sample 1555541 | NCBI WGS metagenome assembly PPCM01 (sample SAMN05284479, study PRJNA326546) | Marine sediment metagenome, whole genome shotgun sequencing project. | isolation source: marine sediment | place: Germany: Wadden Sea | collected 2012-09-05 | reverse complement strand
CAATAGTAAATAATGAAAATTCAATCCTTCCGGTATCAACCCATATTAACGGAGAGTATGAAGGAGTAGAAGATATCTTTATTGGAGTTCCTAGTTTAATCAACAAGTTCGGTGTTGACAAAGTAATGAAGTTGGGGATTAGTGATGAAGAGTTAAAACTACTACAAAAGTCTGCTAAGGTATTGAGAGAGAACCTAGACTTGGCTTTATAGACAAATAAAAAAAGGAGTATAAACTCCTTTTTTATTGTTCTATCTCATTTCGATAGCTTCAACAGGGCACTCACCAGCGCAAGCTCCACAATCAATACAAGCGTCTCCAACGATAGCTTTACCGTCTACCATAGTGATAGTCTCAACTGGACAAACACCAACGCATGCTTCACAACCAATACAAGATTCTTCAATAACAAATGCAGGCATGTTTTAACCCTCCTTTTCGATTTAAAATTCTCCTTATTTATAACATTTTTTAAGACAATTTTCAAGATAATTGCAACTGTTAACTATAACTAACCGTATTATTTTTTAAATCTCTTATAAACACAACGAAGACCTCGACTAAAGGTAGCAGGAATTACTGATAAATGTGTTTCATCTTCAAATACATGGGTAGTAAGTTGAATGTTTTTATAGTTAGCTTTTAGTATTTTACTTATTTCTATAACATTTCCTACCATATTTGCAAAAGTCGGGTTACTATCTTGTTCTAGTGCTCCCACTGATAAAAAGACCTCAGTTTCTATATTTCGTTCATTTCTTTCTTGCCTCTCTAATTCAAGAATAATCTTGTTGTCGTAATAAATTGAAGGACTACCAACAATTAGTCTCTGAAAGTAGTTTGGTCTCTTAAAAAGCGAATAAAGAGCAAATAAACCACTATATGAGTCACCTAATAAAGTTTTATCATTTAAGTTTAAATTGTACTTTGAACTAAGATCAGGTATTAACTCATTTTCTAAGAATTGATGAAACTGATAAGCCTTACCAGATAAGCTTGCTTCATCAGTTGCACTAGGTAAGTAGTCACGATTTCTTAAAGTTAAATGCATATCATTGTCTGGATAACCAACACCAACAACAATTGCATCAGGAATCTCATTACCAAACTGTAGTAGTCTAACGCTATCAGATACTATTCCAAAGTAAACATTGGCATCAAGACAAATGATGAGCGGATACTCAATATTTGCCTGAAAGGTTGGTGGTAAACTAACATCGATCATAAATTTATCCTTAACAAAAGAAGATTCAAGTATGTAGTGTGATATGTATTTCATTTTCATCCCTCATTTCTAATAATAGTATAACATAAAATAAAAAAGACCCTGCAAGCAGAGTCTTTACATATTCACTATATTATAACAATCCAATTAACCAACCAATTGTTGGGAAGATTGGTGCAAATACTAATGATACAATAGTCATTAACTTAATTAAGATGTTAATAGATGGTCCTGAAGTATCCTTGAATGGATCACCAACAGTATCTCCGTTTACAGCAGCTTTATGAGCTTCTGAACCTTTACCACCATGATGTCCTTCTTCGATATACTTCTTAGCGTTATCCCAAGCACCACCAGCGTTTGACATAAATACTGCCATCATAATACCACTTGCTAGGGCACCAGCTAATAATCCACCTAATGCAAATTTACCAAGTAATAAACCAGTTAATACAGGAGCAGTAACAGCTAAGATACCAGGAATAATCATTTCTCTTAATGCAGCAGTAGTTGAAATATCAACACATTTTGCATATTCAGGCTTTCCTTTACCTTCCATAATTCCAGGAATTTCACGGAACTGACGACGAACTTCTTCAATCATTGCGAATGCCGCTTTACCAACACTTGTCATTGTTAAAGCACTGAATAAGAATGGTAACATAGCACCGATTAGTAAACCAACAATTACGTCAGTTCTAACAATGTTAATACCTTCTTCATAAATACCAGTTGCAATAGTATAACTAATGAATAAAGCTAATGAAGTTAATGCAGCAGAACCAATTGCAAATCCTTTACCAATAGCAGCAGTAGTATTACCTACAGCATCTAACTTATCAGTAATTTCACGAACACTTGGATCTAACTCAGCCATTTCAGCAATACCACCAGCGTTATCAGCGATAGGTCCATAAGCATCAACAGCAATTGTCATACCAGCAGTTGCAAGCATACCAACAGCAGCTAAAGCTGAACCATATACACCAGCAGAGTAGTAACCAACAATCATTGCCGTAGCAATTAATAATACTGTTAAAGCCGTAGACTTCATTCCGATTGCTAAACCAGCGATGATGTTAGTAGCTGAACCAGTTTCACTTTGAGCAGCGATTTCTTGAACAGGCTTATAATCTCCACTTGTATAGTATTCTGTAATTTGAGCAATTCCTAAACCAACGAATAAACCTGCAATAATTGCAATAAATGGTCCAGTTTCACCTAAAATTTGTGTACTTAATAAATAAGCAGCAATAACAACTAAAGTAGCACTTACATATGTTCCCATTGATAAAGCTTTATGTGGATCTTGTCCATCTTTACCTTTTACAAAGAACGTACCAATAATTGAAACAACGATACCAACAGCACTTAAGATGATTGGGAAGATTGCATATTCGAATTGAAGACCAGCATCAATTGCAATAGTTGAAGTAAATCCAAGACCCATTGCAGCGATAATTGAACCAACATAACTTTCGAATAAGTCAGCACCCATACCAGCAACGTCACCTACGTTATCACCTACATTATCAGCGATAGTTGCAGGGTTACGTGGATCATCTTCAGGAATACCAGCTTCAACTTTACCAACTAAGTCAGCACCAACGTCTGCAGCCTTTGTATAGATACCTCCACCAACACGGCTAAATAAAGCGATTGATGAAGCCCCTAAACTGAATCCGAATAAGTTGTTGATAGCTTCTTCAGTTCCCCAACCTAATAAGTTAGTTCCTGTCCAGAAGATCGAAGTTAAACCTAATAACCCTAATCCTACAACACTCATTCCCATTACAGCACCACCACTAAAGGCAACGCTTAAAGCACCAGTCATACCTTTTTCTTTAGCAGCATTTGCAGTTCTTACATTGGCATTTGTCGCAGCGCGCATCCCAACAAAACCAGCAATTGCACTAAATGATGCACCTAATAAAAATGCACCAGCAGTCTCAACACTCTTTAAACCGAATACAATAGCAACAAATACGATTGCTACGAAGATAGCTAAAATACGATACTCTCTACTTAAGAAAGCCATAGCTCCTTCTTGGATATGATTCGCCAATTCTTTCATGCGATCGTTACCCATACTTACTTTTTTAATTTTTGAATTTAAGTAAAATGCGTAGAATAAAGCAGCTAAAGCAACTACTAAACCTACAATAATGAAATTTTCCATATAGTCCTCCTTGTTTATTTGTGAATAACATTTGGAATTATACCACAACCAAACCTTAAATTCAATTTATGAAAATAGTTTTTTTTAAAGAAGTATAAATTATATAAATAATTATAGTCCTTAAAAAATCTCCAAAATCCTAATATTTTATGATATAATTTAACCTAGGTATTTAGGGGTGATAAAATGACTGAAGACAAAAAACAAGAACTTCCAATGTCAAGAACTAAAATGAATCAAGATGTTTATAAAGAAATCTATAAAGATGATGAGACTGAGTTTAGTCGTGAAACTTACCGCAAGGAAAGTAAAATTAACGATTTATTTAAAGAGGATAATCTAGATGACACTTTTGAACTCGATTTTAGCGACATGGAGCAAAGAAAAAAACGTGATAAAATTGCAATTGAATCTTTCATAGATGTAAATAAACCTGTTAAGGCTGAAAAGGTCGATCCACGTGCATCTTTAGATGAGTATTTTATGGCTGAACAAGAACCAGTTATGACTGGTGAGCCATTGATAAGTTATGATGACAGTCTTGAAAATGAAACTGATCAAGAAATTGATGAGGAATTAAATGCGATTTTAGAACAGAAATATCAAGAACTTAGTGAATTAAGAGATAGTTTAGAAAAAGCTAAAGTCGAAGTTACTGATGATCATTCTAAAACTATTGATACAGAAATGATTAATGCCCTGTTAAATCCTGAACCACTAGGCAAAGAAGAACTGTTGGGTGACCAAGAAGTCGAAACTGAGGAGTTAGAAGATTTTATCATCAATTCTTTAATTGATAATATTAATGGTCCTCAAAAAGAAGTTGAAAAACCAGCAACACAAGAACTAACTAGTGAGCAATTATTTGAACTTACTTCAACCCTTTCAGTTGAAGGATTAAGTGAGATAGAAGATTCGATAAAAAGAAATAATCAAATAATCAAAGGATTAATTCTATTTTTGATTGTAATTATCTGTATTTTAGTGTATCTTTTTATATCGGGATCATAAGATGCTAAGGCATCTTTTTTATTTAAATAATGCCTAAAGCAAGTTATAATATAGATGAAATGTAAGAAATGAGGAATAATGATGGGATATCAAATTGCTATTGACGGTCCAGCTAGCTCTGGTAAATCTACAATTGCAAAGATTGTAGCAAAGAAAATGAATTACACATATATTAATACAGGTTCAATGTATCGAGCAATCTGTTATTATATAATTAAGAATTCATTATCACTTAAAGATGAGAACTTAAAAAGTATCATTAAAGATGTTGAAATTGATCTTGATGGTGATTTAGTTTATTTGAATGGTGAGGATGTTTCTGATGTTATCAGAGGACACGAGGTAACAAATAACGTTTCTGAAGTTTCAAAAGTTAGTTTTATTAGAGAAATTTTAGTTAAAAAGCAACAAGAAATTGCTGCTAAAAAAGATGTTGTTATGGATGGTCGTGACATCGGTACAGTTGTTTTAACTGAAGCTGATTTAAAGATATTTATGATTGCAGACGTTGCTGAACGTGCAAGAAGAAGATATAAAGACAATCAAAAGAAGGGTATTCCTACTGATTTTGATCGTTTAGTTAAAGAGATTGAAGAACGAGATAGAATTGATTCTACAAGAGAAATCAGTCCTTTAAAGCAAGCAGATGATGCTATTAAACTTGATACTACGAATATGAGTATTGAGGAAGTATCAGAATTTATTATTAAGAGAATAGAAGAGGTGAAATAATGAAACTACCAGTTGTAGCAATCGTTGGTCGTCCTAATGTTGGAAAATCAACCTTATTTAACCGTATTATCGGTGAGCGCTTGTCAATTGTAGATGACAAAGCAGGTATTACAAGGGATCGATTATATTCAAAAACATCATGGGGTGGAAAAGAGTTTAACATTATTGATACCGGTGGGATTGAAATTAGTGAAGATCAGTTCATAGATCAAATTACAGCGCAAGCTGAATTAGCTATGGATGAAGCAGATGTAATCATCTATTTAGTTAATGGTCGTGATGGTATCACAAGCGATGATTATGTTGTAGCAGACAAACTTTATAAAACTAAGAAACCAATCGTCCTAGCAGTAAACAAAATTGATGACATTCATTTACAAGAAAATATTTATGAGTATTACTCTTTAGGATTTGGTGATCCGATTGCAGTTTCAAGTATTCATGGTATTGGTGTTGGAGATGTATTAGAGACAGTTGTAAAACAACTTCCCGAAAAAGAAGCATCAGGATATGCTGATGATGTGATTAAGTTTTGCTTAATTGGTCGCCCTAATGTAGGAAAAAGTTCATTAGCTAATGCTTTATTAAATGAGAATAGAGTAATTGTTTCAAGCGTAGAAGGTACTACTAGAGATTCAATTGATACGCCATTTACTTATAATGAAGAGAAGTATGTCGTTATTGATACTGCGGGTATTAGAAAACGCGGTAAAATTTATGAAAATATCGAAAAGTACTCAGTTATCAGAGCTCTTTCAGCTATTGAAAGAAGTGACGTTGTCATTTTAGTTATTGATGCTGAAACAGGAATCATCGAACAAGATAAAAGAGTAGTTTCTCATGCCATTGATGAGGGTAGAGGAATTATTATCTGTGTTAATAAGTGGGATACTGTCGAAAAAGATGGGCAAACAATGAAAGCTTGGGAAGATAACATAAGGTTAAACTTCAAGTTTTTAAGATATGCACCAATTGTTTTCTTATCAGTACTTACAAAAAAGAGAATTCATACATTAATTCCAGAACTTAAGAAAGTAGCTCATAACCATTCTCGTCGTGTTAAAACAAGTGTTTTAAATGACGTAATCTTAGATGCAACATTATTAAATCAAGCACCAGATTTTAATGGAGGTAGGTTAAAGATTTATTATGCAACTCAAGTTGCTATTCAACCACCAACGATTGTTTTATTCTGTAATGATGCTAACTATGCACATTTCTCATATATGCGTTATTTAGAGAATAATCTTCGTAGAACCTTTGATTTTGAAGGGACACCATTAAGATTAATCACAAGAAATAGGGAGTAATATTATGGCAAAGATTAGTGTAATTGGTTCAGGTAGTTGGGGGCTAGCATTAGCTAGTACTTTAGTTCAAAATGATCATCAAGTATTAGTTTGGTCGTTTTTTGAAGAAGAAGTAAAAGAAATTAATGAATTACATCAAGCAAAGAAATACTTCAAAGATTTAAAATTAGATCAACGCCTAAAAGCATCATCTTCTCTTGAAGAAGTAATTGCTTTTAGTGATATTATATTAATGGCAATTCCAACTAAGTTTTACCGTGATACTTTAAAATCAATAAATGAAGTACTTACGACAAAGAAGTTATTTATTAATGCTTCGAAGGGAATTGAACCAGGTACTTATAAGTTGATTGATGAGATTATAACAGAAGAGATTAGCGAAGAGTATTTAAAGGGAATTGTTATTTTAACAGGTCCTTCACACGCTGAGGAGTTAATCTTAAATCAAATCACTTTAGTAACTAGTGCTTCAAAAGATCTTGAGAATGCAAAACTTGTTCAAAAATTATTTAGTAATGATTTCTTGCGAGTTTACGCTTCAGAAGATATCTTAGGTGCTCAATTAGGTTCGTCTTTAAAGAATGTTATTGCTTTAGCGAGCGGGGCATGTGCCGGTTTAGGTTTAGGTGATAATACGAGAGCTGCTTTAATTACAAGAGGTTTAACGGAAATGATTCGTTATGCTGAGTTTAAAGGTGCTAATAAAGAAACGATGTTTGGTCTGACAGGACTTGGAGATCTTGTTGTAACAGCAACGAGTACTCACTCGAGAAACTTTCAAGCTGGATACCGTATTGGTCAAGGTGAAGACCCTCAAGAATCAGTAGCAAAATCTGTTATGGTTGTTGAAGGAATCAGAACTGCAAAAGCAGTTGTTGAGCAATTGCAAGGAACTGGTATTGAAATGCCAATATTTGAAAGTGTTTATGATATATTTTATAACAACATCAGTGTAAAAGATGCCATTAAGCGTCTAATGCAAAGAGAGTTGAAAAACGAGCAATAACTTAATTAAACTAGCTAGAATATTCTAGCTAGTTTTTGTTTTATGTGCAATTAAAAAAAGGTGTCTTTAAGTCAATAATTGCTTGTTAGTAAAAAATAAACATGCTATAATAAGGGGGAAAATATGGAGGGAACAAATTATGAAAAAAGATGAATTACTAACTGCAATTGCAACTGAAGCAGGTGTTACTAAAGCCGATGCTAATCGTTGTTTACAAGCTTTAACAAATGTTATTGTTGAGCAATTAAAAGGAAGAGAAAAAGTTGCTTTATCAGGATTAGGGACTTTTGAAGCTCGTTACCGTAAAGAGCGTGATGGACGCAATCCATCTACTGGTGAAACTGTTAAGATTGCTGCAGCATATGTTCCAGCTTTTAAAGCTAGTTCAGCTCTTAAAAAAGAAATTAAGTAATTTAAAAGAGATAATATCTCTTTTTTATTTTGCAATATTAGTTTGATTTGATGCAATTTTATCCTTAACGATTTATGAAAAGTTTGCTATAATGTTTATGGGTGGTCAAGATGAGTAGATATACGATCAATTATGAAGAGAAATCTAATTTAAACATTTATTTAAAGATTATTCTGACAGCGGTAATAGCAATAGGAATAATTTTTTCAGTGTTTATTTTTTTAGTTTCCAACTCAGCCTATGCAAAAAAGATGGCTTCTTCTAAAATAAGAAAACATTTAAGAGAAGAATACACCTATGTAGGTGATTTAAAAGTTGTTAACACTTATGAAGGTAAAGAAATATTTTATGTAGTTAAAGATTTCAAGTATTATTATGTTTATGATGAGAATTTCAAAGAAGTGTTTAGAACCAACTTTGAAAACGTAGCATCTATTGAAAAGATGGATAGTGTTTTTCAAAATAATTATAAAACAATCTCAATTGGTTATTTAAGAGATGAAAATAAGATTATCTATGAGATTAAAACGATATATAAAGATGTTGTTGGTTATTACTATTATGACGCTATAACAACTGAGTTCTTAAGATTCTATATTTTAGGAGGTAATAATAATGAGTAAGTTAATGGATTATTTTGAAGCTGGAAATGTTGCAATTTCACGCTATTTTCTTCAAAACTATAAGCGCCTTGGATTAAACGAAAAGTCAGCAATGATCATTATTCAAGTAATATCTGATTATGAACGAGGAAACTCCATCTTTGATGTTTCTAAGCTTGTAGAATATACGACAGTAGATTCAAAAGAGATATTTGCAATCATTGATTTCTTGAAAGAAAATCAGTTTATTGCTACTAAAGTAAAAAAGGAAGCTGATGGTTCGTATTGTGAGTATGTAACTTTAGAACCACTTATCAAACGTTTGATTGCCGATGAAGCTTCTTCTAAGCAACCTACAGTACAATCGAGCGGGTTAATAGATAAGTTTGAGCAAGCTTTTTCTAGACCAATTACTGGAGTTGAACACCAAACAATCGTGAAGTGGATTCAAGAAGGTTACAGTGAAGAGCAAATAACCTTTGCCTTAAAGCAAGCAATGTATGCCGATGTTAGAAATATTAGATATGTTGATAAGGTTTTAATGGGTCTTGATGATGTTAATGCCAGATAGGGTAATAATGGTAGTTAGCTACCTTGAGAAAATGTATCCCGATGCTGATTGTGAGTTGAATTATCAAACCCCATTTCAGTTATTAATTGCTGTCATGTTATCAGCTCAAACCACTGATAAGGCAGTAAATAAAGTCACTGAAGAGTTATTTATTAAGTATCCAGATATCTATAGCTTAAATCAGGCAGATATTGATGATATTGAACAAATTATTAAAAGAATCGGTCTTTATAAGAATAAGGCTAAAAATATAAAGAAAATTACAGCTAAGTTAATTGAGGATCACAAGGGAGAAGTCCTTCCTGATCGCAAGATTCTAGAGAGTTTAGCAGGGGTGGGGCGTAAAACTGCCAATGTAATTTTGAGTGTCGCTTTTAATCAACCAGCCTTCGCTGTAGATACTCATGTCGAAAGAGTTAGTAAGCGCTTGAAATTAGCTTACGAAAATGATAGTGTTAGAACAGTTGAAGAAAAGTTGATGAAAAAAATCCCAATTGAAAAATGGAATAAACTTCATCATCAATTCATCTTTTTTGGGCGTTATTTTTGCATGGCTCGCAATCCTAAATGTGAACAATGTGAATTGATTGAAATCTGTAAAAATGGTCGAAATTTTATTGATAAAAACAAGAAAAATTGATATACTTAAATGTTGTGGAATTAATATCTCAATTGCTCGGGGGAAGTGAGCGGAGATTTAAAATATGGAGGATTATATGGAGATTAGATTAGAAAATTTGACTAAACAATTTGGCGACGTAACGGCTGTAAATAACATGAGCATTACGATCCCATCTGGTAAGCTAGTAGGCTTATTAGGACCATCGGGTTGCGGAAAGTCGACGACATTATTTATGTTGGCTGGACTACATGAAGTGACTTCTGGTAAGATCTTCTTTGGTGAAGAGGAAGTTACAGATATTCCACCTGAAAATAGGGGAATTGGATTAGTATTTCAAAATTATGCTTTATACCCACATATGACGGTTGAGCAAAATATTTGTTTTCCATTAGAAAACATGAAAGTCCCTAAGCAAGAACGCTTAGAAATTGCCAAGGAGATGGCAGAATTAGTGCAAATTGGTGACTTGTTACACCGTAAACCAGCTGAGTTAAGTGGTGGACAACAACAACGTGTTGCAATTGCTAGAGCCCTTGCAAAAAAACCTAATATCTTATTACTTGATGAACCATTAAGTAACTTAGATGCGAGACTGCGTTTATCAACTCGTGAAGAAATAAAGCGTATCCAACAAGAAACAGGAATTACTACTGTTTTTGTAACTCATGACCAGGAAGAGGCAATGAGTATTAGTGATGAAATGATCGTTATGAAAGATGGTTTCTTCCAACAACAAGATGTACCACAAAGAATGTATGAAAATCCAACTAATCAGTTTGTGGCTAGTTTCTTAGGTTCTCCTTCAATTAATATTATCGATGGGGAAATTAAAGAGAACACATTATATATCGGTGAAGATAAACTTCTAGATATCGAAGCTCCTGATCAAGTTGTTAAAGTAGGGATTAGACCTGAAACATTTATCGGGCTTGATGATAATGGAATCACTGTAGATGTTGATTTTGTTGAACATATTGGTAGAGATAATATCTTAATTGGTAAAATAAACAATTGTAATGTTCGTGTAATCTTAAATTCAAAGTTAGCTGTTGAGAACAAGTCTTCAGTTAGATTGAGCTGTAATACTCAAAGTATTCACATCTTCAATCTTGAAGGGGAGTTAGTTAAATAATGGTTGGGCAATCAAAAGAGAAACGAACAAAACAGGCGATCCTTTATTTATTACCAGCGTTACTAGGGATAGGTACATTTGTAATTTATCCATTGATTAGATCATTTGCAATGAGTTTTTACACAGACTATAATAAGTTTTTCCACTACGGGAGTGGGTTTACTCTTGATAACTATAAAGAAGTATTAACAGATCCAAATTTTCATATTGCCTTAAAAAATACTTTTATCTATATGTTATTTTCAGTGCCAATTTCTATTGCAATTGCCATAGGAGTAGCGGTATTGCTGAACTCAAAAATAAAGTTCACAAAACTTTATCAAACTGTCTATTTCTTACCATACGTTACTAACGTAATTGCAATTGGACTAGCATTTCAGTTTATCTTCCACTCAAACTATGGAATCTTAAACTATTTATTATCTATTATTGGCATAGACCCTATTGTGTGGTTGAATGATCCAACTTGGTCATTAACTGCTCTTGTAATTTTCGGAGTATGGGGTGGTCTTGCCTTTAAAATTATTGTCTTCTTAGCAGGGCTGCAAAATATTGACCAGCAGTATTATCAGGCTGCACAAGTAGATGGAACTTCAAAATGGCGTGTATTTTCAAAAATTACATTACCATTACTATCACCAATTATTGCTTATATAACAATTATTTCAATGATTGGGGCTTTTAAAACCTATGTCCAAGTAGTTGGACTATTTGGAACTAGACCTGGTCCGAGTAATTCGGCGTTAACAATAGTTTTCTATGTTTATGAAAGATTCTGGGGTGCTGCAGAACACGTTGTTGCAGCTGCTGCAAGTGTTATCTTATTTGGTATCATCTTAATCTTTACAGGTATTCAAATGTGGGTTAGTAAGAAGAAAGTTCACTACTAGGAGGGTAATATGAATAATAAAGTAAGAAAAGTAATCATACACACCCTTTTAATCATCGGGGGAATCATAATGCTATTCCCGTTTATCTGGATGATTTTGGGTAGTTTTAAAACATATCAAGAAATAACTAAACCAGGGGTGTTTTTCCCATCTTCATTAAACTTTGGGAACTATATCGAAGCCTTTAATGCAGCACCATTTGGTAGGTATTTTATCAATACTGTAGCTGTTTCTGCAGGATCAACAATTATCGTAGTAATTACAACAATCTTTGCATCATTTGCTTTTTCAAAGATTGATTTCTATGGAAAAAATGTATTGTTTAGTGTCTTGATTGCAACGATGATGGTTCCTGGAGAAATGTTAATTCTAACAAACTATGCAACAATTGCTAAATTAGATTTAATTGATAACCTGTTTGCCTTGATATTACCTTACATCGGTAGTATCTTCTATATCTTTATGTTGCGTCAGTTCTTTATGCAAATTCCAGAACAGATATATTATGCAGCAAAGATTGATGGATGTTCTGATTTTAAATATTTATGGCGAATAATGGTTCCGAATGCAAAAAATGCTATTTCAACAATTGCATTATTTAACTGGATTGCATCATGGAATGCCTATATTTGGCCGTTACTTGTTACAGATAGTGAAAATAAACGCGTATTATCAATTGGGCTTCGTGCCTTTAGTGGGGAAGCGGGTAGTGATTATCATTTAATCATGGCTGCTGGTACAATAGTTGTATTACCACTAATTATTCTATTCTTAGTTGCTAGAGACCGTATTATCGAAGGTATTAGTAAGGGTGGAATCAAAGGATAGATATTTAGAGCCTAGCTCTTAATATATAATAAAATTATTCTATGAGGAGAACAAGAATGAAAAAATTATTAGCTTTATTAACAGTTGTAGCTATAACATTCGGTTTAGTTGCATGTGGATCAAACGCTCCAGAATTCTTTGATAGAGAATTCGAAGTTGTTACAGAAGGGCTTGAGGGAACTGAAATCACTTTCTGGCACGCAATGGGTGGTACAAATGGTGAAACATTAGAATACCTAATTGAGAAGTTCAACAAAGAAAACAAGCATGGAATCACAGTTGTGGGTGAGTACCAAGGAAACTATGGTGACTTAGATAAGAAACTTGTAGCTAGTTTAGGTACAAAGAACTTCCCTAACATGGCGCAAGCTTATGGAAACAACATTATTCGTTACATGGATTCAAAGAAAATTATGCCTTTAGGAAAATACATCGAAGATAAGACTATCGGTATTAGAGATTTTGAAGACATCGTAGAAGCATACCGTGTAGAAAATAGTTCATACCCAGATGGTAAATTCTATTCTTTACCATTCAACAAGTCTACAGAAGTATTATATGTGAACGAAACTAAATTTGAAGAACATGGTTTAACTGTTCCTACTACATTAGAAGAGTTAGAAGCTGTATCTAAACAAATTACTGAAATCACAGGTAAGCCTGCATTTGGTTACGATTCATTATCTAACTTATTTATCATTTGGTGTCAAAACTTCGGTTCTGAGTATACAAATGATAAAGGTGAAGCTTTATTTGACAATGAAGAAACAAGAGCTGCTGTTGAGTACTTCACTAAAGGTGTAAAAGAAGGTTACTTCCGTACAGCTGGTGAAGACAGATATATGTCTGGTCCATTCAATAATGAAGATGTATGGATGTTTATCGGATCTACTTCAGGTGCTGACTATGTAGGTTCTGAAACATTCCAATGGTCTGCTTATGAGTACCCATATGGTGAACATAAGAAAGTGATCCAACAAGGTTCTAATATGTTTATGATTGATAATGGCGACGAAGAAAACGCTGCTACATTCATCTTCATGAACTGGTTACTTGAAACTGACCAAACTTTATACTGGGCTATGCATTCAGGTTACTTACCAGTACGTGAGTCTGCTAGAGAAGATGGATTATGGACATTCTATGTAAATGGTTCTGTAGGTAAGCCAACTACTAAGTCAGTAGGTATCGGTCAAGCACAAAACTATACATATGACCCAATTTTCGCTGAGTCTTATGACGTACGTAAAGCTGCTGAAGCTGCTATTGAAGACGTAGTAAATGGTGTTAAAACTGTAGATCAAGCAGTTAAAGACGCTGCTGCTGCTGCAAACTAATATTTTTAAA
>PPCM01001119.1_pt1 | contig 13869 bp, 9 predicted proteins | sample 1555541 | NCBI WGS metagenome assembly PPCM01 (sample SAMN05284479, study PRJNA326546) | Marine sediment metagenome, whole genome shotgun sequencing project. | isolation source: marine sediment | place: Germany: Wadden Sea | collected 2012-09-05 | reverse complement strand
GTCCCGGCTGAGGCAATCCGGGTCCATGGAATAGACCACCCCCGAACTGCGGGCATCAATCATCGGCACGATAAGCGCAGCCATAGCTGTGTCATTGTCGGTCAGGCCATTGGAAATTCGATAGGAAATAGCGCGGGGGCAATACTTCCCGGCCAGAACACGCTTGTACGCTTCCAGAACTTCATCCGGGCAGACATTCAGCTCACTGGCATATTGACCGGCAAATGAAATTTCGCTGTCCTCGGCCAGCGCGCTGGAGCGAACAGCCAGCAGACCAGTGCCGTCAAGATACGTACTCAAGCCGCGTTCTATTTCCGCGGCAACTCCCGGAGGAACTTCACTGTTCAGAAAAAGTTCCTGCAGTTCAAGAGTCAACGCCGAAAGGAGACTGATATCAGCAACCTCCATGCGGCAAAGGCGGTTTTCAATCTCCTGCCGTAAATCATTGTGCTTCACAAAAGCGTGAAAAGCATTGGAAGTAACCACAAAACCCGGCAGTGCCTCGGTATATCCCAGAGCATGTACCCGCCCAAGATTCGCAGCCTTGCCCCCGGAAAGTTCCGGAAAATCCCCGGCAGTTGCCAGCGGAATTGCAAACGGAGGTTCACTTTTTACCTCCGGCGATACCACGGACCGGGCAGCCAAGGCATCAATACGAACATACTCGTCATACAGGTTTCTAAACTTGTACGGATGCATCCTGCACAATTCACCGACCATCCCGGCAACAGCCACAGACAACTGCTGATACATGCAGACCGCCTGACTGCGGTCCACCAAACGTCTGCCATAAAATAATTCCTCCAGATCGGCGATAAGCTCCAGCGCCTGAGAATCATACTCCAGCAACACTTTGAACGCTTCATATTTATTTTGCAGTAACGTCCGCGGCGCAAGCCAGAATTGAATCCAGAATTTGACAATTTCAAATGACAGCATTTGTTCTCCGGAAGAGGATCATGGTTAAAAAACACCAGACTTAAGAACAAATTACCCCATTACAACTGAATGTGACAAGACACATACTGCACTTTATTCATCAATAGAAAACACTCCATATTTTTGTCACAACCGATTGATTTTATTTCTACTAAAAGATATTATTGAAATAAGTATTTTTTGCGTGGGAAAAGACAGAATCAGGGGAACTATTCCCGGAGAAAGTAAGGAGAAATCAAATAGAATGAATTACCTGAAAAAATGGTGGCTGACTCTTAGTTTCACCGCGATAACAATCATCCTTACATCTTTTATAATTATTCCCCACTTCACGACCTCGAAGGATGCCTTAACCGGGTTGGCCCATGACATAATGCTCAACATTTCCGCATACACACTCGATAAATCAGAGAGCTACCTGCGACCTGCGGAAAACGCAGCAGAGCTTACCCGTTTTCTGGCTGACAGCAATATCGTCAACAGTGAACACTCTGATGACATGCTTCGCTATTTTGTGGAACAACTCACTCTCTATCATCAATTTACAGGAATTTATTACGGCAACATCAAGGGTGAATTCTTCATGGTCAACCGCTCGAATGACAAAATGAAAGGCGGCCTGCTTACCAAGACAATCAAAATTAAAAACGGAGAACGAACCACCAAGATGACTTGGACCACCCCGGAACTGAAAGTTCTGGAAAGCAAACTCGTTCCTCTCGACAGGTTTGATCCCCGCAAGCGTCCGTGGTTCATTGATGCACTAATGAATAACGATGTGATCTGGACCGCGCCTTACATTTTTTTTACAACCCAAAAACCGGGAATAACCACCGCCAGTCCTGTTTACAACACCAAGGGAGAATTGCAGGGAGTTGTCGGTGTAGACATCACAATAGATAAGCTTTCAACTTTCCTGAGCAAGCTGAATATCGGTAAAAACGGAAAAGCATTCATCGTTGACACCAGTGGAAATGTTGTGGCTTTCCCGGATGTTACCGCTTTGAAGCAAACCACCGGCAACAACAAAATCCGGCTGAGTAAAATAAGCGAACTGCCGGACCCCTTGTGCCGTAAATCATATAACTCTTTAAAGATACCGCCGGATCAACTTCCGGAAAAACCGGTATTTACCACCTTCGAACACATGGGAGACCGCTACAATGCGGTATTCACCCCTTTTAATAACAAGCACTGGCCTTGGATAATCGGCCTCTACCTGCCTGAGGACGATTATCTGGGTACGATTAAGGATAACTACAGGCTCAGTCTGGCGACAGGAGCATTTGCCATACTCTTATCCGGCTTTATCGGCTGGATCGTTGCACGCAAAATCAATAGCGCAAAGGAAGCTGCAGTTGCTGCCAGCCACGCCAAAAGCCAGTTTCTAGCAGTAATGAGCCACGAAATCAGAACCCCCATGAATGTTATTCTCGGGACCACTGACCTTCTAAAGGAATCCGATCCGCGCGATGACCAGAAAAAATATATCAAACTGCTTGAAAATGCAGGGGAAGGACTTCTGGCGCTCATCAACGACATTCTTGATATGTCCAAGGTGGAAGCAGGGCTTCTGGATCTGGAGAGTATTGAATTCAACCCGACTAAAATAATGCATCAGGCGTGCAGTGTTTTTGAACTTACCGCTGCTCAAAAAAACATCAGGATGTCATGCAGCATTGACGGGAAATTACCGGAAAGGGTTATCGGCGATCCCGTAAGGGTTAAGCAAATCTTGCTAAACCTTATCGGCAACGCCATCAAATTCACCGAAGCCGGGGGAGTATACGTAAAAGCAAGCTGCTCCCACATTTCCGAGCATAAAGTAGAGTTGAAATTTGCAATCAAGGACACCGGTCCCGGTATCCCGAAAAAGAGACAGATAGCAATCTTCGACCATTTTACCCAAGCCGACAGCTCCATTTCCCGCGAGTATCAGGGCACAGGACTGGGTCTTTCCATCAGCAAAAAACTCTGTGAAATGATGAATGGTGACATAACCCTCTCCAGCACTATGGGGATAGGCAGTACTTTTACCTTCATCCTCGTAATGGACAGAGTCAGCGCGCAACCCTTGGCGGAGGATAAGGACAAAGCCTGCAAAGACAACGAACTAACTTCCCGCAAAGTGCTGCTCATTGAAGACAACCACAGTAATAAGCTTCTTTTCAAACACTTCCTCGCCGGATCGCCTCATGTTTTGGAATGCGCGGACAATGGAGAGGAAGGAATTCAATTATATAAGGACTTTCAACCTGATATAATTTTCATGGATATTGAAATGCCGATCATGGATGGGTTCAAAGCCACGGAAGAAATACGTGACTGGGAAAGGCTTCTAGGAACTCCTAAGATTCCGATTATTGCCTTATCCGCCCACGCCATTAAAGGAACCGCTGATGCTGCACGCGAGGCCGGATGTACCGGATATTTAACCAAGCCGGTAACTAAACTGCAACTCCTTGAAAGAATAGACCGCGAGTTCCGAAATAATTCGAAAAATTAGGCGAAAAACGAAACGACCCCCCTTATTTAATAACAGTAATTTTTATTGACTAGCTAAATATTTTAGAGCATAAAATATTGTAAATTGCGAAGTAGCTGTATTATAATCTCCTAAATTTTGACAAAGCACCATTGGGATATACCCAAGGAGAAAATTATGAATTCAAGAAGAAAATTCATGGTCATGTCCGCCGCGGCAAGTGCGGCAATATTTATGCCTGTAGCCAATGCCAGTGCAGGGAAAAGCAGTAAATATCCTTCAAATGTGATCTACACAGAGAAAGATCCCGGTGTCTGGGATAAAAAAGCTGCGACCCATCTCCCTCAGGTTGAAGTTAAAAACGGAAAAGCCATAATCCGCACCCTGCACCCCATGACCGAAAAGCATTACATTGTCCGCCACACTCTGGTTGATGATAAAGGAAATGTCGTGGGTGCTAAAACATTCTCAAACACTGATGAAAAAGCTGTTTCCCGCTTTAAGCTTCCTGCAGGCAGCAAGGGTAGAAAATATTTTGCTACCAGCTTCTGTAACAAGCATGATTTCTGGGTAAGCCCGGTTAAATTATAGCTGGAGCCGCCCCTAAACGGACTCTCTCCCATACTCTCATTATAACTTGAATTTTGATCATAGGAGTACGCATTAATGTATTTTAAACAATTAACCACTGAAGGACTCGGTTGTTACTCGTATGTTATCGGCTGCCCTGCCGCAGGCGAAATGATCGTTGTGGACCCGCGCAGGGATGTTCAGGAATACCTTGATATTTCCCGCGAAGAAGGAATGAAGATCACCCGGGTCATCAACACTCATGTTCATGCTGACCATGTCGGCGGGGAACAGGAACTGAAGTCCATCGTCGGGGCGGAACTATTTATCCACGAAAATGCCAAGGTCGGCTACGAACATACCTCGATCAAAGAAGGCGACACCTTCACCGTGGGGGCTGCCAAGCTTGATTTTCTGTTCACCCCCGGACACACACCAAACGCCATTTCCATTCTGGTTACCGACGTTATGCGCGGTAATGAGCCTTGGATGATCCTCACCGGGGATTTGCTTTTTGTAGGCGATATCGGCCGTCCGGACCTGCCCGGAGACGAGATACTGGATGAGCAGGTAGCCAATCTGTACAACAGCCTCTACGTAAAACTTGGCAAACTCCCGGATTACCTAGAAGTTTACCCGGCACATGGACAGGGTTCACTGTGTGGCAAGGGCATGAGTGCCAAACCCAGCTCCACCCTCGGCTACGAACGCCGCTACAATCCCATGCTCCAATTCGATAACTTTGAAGATTTCAAAACCAAGGTATTGGAGTCTTTCCCCAGCCGCCCGAAATCTTTCACCCACATCATTAACACCAACTTTGAAGGCGCGCCCCTGCTTGAACGTTGTCCGCTCGACCGGGCCATGAACCCTGAAAAATTCAAGCAGATGATTGATCAGGGCTGCACGGTTATTGATGTACGTGATGCCGCCGGATTCGGTGGTTTCCACATTCCGGGCAGTCTGAATATCGGTCTTGAGAAGCAGCTCGCCAACTGGGTCGGTATGGCTGTAGAACCTGATTCCGACCTGCTGCTGGTGGTCAATTCCAAAGAAGATTACAACCGCATGTGCACCGAGCTGCACCGCATCGGCTATGACCGCATCTTCGGTTATCTGCATGGCGGCATATCCGCCTGGCTGCTGGCCGGTTACCCTGTGGACAGCCTTGCCCAGAAATCAGCCCGTCAACTGCATGATGCTATCGCAGAAGGAAAGGAATTCACCCTTCTTGATGTCCGTACCCCCGCAGAAGTCGCCGGAGGTATGGTAAAGGGGGCACTCCATAAACCTTTCAGCAAGGTCCTCGACGAAGGAATCGATATTGATAAGGACAGCCCGATCATTGTCATGTGCGGTTCAGGGTACCGCTCAAATATTGCAGGCAGCTACCTGCAAAGCAGCGGCTACTCGCAGGTCTGCTCGCTGGCAGGCGGAGCTATCGCCTGGAGCCGATCCGGTTTTGAAATGGTATAACTAATAAAAGATCCCGGAGAAATTTCTCCGGGATCATTTTATTCTTTTAAAATCTGAAGGACATTATCAATCAGCAGCCGGATATTCGGTAACATTTCAATCACCTGATCCCCGGTAAGATTTAATTTTTCCCACGCTGTATTATCAATAAAGCCGATTACCGGCGAGATTCCCAGATCATAACCAAGTGCCTGGGAAATAAAATCCGCAACATGAATAACCATTGCATCAGGATCGGTCTTCACCTTGCGAGGATTATGATGCCCCCAAGCCGCAGCAATCAATTGCCGGGGAAATTTCCATTTATTTAGCAGATACCCGCCCACGTCAGCATGGTTGAACCCCAGCAGTTCCTTTTCAGCCTTATAAAGATTGTAGCCGTCACTATTTGCCAGCTTATACAGTTCGACAGCCAGACCGTAATCACTCTCAAAAATAACATGCAGACCAAGATCATGCATTAATCCGCCTGCAAAAAAACGGTCAGGATCACCAAGGTTTGCCGCTTTTGCCAGCTCCTGTGCAATGACCCCGCAGGCAATGGAATGTTTATTGAATTTTTCCAAATCAAGTACAGGGTTCTCTTCCCTCTTGAACAGACTAAGTGAGACTGTTCCAAGAGTCAGGGAGCCGGCCTTATCAAAACCCAAGATCTCCACTGCTTTTGCGGGAGTCTCGACACTTTTGTCCAGCTGGTACAAACCGCTGTTGACCAGACGCAGCACAGCAGCTGAAAGCTTCGGTTCATTGCTGATGACTTCAACGAGATCTTCTATGGTACTTTCAGGGTCATCAAGAATTTCCTGTACCTGAAGCTGCACATACGGCAGAGAAGGCAGCACAAGTAATCCAGCCAGAAAATGGCTGGGATCTTTGGGCTTCTCACCGTTCCATGGTTCAATGTCATCCGGGAATATACGCGACTGCAACAAATCCGGATCTCGCAGCAGCTGCTTGCACACAGTCTTGAATGCTTCTTTTTTCAAAACCCTGACCAAGTCAGAATTGCCGGCCTGCAAAAAAAGTCTGTGCACATGATTGGACGCAGCTTCTTTTATATCCGACCTGATTTTCAACGAACCTCTGGACATGCCCATTTGCAATCCTGAAATTAAGCGGGGTTTAAAATTTCAAAAATTTCATCAATCAACTTCTGTACATCTGGAAATATCGCAGCATACTGTTCAGTTGAGAGACCAATATTTTCAATAGTCTCATCATCAATTACTCCAATTACTGATGAAAGTCCCAAATCATACCCCAAAGCCTGAGAAATAAAATCCGCAACATGAATAATTCCTGCATCCGGATCATTTTGGGCTTTTTCGGGATTATGATGACCTGCTGCGGCAATAACCAGTGACTTGGGGAAGCTCCAGTCCTTAATAATCACACCGCCGAGGGTGGCGTGATCAAACCCAAGTAATTCCAGTTCCGCATCATAGAGACTGTTACCGTCACGGCGGGCATAGTCATAAAGCTCCATAGCAAGGCTGCGGTCACTTTCAAAGACAACATACAACCCGATATCATGAAGCATTCCGGCCACAAAAAACCGTTCTACATCATCATACCCGGCAGCCTTTGCTATCTCCTGAGCAATCACCCCGCAGGCAATGCAGTGTTTCCAGAATCTCTCGACCTGTAAAATAGGAGCACCTTCAGTGCGCTTAAAAAGGCTCAGCGAGACAGTCCCCAGTGCCAGAGAGCTGGCTTGTTTGAATCCCAGCAGCGCCACTGCACGGGAAGTGGTGTCCACCTCAGTACGGAAACTGAACATGGCGCTGTTCGCCAAACGCAAGATGGCAGCCACTAATTTAGGATCTTTATTGATAACTTCCGCCAGATCGTTAGCAGAACTGTCAGGATCATTAATTACCTTTTGAATCTCAAGCAGCACCTGCGGCAGAGAGGGCAGCACGACCTTTGATTTGAGAAAATCTCTCGGTCCAGCAGGTTTTTTACCACCCCACGGCTCAATATCCGCCGGGCGCGGTCTTTCCATGAAATCATCCGGGTCGACAATCATCTTTTTATAGATATGCTTGAAAGACTCCTTCTTCAAAACCCGGATGAGTTCAGAGTCCACGGCCTGCCGGAACATCTGCTTTACATATTTGACTGCCGCATCCTTAACCTGAGGGTTAAGAGTCTTTGTTTGTTCAACTTCCTGCATCTTTATCCTTACAAAAAACTATATTATTTTCCAGCCCATTCAACAGTCCGAGCCAGACCTTCATCGAAAGCAATTTCGGCCTTGAATCCCCTTGCGCTAATCTTGCTTACGTCAGCGCGGGAATGTTTGATATCACCAGCACGCTCCGGCCTGAAATCAATTTCCTGCGGCGCGGAGGTAAGCTTCGCAACCACGGAGGCAAGTTCGCGGATAGACCTGCCCTTGCCCGTACCTACATTATAGACCCCGGTCAACGGTCCCCGGCCATCCCTGTCAAGCCCGGATGCGATCAGATAAGATATGACGACATCGGAAACATAAAGAAAATCACGGCTCTGTTCGCCGTCCCCGAAGATCACCATGTTCTTCCCGGCGAGACCGAAGTCAACAAAACGGGAAATCACCCCGCTGTATTGGCTGGTGGGGTCCTGCCTCGGTCCGAAAATATTGAAGAACCTCAAAGCACAGCCATAGCCTGATTTTTCAATGTATGACGAAGATTTGTACTTTGCCACACCGTACGGACTGAGCTGTTCGGCATCATCGGCATATTCTTCCTTTACCGGGAGACGCTCTTCTTCGCCGTATTCAGCTGCGGACCCCGCGAAAACAAAATTCGACAGCCCCATTTCACGGGCCGCATCAAGCATATCCCTGTTGACCTCAAAATTTACCTGCATGGTAAGCTCAGGATGCTCTACAGAATACGGAACACTGACCACCGCTGCCAGTTGAAATACAATATCCAGTTCGCTGTGCTCTTTTTTCAACTGCGCAAGCAGCCCCGGTTCGGTGATGGATTTTTCATAAAATATAAAGTCAGCATGATCCTTGAACCCTTCCATATTATGAACATAACCGCTGGCAAAATTATCCACCCCGATAACGGCATGACCCTCGTCAAGCAAGGTCTGTGCAAGGTGGCTGCCGATGAATCCGGCACAGCCGGTTACAAGACAGGTTTTCTTCATCTCCCCTACCTCCGGATTTTAAAATAAAGGCTGACTTGAAAAAGTTATATACTCCAGATCACGAACACTCTTGGAAACCAGATAATAAGAAAACATCAAAGAAATAAAACATGAGTAGCAATACCCATAACCATAGAAAGTAAATCCCAGCTGCATGCTCAGCCAGGTCAGTCCTATATTGCTGAGCAGGAAGACCAGTGTCACAGCCAGAACTTCCTTGCGCAGGTCAAAATAGAACAGAATGATTACAGCAACCGAAAGCATGACCTGCAAAAGCGAACCGACAAGGGCTATCTGCAAGAGCGGCTCCTGCAATGGAGAAAGACCGACCATATCCACAAATTCCTGCGCCATGAAAATACAAAGCATAGTCAAAGAACCCTGCACTATAAGAACCTCGCGCAGACTTTCCTTAAGCATTTTAATCATACCTTTTTTTTCCTGCAAAATACTGGAAAGATCTTCTTTGGATATGATTTTCGCAAAGTAATCGTGATAATGCTCGTAAAATTTGGTTTCAATCTTGACCAGAAAGATTGCCAGAGTGGGTACGATGGTCAGATAGGCGAAAAAAATCGGTCCCTCATACATATCATGGGTCCGCAGGTACGGAACCACCATTCTTGAGTCCGGGGCAAACCAAAACATTATTTTATCCACCCAGATGGCAAGGTTGAAAAACATGCCGATCAGTGCCAGTTCCCAATATTTTATAAAGTAGGAAAACATCTTCGAATCCCAGACCCTGCCGGGAGGGAACTCTGCCAGCAGACGGGCCAGCAGCCAGAAGAAAATAACCGCCTGCCCAAGGGTGTAGCCCAGCAGATAGCCTTCAAGACCGATCAGCGGATAAAGTACAAAAGCCGCACCTACACTGCACGAAGTCCCTACTGCAAAAGCCTGTACAATCGACCGGAAATCCTTCACCGCAGACAGAAAAATCATGGTCAGCCAGATCATGGCAACAATAAGGAAAAGAGCCACCGCAATAATCTTATAGGTAATGGTCAGCTCAAAAAAATATATTCCGGTGATGGAAATAATCGCCCCGGCAATCAGAACGACTGCCGAACTTGTAAAAAACGCCGTCAGGGTAATTTTCTCATCACCCAGATAAAACCGGTCAGCCAGATAGCGCGTCACAACCAGCTGAATATAACCCACATAAATAAGGGTGAACGCGTAGACATAAACAATGGTGGTCCGAAAAATATCCTGATCCACTGGGGAAAACCCGGAATAGGAATACAGCCCCAGCACCGCGAGGCAAAGCACACTCATCAACCACGGGCCGGAAGAAACCATTGCCGCATACAGATAAGCGGACACATCCGAAAGGAAGCTGTCCCCGCGAAGCAATTTTCTTAGTTCAAAACCGATTCCAGCCATATTCTACTCCAGATTGTCCATTGCCATATAATCTTTGTAAATAGTCAAATACGTTTTGTTGAGGTCGGACTCTTTGTAAAAAGTCTTTACCCGCTCAATCCCGGCCCGGGACATGCGCTGGCGCAGAATCGGACTGGTCAGGATTTTCAGGATGGCCTCCCCTGTACTGACCGGATCAGCAACCTTGGTCACAAGACCGGACGGACCGAGGGCCTGATCAGCAACTGTGCGTCCTTCAAGCAGTTCCCTGCAGGAGCCTACATCAGATGCTACAGCCGGAATCCCTGCACAGTTGGCCTCCATGATAACCAGCGGCTGGGCCTCACTGATACTGGTCAATACGATTACATCAAGATTCGGCAGATAATCGGTAACCTTGACCTTTCCGGTGAACTCCACAACATCCTCAAGATGCAGCAGACGGACAAGATTGACGCACTCTTCGTAGTACTCCTTGTCCTCTTCTGTCGGGCCCATGATATAAACTTTCAACTTCTCAATCTTAATCGCAACGATCTTGATGGCCCGCAAAAAAGTCTTCACATCCTTGATTGGAACAACGCGCCCGACAAAGCCGACCGCGAATTCGGTCTGGCCCTGATAATCGTGATCTTCAGATTTCAGACCCAAAAAATTATCCAGACTGATCCCGTTGGGAATGATCCTGATCTTGTCGGGGTCTGCGCCCTCCTGAATCTCAAGCTGACGGTTACCCTCATAAAGGGTGTATATTGAGGAAGAATAGTCATAGCAGAGTCGGGCCAGCTGCTCGAACATCCTGATCCAAAAAGTCTGGAATGCACCAAGCTTACTATCAATACGCAGCCTTTCTTCTTTCTTACGGTAAACCCACTCCGCCTGCGAAATCTCAATTTTACGCTCTTTGACGTAAATTCCATGCTCGGTAAGCAGCAGCGGTCTTCCGGTCATAACCCGTGCAATAACGCCCAAAAGACCAGCGTACCCTGTGGAAATAGTATGATAGACCTTCGCCTTGGGCAGATCGAGCGGCAGCATTTTAAAAATCGGCAGATGGGTAAAGCGGAAAGTCCAGAAATAATCAATAAACGACTCGTCATTAGTATCCGGCTTGTAACGTTCTACCAGCATATCCCAAGCCTTCTTTCCATGAAAAAGCTCTGAAAGTGGAAATTTTCCATCACGAAACAACTCGACCATTTCCCTCATCATGGAAATGTCGTTACGGTCCATGTGATAATGAAACCGCCTCAGCTTTTCCAGATCCTTGCGGGAAATTTTTTTGAATGGATTCTGGGAAATTTCTACCGGATCGTGCAGGTACACAATCTGAGGGTCAACAAAGTTGTCCGGCACATCGTAGCGGTACTTAGCCTTTTCCTTGGACGAAGCCAGAATGCACACCGCAGTAAAGGTCAACTCCGGCATGCCCTTGATCAAGTTATGAATCCAAGTGGATACCCCTCCGGCAACAAAGGGATAAGTACCTTCAAGAAGTAGGCAGACATCATACTCTTTATCTAAACTCATAGTCTACCTCGTCGAAATTTTCAGTTGCAGTTTGTTGCTCTGTAGAATTATTTTCCATCCAGAAATTGTAGATCAGGGTCTTAAACGGATCAGTTGATTTCAACTCAGGACGCGAGCGCAACTGCTCCACTTCCTGAAAAAGAGCTATGAAATTACCCATTTCAAAATAGATACGGCAAATTCCCAACCGGGACTCCATTTCAAGATCAGGGTCATTTAAATTAGCACGATAGATATGCAAAGCCTCGCTGAACTCCCTGCTTTCGACACAGGATTCCGCAAGACGCATCAGATAATCTTTATTTCCCTCATCCTTGGAGACAGCGACACGCCAATGCTCACAGGATTGAGCCATGGAACGCACCTGCATATTAACTTCCGGCAGGCCGCTGCGGGCGTAGTTGCGATAGGTGGAAGCCAATTCGGCATGTGACTGCGGACTGTCATATCTTTCCGCACGGAATTTGGCTTTATCCAAAGCATCGGCATAATCTTCTTCCAACCGGGTCAAAGCTGTGTGGGCATAGAAACGGACCTCGGCACTTTCATCGGAAAGACTCTTCCGCAACAGGCTTACCGCCTCGGCAGAACCGATTCTACGCAACAGGTTAACCGCGCCGCGCTTCATTTCCATATCGTCACCGGACAGAATATCCGCAATGGGGTGAATATCCACCTCGTCATAAAGGAATTCGGTAACATCAGTCGGCAGGTCTATATCAAGCACCGCCCGCTCATAAGCTTTTTCCTTGTAGTCTTCTGCCAGCCCGTAACTTTTCATTACCACACGGGCCGAAAACAGGGTCACGGTAACACCGATCAAGCCGATCAAAGGCAAAAAAAAGCTGAATAACCCGGCGATGCGCGGATAATAAAAAGCAATACCGGGCAAAGCCCTTGGCTTGGGTGCAGTGAAAAGAACGAAGGAAAGACCGCAAAGCAGGTGTGCGGCAAAAGCAGCATAGATATACCAATCAACAGAATCCCTGTTCAGGTACAACCAAACCGCTCCGCCTTCAAAAAGGTATGAAGCTGTAAAAGCCCCCAACAGGCGCAAACGCGCCATTCTGATTACCCTACTCCGCAAAAAGAACACTTACGAGGTCCTCTTTTACATTATTCACAAGTTCTTCAGGGTCTTCCATGCCCATTGAATATCCCGCAACCCCGGCCCGAAGCTCTACAAGGTTCTGGTCCGTTTCAAAAGCCATGACACTGAGAGCCTTGAATGAGCTGAGCAGGTTGTTGACCACCACCCGCGCCCCGGCAGCAGGAGTAGTAGGCAGGATAAGATAAAACGCCCCCGGTTCATCACTGATAAACAGAATATCAATCTCACGGATCTGATTCTTCAGGATCATACTGAAGGCCATGAGAACTTCATCTCGCCCTTCATCCGAAGCATTGGAAAGGCCCGGAAACTCGAGCATTATCAATGAAAGGTCCAACTCATAACGTCGCGCTCTGACAAATTCTTCCCGCAGTCTGCGTAGGAAGTAGTCAAAGGTGTAAGCATCGGTAATTTCATCAGCGATAAGCTTGTCCTTTGTCTCCGCAAAAACAGTGGCATTCTCAACGCTGCTGCCGCACCAGTCCGCAACCAGACCGGCCACGCGCACGGAATCGCTGGTAAACTTAAGAAAAGGCATTTTCTCTACGTTCAACACCCCGACCACATGCTGGTGATTATCAGCCATGATTGGGGCAGAAATAACAATACCGCCGGGCATACTCTCAGTACTGGCAATATCCCTGATTGAAACTGCTCTTTTCTTCGCAGCAGCAATACTCATCATACTTTCACCCAAGGGAACTGTTTCAGGCAGAAATCCCTTGCCATGTCGTAAGGCTGTATCAAGCTTGAACTCAGTTCCGTCAAACAAATAGATTGAACAATCCTCTACATCCATAAACTCGCGCAGGATTTCCAGCACCGCCGGATAAATGCTGTCCATACTCAAGGTACGCAAACCCTGCGCAGCTTCATAGAGAGTACCCAGAGTGTTTTCCTGTGAAAGGATCTTGCTGTCCAGTTCCTGCTTGGCCTCGCTGAGAATATCATACTTAACTTTGATCTTATCAAAGGCACTATGGAAGGCATCTCTTTCTTCGCAGACCCCATTGTATTCCTTGATATGCAATTGACGCATCTCTCCAAGTACAACACCCACCAGAAAAAAAAGGATCGGCTTTCCCCACATGGCAAGGGTCTTGAAATCAAGAAGTTCAATATCCGGGATGGATAAACTTTTAAAAACAAGGAAAAACAACCCGGCCATGATGCCGGAAAAAAGCCCCCCGGCAAAACCGTAACGGGTAGAGGTCAGCAGCACCACAATCCAATAAGGATGAGG
>PPCM01001118.1_pt1 | contig 13870 bp, 9 predicted proteins | sample 1555541 | NCBI WGS metagenome assembly PPCM01 (sample SAMN05284479, study PRJNA326546) | Marine sediment metagenome, whole genome shotgun sequencing project. | isolation source: marine sediment | place: Germany: Wadden Sea | collected 2012-09-05 | reverse complement strand
GAGTCAAGTCACGGCGATTTTCCAGGAATTCATCCGTTTGGAACCGGATGACGTCGCGCCCGAAACCTGCCACGGCGGGTCGGGCCGGCACCGCCCGGGACCGTAAGCCCGGGCGCGAGACTAGTACTTACTTAGCACCTTACCAAGCCGATAAGCCTTCGTAGCTGCTGACGTCTGTACTAAATCTCTTTCCCCCATGGATTTATGTGTTGTCTGGCCAGCAGAAGTCTGGCTGGAGCACAATCACTCAAGTATATAAATACGATCGGTAATCACCAAAGGCAATAAGTAGGCATCGGCCGGGATTTGAACCCGGGACCTCCTGCACCCTAAGCAGGAATCATACCCCTAGACCACCGATGCTCGATAATGATAAAGAAGATAATTCAGACATGCATAGATACTTACAATGTATTATGAACCGTATGTAGAATACTCAGATGCAATTGTGTTGAGGGGATAGCAATGTAGTGAGGCACATTGGTAAGGTTGTAGAATAGGGTATATATCTTGGTTAAATTAACGAACAACCAATTAACTGAGGTTTGCCCTTCCTTCCAGACATCTTTCCTCTGCTCAAAAAAAACGCAACCCATTCCGCATGTCGAATGTATCAGAGTGTGGAATTACTTCAGATACTGGCCCTAATTGCCCTCCCTTAAAGGAGCTGAGAGTAATTTGACCGTCCTCGGCCCCCGCTCATACATCGTCTGTGCCCAGCAGACCATTTGACCAATAAGAATTTGCGTCACACGTTCATGTTCGCCCAGTAGGTGTTCGTGTGTGTTGTTACCCTCCCAATGCGTGATCGCAACCTTCTCTATAATATACATCATCCATGTCAACAACAAAGATTGTGGCACAGCAGTTCCAGACAGAAAATCTTCGGTAAGGTAGGAAGGGGAAAAGTGTGCGTTGGTGTCGTCCTTGCGGCCAGGAATCACCGGTTTGGTGACGGCGGCGACCAGATCCACATTGTAGTCCACGAATATTGTCTGACCTTACCCTACCTTACCCTACCTTACCCGACAAATGTTTGACAATTCCAAGGAGACTTTAAGGCAAGCATGGATTCAGGAGACTTTGTTAGGAGTTAATCCATCTACGTGCAGTACCTTACCTTACAGTTCTCGGGACACAGTGGCTGTAGTTTATGAAGCCAAAAAAATATCAACAAGCAGACGTATATAGGAAGTCGCCAGGAAACGATTGAGTAGCCCTTACATTTTCGACCCGCTTCACCGCTGGATGCATCTTGGGGGATCATATGGATATATGACAGAAATAAAGAATCCTTTTAGTCCTGGGAATTCGTGGGCTGACATTGCGTTTATCGATTCTGCGAACTGCGTGGTCTCACAGTTTGAGTCTCGAACGGCCTTCTGCTGCATATCGTTGTCGTAGGGTCAACGTTATCGGCGTCGAGCTCTGCGTTTCGCCACTTCCGCCACTTCCCCGTCAGCTAGGCGAGTCGGCGTTGCAACAGCACGTCTTGCTTGTGTCCATCGACGAGGCCCAGCTGGATGCCGTTAAGTGTTGCGGCCAGATCGTGTGAGACCAATGCTGCACAGCTATTGCGATAGTGGGTCGTCTCTTACGAAAAGGTCTGGCCTCAGTCGTGGGACCCGAGTTTGGGGAGAAATGCGTCAGCCAAAACCCCCGTTGTGCCGGCACCGGCTTTATTTGCGCCAAGATGTTGGTCCAACGCTCGAACCATTGAAATAACGAGCCGGACAAGAGAACTTCGCGACCAACGTCTGACAGATGCGGTGAATGGACAAGCCACACTGCTACACAGCACCTTATTGGCTCGCAACACGGCCATATAGCTGCACTAACTGGCAATGCTACCTCAGACGTTGAAGCAACATTCGTCTGGTCTCGAACAGCGCCTTACACCACTCCTTTCTCGTGTCGTCAGCTCGTGTAGTGCGAACAGGTTGAGCTCGTTGTCTGAACGTCATACGGCCCACTAATGAGCTGAGAGTATTTCAGAGCACTTGTCTTCCACGCGGACTTCACGACGAATCGCATCAGCGGCGGGCCCAGGCGTTGGCGAGAGCATGATCAATGGAAGAGCGCAGCCCTCTGTCCCACATATCTCGCCTGGATCAGCTTCAGTTTGTCTGTCTGTCTGAAGGGTGGTTAAAGAGTCACCTGCGACTGATCTTGCCAGCCACAGCGCCGACTTCCTTGACCGCCTCATGCAGGAGAGCCAGGTCATGTCTCGAATGCTCTACGATTAACTCTGCTCAAATCAGCCGAGTCGGTACACTGTCACATGAAGCGTATCCTTGATATGGCTGACCGAAGATAAATCGAAGATATAAACACCGTCCTTGACTTTCAGATCGAGAATGATCTTCGCGCTTGGGGAACCGGAATATTAAGAAACAACGGCAGCTCCTCAGCGCTCAATTTGGCGATTATGAATTTAGGGGGTTTGTCAGATGGTTGCAACTGGTGTTTTTTCTTGAGAGTTGTTTTTGGTCTAGATGGTACGTCATATGGCGCATTGAGTTACGCAGGTTCATTTCACTGTCAGTCAGATCCGTGACATCATGGATTCCCCGGATGTTATCCGTAACATGAGTGTTATCGCTCACGTTGATCACGGCAAGTCCACTCTTACGGACTCCCTGATCGGTGCCGCCGGTATCATCTCCGCCGCCAAGGCTGGTGAGGCCCGTTACACGGATACCCGTGCTGACGAGCAGGAGCGTTGCATCACCATCAAGTCCACCGGTGTTTCCCTCTACTACGAGTGGGCCCCCAACAAGGAGGAGGAGAAGAAGGGTCACCTGATCAACCTTATCGACTCCCCGGGTCACGTTGACTTCTCCTCTGAGGTTACCGCTGCCCTCCGTGTCACTGATGGTGCTCTCGTCGTCGTTGACTCCATCGAGGGTGTCTGCGTTCAGACCGAGACCGTTCTGCGCCAGGCCCTTACCGAGCGTGTGAAGCCCGTACTCATGCTCAACAAGATGGACCGTGTCCTGCTCGAGCTTCACCTCGAGCCCGAGGAGGCCTACCAGTCCTTCGCTCGCACCATCGAGAACGTCAACGTCCTCATCTCCACCTACCACGATGAGCTCATGGGTGACGTCCAGGTTGACCCCATCAAGGGTACCGTCGCCTTCGGTTCCGGCCTTCATGGCTGGGGCTTCACTCTCACCAAGTTCAGCTAGATGTACGCCACCAAGTTCGGTGTCGAGCCCGCCAAGCTCCAGAAGCGCCTCTGGGGAGATCACTTCTTTGACGCCGCCAAGAAGAAGTGGTACAAGAAGCCCAACACCGCCGATGGCAAGATGCTTCCCCGTGCCTTCGTCCAGTTCATCCTCGACCCCGTCTACCGCCTCTTCGACTGCGTGATCAAGGAAGAGAAGGACAAGTACACCAAGATGTTCAAGTCCCTCGGTATCGTCACGACCAAGGAGGAGGAGGAGCTCACTGGCAAGCCCCTGCTCAAGTCTGTCATGCGTCGCTTCCTGCCCGCCGCCGAGGCTCTCCTTGAGATGATCATCATCCACCTCCCCTCCCCCATCACCGCCCAGCGTTACCGTGTGGACACCCTCTATGAGGGCCCCAAGGACGATGCTGCCGCCGAGGCCATCCGTACCTGCGACCGTAACGGACCCCTCATGCTCTACATCTCCAAGATGGTCCCCACGTCCGACAAGGGCCGCTTCTACGCCTTCGGCCGTATCTTCTCCGGCATGGTCCGTACCGGCCAGAAGGTCCGTATCATGGGTTCCAACTACACTGTTGGCAAGAAGGAGGATCTCTACCACAAGTCCATCCAGCGTACCGTCCTCATGATGGGCCGTTACGTCGAGCCCGTCGAGGACTGCCCCTGCGGTAACACCATCTGCCTCGTTGGTGTTGACCAGTTCATCCTGAAGACCGCCACCATCACCACTGACGAGAATGCCCACCCCATGAAGGCCATGAAGTTCTCTGTCTCCCCCGTCGTGCAGGTTGCCGTCGAGCCCAAGAACGCCTCCGACCTCCCCAAGCTTGTTGAGGGCCTCAAGCGCCTCTCCAAGTCCGACCCTTGCGTCCTTACCTTCACCGACCAGGCCTCCGGCGAGCACATCGTCGCTGGTGTCGGTGAGCTTCACCTGGAGATCTGCCTCAAGGATCTCGAGGAGGACCACGCTGGCATCCCCATCCGCGTGTCTGACCCCGTTGTCTCGTACCGCGAGACCATCACCCAGCCCACTGGCCGTATCCTCATGACCAAGTCGCCCAACAAGCACAACCGTCTGTACGTCGAGGCCGAGCCCCTTTCCGAGGAGTTCTGCGCTGCCTGGGAGGAGGGTGAGATCAAGGAGAACGATGATGTCAAGGTCCGTTCCCGCCTCATGGCTGACAAGTACGGCTGGGACGTCACCGACGCCCGCCGTATCTGGTCCTTCTCTCTGTCCGGCTGCAACACCTTCGTTGATACCTCCAAGGGTGTCCAGTACCTTAACGAGATCAAGGATTCGATCGCCTCTGCCTTCGAGTGGGCCACCCGTGAGGGTGTCCTCGCCGAGGAGCCCGTCCACGCCCTGCGTTGCAACCTCATGGATGCCGTGCTTCACGCGGATGCCATCCATCGTGGCGCTGGCCAGCTCATGCCCACCGCCCGCCGTGCCGTCCTTGCCTGCCAGCTCGCCGCCGGCCCCGCCTTCATGGAGCCCATCTACCTCGTTGAGATCACCTGCCCTGAGAACGCCATCGGTGGCGTGTACTCATGCATGAACAGACGTCGCGGTATCGTTCTCTCGGAGGAGCAGCGCATTGGCACCCCTCTGTACCAAGTCAAGGCCTATCTTCCGGTCGCTGAGTCGTTCGGCTTCTCTGCTGACCTCCGCTCCCAGACCTCCGGCCAGGCCTTCCCCCAGAGCCAGTTCTCTCATTACGAGGTTATCTCTGGCGATCCTCTTGAGGAGGGCTCCAAGGCTAACGACATCATGCTCACCATCCGCAAACGTAAGGGTATCAAGGTTTATACCCCTAACGTCTCTGACTACGAGGACCGCCTTTAACTGATAAAGAGCCTATTGAGTTTGGTAATGATAGATACAGGGGTTTATAGACCGAGTTGCCGGCAAGAATTAAAAAATGCATAATCTGTGGTGAGAAGGCCAAAGGTGTCGGAACGAAGTGTTTCCCTTGTGCAAGTGCTGTAGAAAGTTGTCGCGATAAGTATCGCTGCTCTCTCGAGTTCTATTTGGCAAGAAAAGCGCAAAGAGACTGCACACTCTGCAGAGAAGCTCTCACAGATCGCAAAACTACACATTACGATCATGCTCACGATTCCACGTGCAAGTACAGAGGAACTCTTCATGGATGGTGCAACCAACGAATTGAGTACTTCGTGAAGAAACCGAACTCACTCCCGTTGTTCAGAAGTACCTTAGCAGTCCTCCTAAGGGTGTTCCGACTGACATCAATCCTGCTACCATTGGCAAACGAAGTCACGCGCCAGCAGTGTGCCAAAAATGGTACGGGATGACGAAGCCTGAATTCGAGTTATGCTGCGCCTCTTCTGAGGAATGCGACATATGCGGCTTTAGGCCCCCTGAGGGAACTTATCTTCATCTTGACCACAAGCACCTTGAGGGGGGCCAGCCAGGACAGTTCAGAGGGATGCTTTGTAGAGAGTGCAATTCTGGGAGAGTGGCTCTCGTTGAACTCTTGCAGAAGGCCCGCCCGAAAGAATGTCCATACACAATCATCCGTGATTACCTCAAAGGGGGGCAAGAGCCTGACCTTCTGGACGAAACAGCACGAGCCGAGTACTTCAAGCAATACTTCGCATCTCAGCAAGAAAAAAATGAACTTTCCGCCGCGAGCAGGCGTGCAAACAATGCCCAAAACCCTAACTTGTTCCAGTGCCCCCACTGCCACAATTTTCTTCAGACAGCCAAGCCCGTTCGAGAGCGGGGAGATGATGAAAGGTTGGTCGTCAGAACCCATCACACAAGGCGAATGAGACATGCATCCTCACTCTTAATGAATGGCTCGCGGCAGATGGACTGGAGCCACTTCCGACTCATCAAGAAAAAGTGGATGCTACAAAGGCGCACGTGCTGCGTATAGTTTGCTCTGATAGGTTCATAACCGCAGATGATCTAACAGTTAGAGTGAACCAAGTGATGAAACCCCTGCACACCACATTGGAGAAGGAAATTCGGAAACACCTTAAGCGTGTTGGTATCCGCAGGCAGAGAACCAGAGGGTGGAGGAAGGTTAAGGACTTTGACTCATACCCGCATTGGGCCCCCCCCGACTGCATTAAGGTGATTCGGCAGTGGGAATTGACTTGATTATCTCTGGCGGCTCACCGGCGGCGATGTGCTCGAGGAGGGCACCAAGGCTAACGAGATCATGCTCCAGATCCGTAAGCGTAAGGGCATCAAGGTCTACACACCCAACGTGTCTGACTACGAGGACCGCCTTTAAGTAAAGAGCCTGCCCGATATTTGTGTCATGGTATATATCCACGCCCCCGCTTCATCACCGCACCGTTCTCCGGCCTCTGTTTGGTGATGACCGTGGTCGCTGCTTTGCAAGTGTCTCGCCGGCGCCGCGACCCCCGTTCGATACCCACTGACCATTGTAAGTGTATTCCACGTTTCATCTGTGATGGTGCAGTCTTTGAGGCTAGTTTGGCGCTGTTCAACTTGAATGGGGCACAACGTTGGCGACAAGAAGCCTAGACGTTGACCAGTTGCTGCCTCGGGTGCTTGGAGGCGTGGCATGCAAATTGGGTGTGAGGTTGACGCTCTCGCGGCCATTTGTCGGGCGTGGTTGAGTTCAACCTCACACAAGTCCATCCAGCGTACCGTCCTCATGATGGGCCGTTACGTCGAGCCCGTCGAGGACTGCCCCTGCGGTAACACCATCTGCCTCGTTGGTGTTGACCAGTTCATCCTGAAGACCGCCACCATCACCACTGACGAGAATGCCCACCCCATGAAGGCCATGAAGTTCTCTGTCTCCCCCGTCGTGCAGGTTGCCGTCGAGCCCAAGAACGCCTCCGACCTCCCCAAGCTTGTTGAGGGCCTCAAGCGCCTCTCCAAGTCCGACCCTTGCGTCCTTACCTTCACCGACCAGGCCTCCGGCGAGCACATCGTCGCTGGTGTCGGTGAGCTTCACCTGGAGATCTGCCTCAAGGATCTCGAGGAGGACCACGCTGGCATCCCCATCCGCGTGTCTGACCCCGTTGTCTCGTACCGCGAGACCATCACCCAGCCCACTGGCCGTATCCTCATGACCAAGTCGCCCAACAAGCACAACCGTCTGTACGTCGAGGCCGAGCCCCTTTCCGAGGAGTTCTGCGCTGCCTGGGAGGAGGGTGAGATCAAGGAGAACGATGATGTCAAGGTCCGTTCCCGCCTCATGGCTGACAAGTACGGCTGGGACGTCACCGACGCCCGCCGTATCTGGTCCTTCTCTCTGTCCGGCTGCAACACCTTCGTTGATACCTCCAAGGGTGTCCAGTACCTTAACGAGATCAAGGATTCGATCGCCTCTGCCTTCGAGTGGGCCACCCGTGAGGGTGTCCTCGCCGAGGAGCCCGTCCACGCCCTGCGTTGCAACCTCATGGATGCCGTGCTTCACGCGGATGCCATCCATCGTGGCGCTGGCCAGCTCATGCCCACCGCCCGCCGTGCCGTCCTTGCCTGCCAGCTCGCCGCCGGCCCCGCCTTCATGGAGCCCATCTACCTCGTTGAGATCACCTGCCCTGAGAACGCCATCGGTGGCGTGTACTCATGCATGAACAGACGTCGCGGTATCGTTCTCTCGGAGGAGCAGCGCATTGGCACCCCTCTGTACCAAGTCAAGGCCTATCTTCCGGTCGCTGAGTCGTTCGGCTTCTCTGCTGACCTCCGCTCCCAGACCTCCGGCCAGGCCTTCCCCCAGAGCCAGTTCTCTCATTACGAGGTTGAACACACAACACGCTTGGATCCGTCTGTCCGACTACAAGGACCGCCTATAAGGTATAAATGGAACCGTGCGACAAAATGTGGCGAGAGTTGACTTATGGTGCAAGAGAACATTGATTTGATAGCGTGATCTTGGCACTCACTTCCGCTTTGGATTTGTCGAGAAAATGGATGCCAAGCTGAAGCGCAACAGGCTTCTAACGAACAGTATTGACTGCTGTTTGGGAGCTGTTTACCTTTCAGTGCGTGATTCCTAATCCAAACTTACCTAGGCGGCCACAATCATGCCACTGTACAACTTTCTCAGCTACAAGGGCAAGCACCATATCGTAGAGCCATTCCCATACCCTGTAACGTTTACCGGTGTTCAGATGCTGGTTACAGGCCTCTTCCTTGCTTGCTGCAACATCATTCTGCACGCCTTCAAGCGCCAACCCTCTTGGATCTTTGGCCGCGGCTTTCTCATCAAGATGTATGTTCCCCCACGCCATCAGCTCACCCAGCACGACACTGTTCATGCCTGCCGCCATCTTCGGGGCCAACATCTCTGCGATGAACCTCGGTCTTGAGAAGACTTCCGTTTCGATGCATGTTTTGTTCAGATCATCCGAAGTTATTTGGATAGTCATATTCGCCGCATTCCTCCAAAAGGAGCGCCCGACATGGCTCACGATGACCAACTGCGGGCTCTTCCTTGGGGGGACGCTGCTGGTAGCTGTCCAGCTGTTCTGGTCGACCGGAGTCAGCTCGTCGTCGTGGTCGGCGCTGCTTCTCAACATCGTCTCGACCATCGTCTCACCTCTTTATTTGGCGCTTCTCAAGTGGTGTCTGGGCCAGCTCAACAAGGCAGGGTACAAGCTGCATCCGACAGAGATTTCCGGCATCGTTATCACCCTGACCGCGCTCGTCATGCTGGTGCCTGCGCCGCTGATCGAGCCGCCCGCATTCCCCCGGCTCTTGAAGATTGATGTGCGGCTCCTACTCGTGCTGCTTGCCGGTATTGTTCTGACTTGCTCATTCAAGTTTGTGATGATTGCGATGATTGATCGGCAACACATCATCACGGTGGGCATGATTGGGCAGATGAAGTGCGTCCCACAGGTGCTGATGGATATGTTCTTCTTCAAGAAGTATCCATTCACACCGCTCATGGTCATTGGCACCGGAATCAACCTCCTCGCGGCGATCATGTTCACGCTTCTGCAGTTCAAGGGATGGACGTACCGCAGAGATAGGAAGGACTTGCCGGCCGCGACTGAGGAGGATCTAGAGGCCGATACAAAGGCGCTCCTCGGGGATAGCGACAGAGACCAGGGGACCGAGGAGGAGGTCACTGATGACCAGGTCGTGGCGTTGGAATAGTTGACAGACGCGGGACGCAACCATAAACGGGCAATTTATATTTTTTTATTCGAGGATGTCAAATCTTCAATCTGATGCTTGACGGATTTGAGAGCGTTTGATAAGCAAACCTCGTTGCTACAACATAACCAACTAAGCATGAATCACTTAAAACAAGCCGTACATGAGAATGCGCTTCGGTTTTTCACCGGGATGAAGGACTGCCTCGCTGTCCAGCATGTAATCGCTCCTTTGGGCGACAATTACCGGCTATCAGCGCGGATCTCGGCCCTCATGGCACTGAACGCCGCCGTGTACACGTCCTGCTTCATCATTCTTCACTGGCTCATCGTCCCCATTTTGTCTTCGTTCCTTGCAATGCCCGAAACAATCATCGAGGACGAGCGTCGCTTCACACTGCACATCGTGACTGGCCACAAGCTCCTCAGGATCACGGCGCTTATCGTCATTGCCAACCTCAAGGCGCTTATCCTCATCCCGGTCTACCAGGTCTCGAGCGCCGCTTCCCTTGCTTTCCGGACAGAGTTGCAACTTGATACCAATGAGCAGCCGCCACGATCATGGACTGACCGGATCATATATACCGTATCGCAGTCCATGGTGCAGTTCATAGTCACATTTTCTCTTTTCCTCATTGCTGTAGTCGCTTCTTGGGTCCCCGTCCTTGGCCATCTCTTCTTCTGCTGTTTAATCGCGTGGAGAATGTCTTTCTTCTTTCATAGCACCAACTGGGACTTGACTGAGGCAGGGGTAAAGCTTGCGTTCAAGACGCGACAGATAGAGACACAGTGGGCGTATTACCTCGGCTTTGGGATCATTCCATCGCTGTTGGTGTACATCCTGCCGACGGAGATCGGCGACCTCATGTTTGGCCTCCTGCACCCGTTGTTCTGCCTCCTAGCAGTGACTGCCGCCAGGGACTTCTCGGCGTTTGGCGTCACATGCTCGGACACCGCATTGCCCGTGTTCGCGCCAGGGAAGGCAGCAGGGGAGCTGGTAGCCGCTCATCTGCCGCGGCGGGCACGCCAGCTGGTCAGTGCAGCAGTGGGCTGATTGGTGAGGACGGTCACGCTCAAACCGAAACTGACGAATCGAAACCAATGGCAGCCGACTTTTTAAATACGGCCGCTGACCGCCGACCACGATTTAGTGAGCATAGAGATTGTTTATAGTGACAAAATGGCTGTGTTTCGTTGGTCCTTCGTTTTGACTAATGATCGCCCATCGCGGTGTCGTGCGCCTTCTTCAGCGCCACGATGCGGTCCAGCGTCCCCAACGCGTCCGCTAGGGATGCTGTCGGCTTGTGCCTGCCCTTGTTCTTGTCCATGCTGCGCTCAATGGTCAACAGCTCGAGTTTTCTCGACATGGCACCGAGGTCGGACGCGTCAACCACGATGGCCGGGGATCGGGGGGCCGGGGCAGGGGCGGGTGGTGCCGGGCGCCCCTCGTCTCCATCCCCCTCGGTTGGGTCAGCGGTGTCGGGCTCCGGGGTGTCCGTTGCTGGCCGTTGTGTGATGGGCGATCCGGGTATAGTGACCATCTCGGCCCCTTCTCCCGCCCGTCGCCCAGTCCTGACCTCCAGCCGGTCCACCGCGTCCTCACACTTGGCCACCCCAGCGACGGACCTCGACAGGGCCGCCATGAGCCCCTCCATGGCATCAATGGAGGCCAACACGTCCCTTCTACCCTGGGAATGGACCCCCGAGGCCTCCCCGAGGACGTCTCGGACGAGCTGCTGGAGGGACATGACCGACCGTTGCAGGGAGTCAACCTCCTGCATGGCCACGGTCGCCTTCCGTTTAGCAGCGGCGAGGGTGGCCTGTGCGGTGCCTAGACGGGACTGGGAGTCGCTCAGAGCTCCATACACCTTCTCTGTGCCGAGTTGCCGGTCGCCTTTCTCCAACCATGACCGGAGTGCCGCGTTCTCCTCGCTTGTTGACTTGTACAGAGACGACATGTTGGAAAGGGCCGCCTTGGCCGCTGTCAATTCCTCCCGAAGCTCAGCCTCGGCTCTGGCGTGCTCCTCAGCCGCATCAGTCAGCGCCTGTTCGAATCTCGCGTTGTTGAAGTCGGACTCGGCCACCGCCACCTGTCGTGCCTTCTTGGATGACGCCAGCGCCGTCTGCAGAGCCTCAACCATCTCACGTAGCTCATCAATCTCATCCTGCTGCACGGTGAGTCGCTTGGGTGAGAGGTGTGCGGCCGCCTCGATCTTGACGGGCCTGGTGACGGGAGGCGGCGATGTCTCGGGGCGGGGGGGCTTCTTGATGGTGCGAGGGGGCGGAGGGCGCACGTCGCGCTTTAGAGGCGACTTGACGGGTTTGGGCTTGTTTTTGATCAGGTCTGCGAGCGCTACACGACGTTTGGCGACAGGATCGTCACCCTTCCCGAGCTGGTCGCTGAATGAACCTTGGGGAGATGTTACTGAGTTCCACGGGCCTATATTCATGGGGGAATCACTGAACATGTACTTGGGAGACTGTGCAGCGGGAACTGCAGCCGACCTGGGGGGCATCATTGTTGGTTTTCGGTGGAATTGTGTAATACCAATAACAATATAGCGCCCCATGAACACACCAAACACATTATTCGGCACCGATACTCACCCCGTGCTGCGTTCTTTTATCCACTATAAATCGTTCCCTATAAACTCGATGATTGGCGGAGTGACGGCGGATCTCAATCTACGAGCCGTCCCACGGAACACCGACGCCAACACACAGTACTTCAGATGGTCAGCGAACCGTGCTATGGCCGGCAGACCCGACATCCCGACGTCCACTAGACTCTCAACGCTCCCGGGGAGAACATCAAACGCTCGCGCCGCATCGTGGACAATAGTCGCCGAGAACCGAGACGCTGCCATGTCCGACAGACACAGCGCTGACGTGAACCGCCGCACCGCGTCTCGGCTGTCGTCAGGGATCTGCCCGTTCCGTTTAGCTAAGAGAGACGTCAACGAAAGCCCCAGATGGGCCGCCGCCGCGTCCAGGGCAGACCCCGACCCAGTGGCCCGGCTACGGAGGACCCGGTTGACTGGACCATAGTTGTAGATCGGAAGGGCATTGTCATTCGTGATCGCGGCTATAAAAATAAGATAGTCTGACCGGAGATCAAATGAAGATACGATATCTAGAAGAGGAAGAAGAGAGACCACCGACGATATGGACATCCCGCATAGATGTCCCGCTAGATACTGCGGGGCGGGCCGCACGACAGCGTCTGGGCCCTGTGTGGTCAGAAACAACGCCTCACGATCGAGCAAATCCGTGACCGTCGATGTGATCTCATCCGATGTTAGCGGTGATTGGATATGTTTCAATGTGGAAGAACAGTATGCCACTACATCGCTCATTGTGTGGACCTGGCGGTTACAAACTGCGCCGGTCAAGGATTCAGCTAGATTCAGCTGTGATAGGGACTCTGATGGCTGTGATTGAGCCAGTGTGACTGCTGTTTCAACGTCCGCCTCGCCTACGACGATAAAGCACTCCCCATGGGAATCGAACCCAGGGCGTCCAGCTCTTCCAGCAGCCTGGTGGAATCGGGTCGGGTCAAGTGGATCTCGCCCAATCTTAATACCCGATATGATTACTCTTCTAGCGGGTAGATTCACTCCGGCAGCCAATGTGGTGGTGCATACGAGGGTGGTTATAACCTTCTCCCTAAATGCTCTCTCAATGCAGTTTCTCTCTTCAATGAGGAGTCCGGCGTGATGATAAGCGATGCCTGCCCGTATGGCGTCGTGCCGTTCCTTACCAATCTTAGTGTATCCTGCCAATTCCATCAGTAGAGCGTCACGTAGCGGTGCCAGGTCTCTATTCAAGGTGACTCGTTCGGTTCGAAGTGATTTGGAGAGTGATGCTGCCAACGAGGCGCAGCGGACGCGGGATGCGACAAAGACGAGCACGTTGCCACCGTCACGGACCGTCTCTGCCACGAGAGCCGCCTCGCGCCCTAGTTTAGTGAACAAGGCGGGGCGGGGCGGGGCGGGGGTGCCATCGGCAGCCAAGACCTTGCCGGGGGCGACGATAAACTTATCCAGCGAAATGGGCCGCTGGTTATTGATAAACGTGTCAGCCCTGAGCCAGGCGGCGACGTGATGGATGTTCGGCAGGGTGGCTGACGTGGCTACGATCCGTGGCCCAACCCCCATTGATTGTTGGTGGACAACGCGGGATAGTAGCGACTCGACCAAGGCACCGCGATGCCCGTCCCCGACGACGTGGACCTCATCCGCCACGATGAGGCCGATCGGCGGGGTCCCAGCAGCTCGCCAGGTGGCCATGGTCAGCGCGGCCTTCTCCGGTGTGCACACAATGAGTGTTGGTTGTAGAGGAGGCGCTTTGATGATGTTGGACCCGAAGAGGGGCTCACACGCCAGACCAAGCGCGTCACAGGCTCGACGAAGGGTGGCGGCGCGTTCCTGGACCAAAGATACGAATGGGGCGATGTAAATGGCACAGGCGCCGTGTGTGAGGGTCAATAGACACATCAAATCCGCCACAAGTGACTTACCTGACCCCGTGGGCGACACATAAAGGAAGTTCCGAGTCGACGATAATGCG
>PPCM01001116.1_pt1 | contig 13891 bp, 8 predicted proteins | sample 1555541 | NCBI WGS metagenome assembly PPCM01 (sample SAMN05284479, study PRJNA326546) | Marine sediment metagenome, whole genome shotgun sequencing project. | isolation source: marine sediment | place: Germany: Wadden Sea | collected 2012-09-05 | reverse complement strand
ATTTGATATGCCGGCATACCTGAAAACATTGAGTTGGTCCATAAAGCTTCTTCTCCATTGGCCTCACGATAATCCACAATTTCTTTTTGCATGGCCTTACCTGTGACTATATCGTGCTGTTTTAGCTTTTTACCTTCAAGCAAAGGAGGCGAAAAGTAACCAACAGCTACCACAAGAAAAATAAGTAGCGCGACTATATGCGGAATTAAGGTTTTAAACTGCAATGATTTCATAGCAAATTGATGTTAAATAAATAAAATATTCATGGTTGCGAAAGATAGCAATTCTACGCCAATTCTTTAATAGTCAACAGAAATTGGCACATAACAAATGTTAATTGCTGTCTTAAAAAAGCTTAAGGATGATTTTACAAAAGCAAGACAGCCTATGACTTTGCTGTGCATGCAATTTAAAAGATGCCAACGGAATGATAAAAACTAAGCCCGACAAACAAATGTTGTCGGGCTTAGCTATATACTTTTACAGAAGTGAAACACCTCCGTATGTTTCTTTAATTTCTATCGATACAATTAAGATCCTCGAAAGCAATTTTTAGTCGAGCCACCAATGCCTTTTCAGCTTCGCGAATCCATACACGTGGATCGTATTTCTTTTTGTTTGGTTTATCATCACCTTCAGGATTCCCAATTTGCGCTTGCAAGTATCCACGATTTTTAGCTTCGTATTCACGAACACCATTCCAAAACGCCCATTGAGTATCAGTATCAATATTCATCTTTATCACACCATAACTTATTCCTTCACGAATCTCTTCGCGACTAGAACCGCTGCCACCGTGAAAAACAAAATACACAGGTTTTTCCGGCGTATTTAATTTGTTTTGAATATACTCCTGACTGTTTTTCAGAATTATTGGTGTTAACACAACATTACCTGATTTGTACACACCATGCACATTACCAAATGATGCAGCAATTGTAAATCGAGGGCTCACCTTACTTAACTCTTCGTAAGAATAACACACCTCTTCGGGCTGGGTATAAAGCAAAGAATTATCGATACCTGTGTTATCCACGCCATCTTCTTCGCCACCAGTTACTCCTAATTCAATTTCAAGGGTCATTCCCATCTTATCCATACGAGCAAGATACTCTTTGCAAATACTTATATTTTCCTCAATTGGTTCCTCTGATAAATCTAACATATGTGAGCTAAACAATGGTCTGCCTGTTTCCGCAAAATTCTTTTCACTTGCCTCTAACAAACCGTCAATCCAAGGTAATAGCTTTTTAGCCGCATGATCGGTATGTAAAATAACTGCCACGCCATAATACTCGGCCATGGTATGAATGTGTTTTGCTGCTGCAACACCACCTATAATGGCCGCTTGCTGTCCATCATTAGAAACAGATTTTCCTGCATAAAAAGCAGCTCCACCGTTTGAAAGCTGTATAATAACCGGACTATTTACTTCTCTGGCTGTTTCCATTACCGCATTTGCAGAGTGCGATCCAATGATATTAACTGCAGGTAAAGCATAAGCATTCTCTTTCGCAATTCGTAGTACTTCTTGTACGTCGTCACCTGTTAAAACACCAGGTTTTACTTTATCAAATATTCGTTCCATAATATGTAGTTTTTATTGTTTTAAATGTAAATATCTAGCTATCTAAATAAGGACTTGCAAATTAAAAATAATGTACCGTTTTTCCAACGCGAAAGAACAATTGTAGCACGGCCCTATTAGAATGGGTAACCAATTCCAATATTCCATGCAAAATCGCCACTTTCAATGCCTCTGTGTAAATGTATCCAACGCTTACCTTCACTAAGTTCCGGGTCTCTTATTTTCATTCCCAGATCTAACCTGAATAAAATAAACTCAAAATCGAAGCGTGCTCCAAAACCCGTTCCAATGGCTAGTTCCTTTGCAAAGGAGTCTAGTTCAAATTGAGCTCCAGGACGATCGTCGTATTTATTAATGGCCCAAATATTTCCTGCGTCCAGAAAGAAGGCACCTTCAAGCACCCATATAATATCAAATCGATATTCGAGATTAACTTCCAACTTAAGGTCGGCTGCAAGATCAGGAAAGGAAGAATTATCAACAAATGAGCCGGGGCCAATGGAGCGCACCTGCCAGGCACGAATACTGTTTGGACCGCCGCTGTAATACTTTTTTACAAAAGGCAGTAAATCCGAATTACCATAAGGAATACCTACACCAAAAAAGCCTCTATAAACAAGCAAAGAATTTTCACCGGTATGATGATAATATCGAAAATCAATATCAGATTTAACATACTGTCCAAAGCGAGTTCCAAATAACTCATAGTAACCGTCATCACTTGTTTGCCGGCCAATTGACTTATTAATCAGATTGAGAATATTACCTGCAACTTCTGTTTTAAAGAGCACAAACGGAAAGTCTATTCGTTTCTTATAATCCTGCCCGCTGTATTGGAAAACATAGCTTGAAGCGGAAATAAACTGCGACTCATAACTATGCTTCAAATACAAAGTATCGAAATATTGGGTAAACAGCTCGGTGGTATCTCTTAGATTAATCACATTCAATTCTACCGGATTTAAGTAGTGCCTGTATTTGTCATGGGTAGTCCATGAATAGCCATAGCCTGCATTCAATAATGTTCGCGTGTAATAAGGGCGTTTCTGGTAATTGTAATTGGCCGTAAAATTTGTTTTTGGTTGATACTGTTCATCGAATTTGCTGGCCTTTAAATTAAAAGGCAGCCAAAACTTTGGAATCCGAACCTTCGATTCAATACCATATTCGAAATAGGCTGGCAAGCTGCTCGACGATTCATCCTCCAGAACGGTATTTCGTAAGAACTCGAAAGCACCACTAAATTTAATGTCGAATATTTCCGCTCCACGATAAAAGTTCTTGTGTCGATAAAGCAAGTTACCACCTAGTCCCCAGTGATTCTCCGAATTGGTTGCTTCTAATTCTATTTGATAAGACTGTGCAGTAAGCTGCGACAAACGAATATAACAATCCAACGGCTGTAAGCTATCCTGTTGCAACAAAGCCTGCTCTGCAAATTTTATGTTGATGAAACGAAACTGCTGCAAACCAGAAAGGTTTTTATACGTGCGATCCGCATCGTCAATACGAAATAAGCTATCTGGTTTTATTTTAATCTTTGAAAAAAGTGTCTCAAATTTAATATCAGGCTCACTGCCTCGATAAATGTAATGATGATTATCAATCACCAGTGTATCGAAAGCTGCACGTTCTTCATTGCTAAGTTTTTTTGCCGGAACATCCAGCAATACATACACCTTATTAACCCGATAAGGCAAACTACTGCCTAGTGAGTCGCTAATGGTGGCACCAGTAACAGGCCTTTTAATCTTAAGTGTAATATCAACCTGATTGCTGTTTAAAGCACTATCTGCCAAATAAGTCACCAACTCCTTATTAAATGTGTAATAGCCTTTGTTCTTAAGCATTCGTGTTAGCCTTATGCGCTCCTTCTCCAACACCTGCGAATCAAAAACCGCTTTTCGCTTTAGCAAGGTTCTATTTAGCGTATCGTTTAATACCAGCTTACTAATTAAAGAATCGTTTATCTGAATGGAGATATTTCTTATGCGATATGGCTCGTTGCAGGTTACCTTATAAAACACAAACGCTTTTCTCTCACCAAACACTACTTCTTTAGATACATCGGCATGATAATATCCCTTATTGTCAAGAAACTGCTTTAACTGAGTTACCGTTTTATCAACCCGATAAGCATCGTAAATAACCGGCTCCTCGCCTATTACATTTTTTAGTTTGGTTTTATACTTTTTCTCCTTACCCCGGCTCAGCGTATTGTATACTGAAAGATGAAATGGAAAAACACCAAGAATTCGGGTATTAGGCTTTTGCTTTATATAACCCTCCAGTTCATCCTTTTCAACCTCCTGTTTGTCCTGCATTTGAATAGATGCCATTCGCAATAAATACTTATCCTCAGGAACAAACCGGGTGGTGTTGCAAGCCGAAACTATGAATAGGAGCAAAAGGAGAACAATCCCATTCGTTCCTGTGTATTTATTTTTTTGAAGTGCCTGCAACATGAAGATATTCGTTTCAGCAAAAATAAGTTTTTTTAGGCACCAAGCCTGCATTGCATAAAAATGTATTGCGCATACAACGAATAATAATTAAAGAAGATTGCCAGACTTAAACTATTTCTCGTCCGAATGGAGTTAAGGCTAAGCTGGCTAACTTTATATGCTGCCTTGCAAAAGGAATCCCTATAATAGTAATGGCCAATAACAGGGCGAAAAGCAAATGGCTTAAACTTATCCAGATTCCACCAACCAATATCCAAATCACGTTCATCAGAGTTGACAAGCAGCCACCGGCTCCATTCATTTGTCGGGTTTCTTTGCCAAAAGGCCATAGCGCCAGACCGGCCAACTTAAGCGTTTGTATTCCAAACGGTATTCCTACAATTGTAACTATCAATACCAAGCTTGCAGCCAGGTATTCAATTGCGATAACCAAACCACCGAATAAAAGCCAAATAACATTGCCCAATAAATTCATGATACGCTGTTTTTATTTTTGATAATTATTTAGAAACGTTGACCAAATGAAGTCAAACCATACTTTTAAAAATCATTTAAAGATAAACTTCCTTAAGAATTTACCGGCAAGACGGTTGATTGAATCTTCCTAAGAGATAATACTCAGCAGCTTAATTTTGTTATGATGCCCAACATTTGCCAGCCAAAAATGTGAGGTATTCAACCATTAGTTAAATCAAAAGAATTTAACTTTGAATTCTGATTATTATACACACAGAAAATGGAAGATTTAATATTTTACGATCGATTGCAATTCGCATTTACGATAACCTTTCACTACATATTTCCGCAGTTAACAATGGGCTTGTCGCTAATGATTGTTTATTTTAAGTGGAGGTTTTTAAAAACTGAAAACGCGATTTACAATGATGCGGCCAAGTTCTTCATGAAGATTTTTGCCATTAATTTTACCATGGGTGTTGTTACCGGAATTCCTCTCGAATTTCAATTTGGTACCAACTGGTCGAAATTCTCTGAACTCACCGGAGGAATAATCGGGCAAACACTTGCCATGGAGGGTATGTTCTCTTTCTTTTTAGAATCATCATTTTTAGCCCTCTTTATTTTTGGTGAAAAATTAATGGGCCAAAAACTGCATCTGTTAACCGGATTTCTAGTTTTTCTAGGCTCCTGGGCAAGTGGATATTTTATTTTAGCAACCAATGCCTGGATGCAACATCCGGTAGGTTTCGAAATTCTAGCCGATGGCAAATATGCACTAAGCAACTTTGCTGAACTGTTTAGCAATCCCTGGTTATTGCCTGCCTTTCTGCATAATCAAGCTGCTTCGGTGGTTACATCATCGTTTGTGGTTGCGAGCATTGGAGCTTTTTATGTATTGCGCAAAAAACACATTGAGCACGGCCAGCTATTCTTAAAATCGGGCGCTATTTTTGGCTTAGCTTCAAGCTTACTTGTGGCTTTTCCAACAGGTGATTGGAATGCAAAAAATGTTGTGAACTATCAACCAGCTGCTTTTGCTGCCATGGAAGGAATTTTCGAAACAGAAGAAGCCGGTGCAGAAATCATTCTTATTGGACAACCCAATATGGTTGAAAAGAAAATTGATAATAAAATTGCGGTACCCAACATCCTTAGCTTCTTAACTTATCAGGATTGGAACCGACAGATTAAAGGAATGGACCAATTTGAGGAAGAAGAATTACCGGATAATATTCCTGCGCTATATTACTCCTATCACATAATGGTTGGATTGGGAACCATCTTTATTGGCGTAATGGGGCTGGCCATCTTTCTGCTTTGGCGCAAAAAGCTATTCGGCAATACTTCCATATTATGGACCATCATGCTATTGTTTCCATTCCCCTACATTGCAAATATAACCGGCTGGTATGTAGCCGAACTCGGCCGTCAGCCTTATCTGGTTTATGGCCTGCTTAAAACCAGCGAAGGCATATCGCCAACTGTCTCATCAGGAAATACATTATTTACTTTATTAGGTTTTGCCGGACTATACATGATGCTTGGGCTATTGTTCATGCTCTTGGTTGGAAAAGCTATTCACAACGGTCCTAAACCAATTAAACACTAGACTATGGAATTATTTTGGTACATCATTATAGCAGTTATTCTTACCGGCTTTTTTCTATTAGATGGTTACGACTTTGGTGCTGGTATTATTCATCTATTCCTGGCCAAATCGGAAAAAGACAAAACAGTTATTGCCAAGTCGGCAGGTCTGTTTTGGGATTCGAACGAAGTATGGCTGGTGGCAGCTGGTGGCTTATTATTCATGGCTTTCCCAACCTTTTATGCCTCGGTATTTAGTGGCTTTTATTTACCCTTGATGCTGGTATTGTGGTTGATCATTTTCAGAGCTATTGGCCTGGAACTGCGCAGCCAGTTTAATTATCAAATGTGGAAAGATATCTGGGACAAAGCCTTTGGTGTGTCCAGTTTATTACTGGCTTTATTTTTTGGTATTGCCCTTGGAAACATTGTTAGAGGTGTAAATCTTGGTGGAATAGAAGATGGCGTTGCTGCTTACGAAGCTCATTACTTCTTTTTACCCTTATGGAACAGCAGCTTTAGCCCGGAAGGTACACACCCGGGCGTGATAGATTGGTTTACAATTATCATCGGATTCATCTCTGTAATAACCCTTGCTATGCATGGCGCCAACTGGATCATCTTAAAAACGGTATCATCGATTAATGATCAGTTAAAAACAATTATTTTTAGATTAAGCATTGCATTGGCAGCATTAACTGTATTCTCCTTAAGCATTTGGCATGTAATCAATCCGGAGCCTTTTGCTAATTTTCTAGAGAAACCACTAATGCTTATTTTTCCGATCATTTACTTTGCGGGTATAGTTGGCTTATTTTTTATTAAAAAGCTAAAGAAAGAAATTACTGGTTTGCTTTTTTCTTCGATGATTATTGCCGGCGGTATTGCCTCAACAATTGCTTCTATGTTTCCGGTAATTTTGCCATCAAGCAATGCCGTAAACGAATCATTAACCATATACAATACCAGCACAAGCAGCTATGGTTTGTCAGTTGCAATGGCCTGGGGAATTGTAGGCATGATATTACTTGTGATCTACATTATTGCTCAGAAGAAATTACTTAATGGTAAAATTGACCACATGGATTACGGTCATTAGCGAAATATAGAATGATAGAATCATTGCTTGCATTACTAAGCATTGCCTGTGGAATTATTGGTGCCAACTTTACCGGATACCTATATAAACGCTTTTCCCTGGGTATTACGGGCAACTCCATTGCAGGTGTTTTTGGTAGCATTTTACTCATAAAATCATTGGGTAGGCATGGCTTTGATCCTGTATCAATAATGGAAACAGGCAGTGTGAATCTGCTTCTATTGGGCATTAATATTACTGTATCCATAATTGGTGGAGCGCTTGCCCTTGTGTTTGTATCTAAGCTAAAGGAGAAACTACTTAAAAAGGGCAAGCTTTAAATAAAACATATCTGGCTTAGCTAACACTACTTTAATGCTTGATAAAACTCGAAATTCTTTAATTTTGTCCATAATACAATTATAGACGACAAATGAGAAACCCAATTTATCCATGCATTTGGTTTGATGGCAAGGCCAAAGAAGCTGCAGTTTTTTACTGCTCTGTATTTAAAGATTCAAAAATTATTAGTGAAACAGAAATGGTTGTTAGCACGGAGCTAAACGGTAGAAATTTCATGCTTTTGAATGGTGGTCCAATGTTTACACCTAACGAAGCAGTTTCGTTTGTGATTGATTGCGAAACACAGGAAGAAATTGACTACTACTGGGAGCATCTTAGTGCTGGAGGAACCGAAAGTATGTGTGGTTGGTTAAAAGATAAATTTGGTGTGTGGTGGCAAATTGTTCCACTTATATTAATGGATTTACTGAACGACCCTGCCAAAGCACCAAGTGTTCATGAGCTTTTCTCACATGTTCGAAAATTTGATATAGCAGTACTAAAAAAGCTATAAACAAAAAGAGCAGCCTAAACTATACTTAAGCTGCTCCATTATTTATTATTACAATTATTTTATTCCTCTACAATTACTTTGCTCACTCCTGTGTATGATTTTGTTCGAACTTTAATATAATAAAGTGCGGCGCTTAATGCACTCAAGTCAAGCTCCGTTTCTAAAACACCTGCATCAAGAATCAGTTGCTGAAGTACTTTCCCATCAATACTTAATACCTGAACAATTGCTTGCTCAGCATTAATCTTATTTAATTTTAGTATTGTTTTGCCATTTGTAGGATTTGGTGAAACGCTATGCGAGGCATCTACTATTTCATCAATGCCCACCACATCAACATAAATATCTTTAGAAATGGCACAATCACCATCAACAGTAAGCATTACTGTATATGTTCCTGTTGTTGCAAAAACATTAACCGGGTCTTGTAAGGATGATGTTTGACCATCGCCAAAATCCCAAGTCCAATTATTCGCTCCTATTGAGTTATCGGTGAAAGTTACGGTTCCATTATCGATGGTATAATTAAAGTCAGGCTCCACATATTTTACAAGCACATCAACAATTGGGCTTTCACAAGGTGGTATCTGCACTTCAAGATCGTAAAGGTAGTAGAAGTAATCGCCCGCAGTATTAGCTGACGAGCCTGTTATGGTAAGGATGCCAGGTAACACGTATGGATACTGGGCTCCAGAATTATTTCTATACATATCAACGCTTGATCCGCCCAAACTATAAACACCTGCTCCCGGAACATAAAGGTTCAAATCAATTCTTCCGGTTCCGGCAGGAATAAATACGGTTACTTCATCAACAATATTTCCATCACCATCTATATCATCCCACAAATAGAAAGTACGATCTCCGGCTGCTGTCACCTCAACCCACGCTGATACAATATTAAAATCGCGCTCGGCCACAAAATTACTGGTGCCGATAAATGTTGAACTATGAATACCACCACCACCAATACTGTTGTCTATTGGGCCGATGTATTGCGATGCAAACGTTTCAATATTTTGAACCTGATAGCTTATATCAGCTGTTATTTGCGGAGAGGTAATGGTATCGCCCTCATGGAATAAGGTTCCTGCCTCGTACCACATTACTTCACTCATATTTCCGTTGGCAATAATTTCAAGCTCATCGCCGTAACAGGCAAATGTTCCGTCAACCATTGGTTCATCAGGATAATCTACAACTATGTAAGCTGCTTGCACCAAGGTATCACTACCAATGGAATTACTTGTAATAAGCGTTATGTCATAGGTTCCATCGCTTAAATAAGTATGTTGTGGATTTTGGTCATTTGAACTGCCGCCATCGCCGAAGTCCCACATCCATTGCTGCGGACTGTTTGCTGATAAATCGCTAAAATTAACAAGACCATTACACGTGCTTAGTACATCGGCCTCAAAGCCTGCGGTTGGGGCTTGGGTAACTGACTCGATCATTATGTTATCAATAAAAAGGTTGTTACCATAGCCGTTAATACTTGCAAAACGAAGTTTTACCATAGCACCACCATAAGCAGATAAATCGACAAACTCGGCCCGCCAATGACTTGCCGATACGGGCGACCACTGATTATTTGTGGCTGTTACGGTGGCTAAATCTGAACCTTCTTTAAAATAAACAGGCGTATAAGTTAAACCGCAATCAGTAGAAATATCAACACGTAAACCATCACTATAGCTTGTGTTAAATTGAGCGTGCGCCACATCAAATGTAAGCTCTGCAGTTGGGCTATTTGTTAAATCAACTGCCACAATTTGAATGTAATCCTCTTCACCCGTTGCGGCGTAATTATAGAAGTTCAATGCTGCTGCAGTTGTGGGCAAACCATTAACACCAGTAACAATTGTTGATTCCCATGTGTACGAATCATCAGGGTTGATAATATTCATTCTTTCAGGAGGAAAAGGACCATTCTGAAAATCCTCAGTGTATGGAAATGCTGTAATAGCCTCATAATATTCAAAGGTCATCTGTAAGGTATCGTTACAACTAGCTCCATCACTACCAGCCATTGTCCAGGCAGTTAGCGTATGTTCTCCTTCGGAGAGTACACTAAAAGGAATACTAAAACTAAATGGCTGCGATCCGCCTCCGTTCAGGGTAGCAGTATATATTTCTGTTACCGCTATATGGTTATCAATTTGATAGGCAATTGGGAAGCCTGTTTGCGGTAAGGATCCTAAATTAATTAGATTCACCACAACATCAAATGCACTTCCATTACAGTTATCAATAAATGCTGCTGGTGATAAAAAGGCATCGATACCTGCATCGCTTTGCGAATTACAATCGAGTAAACAGCCATCACCGGAAATGAGCACTGCTATTGCTCTTCGGCCAACTTCGCCATTTGTTCCGCGTGCGCGTACACTCATCCATTGATCATCATTAACGTTAAGAACCGGAACATCGGCTGTTGTGCCTGTTACCGTCATAACAGAATCCATATACATCGATCCCATCAAATAAACATCATAAGTATTTGCATTGGCAACACTATCCCACATAATGCGGAATGAACTTGTTGAAGTACAAACTGCGGTTACTTGAATATTCTGAGGAATGTCAATTATGGAAAAATAATTATCACTTCTATCGCTCACTAAGCTACGGCTTACTCTAACCTTAGCATTAGCAGTACTTGCAGGAACTGCAAAATCATAGAACCTTGCATCACCAGCGACATTCGAAGCCAATGTAGTCCAAGTTAATCCACTATCAACTGTGCACTCAATGGTAAAAGTTCCAGCATCGCCATAAGCATCCCAATGAATTCTGTCTGTTGATCCGGGAACCAAGCCTTCGCCACCATTAGGATAGGTAACTAAAATCTCATCATAGATAAATTCATAAACAATGAAATAAGGAACTGGTCCTAGCGGAATGAAAGGTCCAACGATATTAATCATGTGGTTTCCTATTGCAGGATCGTAGATACGAATCTGCTCCACATTATTAATACTGTCAATACCAGGAACTGCCGGATTATCAAGAGTTGCAACATTCGGTGTATGATCCAATACTAAAGGATAATGCACATCAGCGGCAACATCGATTATCTTCATGTCTATATTATTTACCAAGGCAGAAGCTGCGCTAGTTGACCCCTCCATATCGTGCCAATAAACCATTACACGCAACTCTTTAACATTTGCGGGAACATACAATTCATGTATATCGGTAATACCATTTACCATTGTGTCGGCGATGTAATGATTTTGCTCGATTGTTTCATATGCTTTTAAGGCATTCACCTTTCCCCAACCATATTTAAAGTCTGGTCCTACGTTTCCAAGATCATAAGCAGTATTTAATATACTTGCCTTTAACAAAGCTGATGGAGAATCGTCGCCATTATTTAAATCGCGATAAGCATGATTGAGTTGAGTAAATACGCCTGCAATACCAGGTGCCGCAGCTGATGTTCCTCCACCTGCCGCATATTCATAGTCCGGTGCGTTCGACCACTGACCTTGACCATGTGCTGCAATATCGGGTTTAATTCTACCGTCGGATGCAGGACCACGACTACTACTTCCTGCCAATGCATCATCGTTATAAAGGTTGGCAGTAGCAATTACATTCTTACCCATTTTATGACCACCGGTAATATTTCCCCATTCGGTTCCGGCACCATAACCGCAATCGCTTCCATTACTATTACCTGCTGAGAACACCTGCATTAAACTTGGATTCTCGTAAATCTCTTCGTCTACTAATTGTGCAACTGTAGTATATCCTGCATTACATCCATTACTATATGATGTTGAAAAAACCATAACACCTTCGTTCTGATGCAAGTCTTCGGTATTTGGCATGTTTGCATTGTAGGAACGTACCCAAAGAAAAGCACCCGGTGCCATTCCTCGCATGGTTGGATCAATATTACCTGCCGACCCAACAATACCAACGGTCATGTCGCCATGTGTTCCGGTAAAGTCGTTAGCCACATCGCTTTGGTTTTCGCGTCCGTTAAAATCGATATGCGGACCTGCAAAACCATCATCATTAATAGCAGCACTTACACCTGTTCCATCGTATTGTAATCCGGTGTGATGATCGGAATCGATCATGTTTGAGCGATGTAGGTTACGTCCATCATCGGATTCAGCTTTACCCGGATCGCTTTCGAAATCGATGTAACGTACATATGGCGACATTGCCAAACTTTCAATCTCATCTGCATCAATTGTAAGCAATACCTTATTGGCGTGATGCCTGGTGCTACTTATGTTTATTGAGGCACTTGCCAATTCACTTTCGATTGTGGCAGCCGATAAATTTGACTGATACTGCACAAACACTTTAATCTCATCACCACTCCAAACCCAATCAGGAAATGGACGTTCCAGTAAACGCTGATCTGTTTTATCAATTAAATCCAAAGCTTTGATTGATCGAACATTCATTGTTTTTAAATCTTCAATATTCAGTACTGTTGGAATTGCTGCCAGATATACGAACTGTGGAATGTACTCGAGCAGCTCAATGCCGTACTCTTTTATTAAACCCGACTGTTCTGCATCAGGGATTGCATAAAACTGAAGAAATGCATAATAGTCATCGCCATAAATACTTGATGCCAGCAGCTTGTCAAGCGACTTTAACTCATCGATATTTTCATCGAATACTTCTGTTCCTGTTTTTAAATAAACTTGGTAATTACTGGCTTTATTCTGCCCAAAGGCTCCAGAAATAAAAATACCAAAGCCCAAAAGGAGGCAGCTTAATTTTGCGTAAAATGATCTTTCCATCCGTTAATAAATATTAGGTTATGTGGTTGTATTGTTATACTCAAAACAAAAGGTAATTTATTGTTTCAGTTATGGCAGCAAAAAATGAACGCTTCGTTTTTAACCATTAGTCAAACAGTACAGGAACAACAGCTAAAATTGAAAGTTTAAAAAATTCAGCTAATTAACACAACTGTAACTTTTTAACATTTTTACAATGTAGTAAGGATTTTACTTCTTCCAAAATAAGCAATGAAATATATCATGTATGTCCTATTGAACCTATTACATTTGTAATAATCAATAGTCACCTAAAACCTGTAGATTAATATGTTTATGTCTCTAAAGGATAAATGGCCTATGTTAATAGACATTTAATTGGTATTTTGTTCAAAAAAAAGAGGATAATTAAATACATTGAAAAATGAAAAGGATATGATTAGTGATGGAACATACTGTGTAACAGTTACAGATGGCAATTCATGCACAGTTTCACATTGTGAAACATATACAACCCCAAACAATCTATTAAATATTACTCTGAATGCTTTACATCCAACATGTCCTGATCCAGAAAATGGAGAGCTAACTGTTACTGCATCAGATGGTGTTGCTCCTTACTCATACAATTGGAGCAATGGAGGATCAACTGCCGGTATCTCATATTTGGAGTCGAGTATCGCTTACGAAGTAACAGTTACAGATGACTATGGCTGTGTAGAAACAGAAGAATTCCTTCTCAATGATTACGACCACATGTATCTCAATTCAGAAGTTACAGACACTTACTGTGGTACAAGTAATGGTTCAATTGATATTACTGTAATTTCAGGTGTTGCTCCATTTACTTATAGTTGGAGCCATGGGCCAATAACCGAGGATGTCTCAGGCTTAGGAGTTGGGGAATACTCTGTTATTGTTACAGATAATACAGGATGCCAGGTTACGGAAATCTTTAATCTAAGAGGGAGTCTTGATTTATCATGGGATGTTGTAGGCCGTGGTTGCGATGGTGATCCATCAACTCCAAATCCTTTGCAAAATGGGTCTATCGACCTTACTGTTAATAATGGGGTGTCTCCATATTCTTTCTCATGGAGTAATAGT
>PPCM01001115.1_pt1 | contig 13907 bp, 7 predicted proteins | sample 1555541 | NCBI WGS metagenome assembly PPCM01 (sample SAMN05284479, study PRJNA326546) | Marine sediment metagenome, whole genome shotgun sequencing project. | isolation source: marine sediment | place: Germany: Wadden Sea | collected 2012-09-05 | reverse complement strand
CAGCGAGATGTACACATCCCAAACATGCTCCTGGTGCGGCACACGTCTCGATCAGGCGACTGAGGCGCAGAGGCGGTCCAAGTACAAGACGTGCGGGTCCTGTGGGAAGACGTTCCACCGCGACGTGATGGCTGCCGAGAACATGCTCCACAGTGCACACGGAAACATCATAACTACTACACACGAGTAGCCATTGAGGCTACCATGGATGTCGCGTTGCCATCCTATCTCAACCCTGCATCCCTGGGGGTTGAGCATATAGAAATATATAAATACGGTTTATAAAGATCTGGAATTTTCAGTTTGAAAGAACGCCTAAACATGTCAATTCCTTACCAACTGATTGGAATCCCTGCCGAAGCGAAGACGCAGATCAAAATGACCCTCCCAGCCCTGCAGCGGGACTACCACTTCCAGCAAGTTAAGTTCTGGGGTGTGATTAAGGGTGACAGGAACGACTATTTCATCTGCCGTGGCTACCGGACGCTTTCTATTTCCGAGGAGCCCGTGACCTTCTTCACGTTCAAGGGCGGCAAGTGGGCGCAGCTTCCCGAGCTCTCTCTGGAGCTGATTGATGCCATGAAGGAGAATGGCTTTGGCCCCGACTGCCAGACGCCCTTTACCGGCGATCCGTCCGTCATCCTCAAGGCAAAGAAGGAGGGTGACGATGAGGAGGCTGATGCGGAGCCTGAGGAGGGTGAGGAGGGCGATGCTGCCGAGGACAAGCCTATCGTGCCCACCGAGCTCCACCGCGTGGCCCACCAGGTCGCTGTGATCACCGCCAAGACGTCCGTCGCGCCCATTGGCATGTACTACCAGTCTTCTGACGGCGTCCGTCTCAACCCCGGCTTCAGCGGCCTCTCGATGCCCGATGCCATCAAGCTTAACCGGTTTGCCCGCGTGCCCAAGATGGTTGAGTGCATGAAGCGTACCGATGGCTACGACCCCCTGCAGTCCGCCGTATGGGTGACCTCCAACCTCTCTGCTGAGAAGCCCACATACACTTGGAAGATTTCTCACGAGCCGACGGACGATCTCGTGACGATCGAGAACAGGTACTACCCCGGCGCCGTGTTCTACATGCGGCCCGGGACGACCGAGTGTGGCCTCGTGTACTCTGGGACGGGGCTCTGCTGCGTTGGGCTCCCGTTCATGCTGAGGTAATCGGGAGAAAATGAAAATGGGCAGTGAGCAGTGTAAATGATAATGAATACTAAGGCAACACGAGATCGCCTGACGTATCTGTCTGAAGTAGGAATTCTCGTCGCGTCCGCAACATATCCATGTTTATTCATCGCTTTTCAGCATCTATCTTCTCTTTCCTGAATCGCTAAACGCCTTAATGCGAGGCCGGGCCGCAAACGACGCCCGCCACTCGGCGAGAGGCCGGTGGGTGACTAGGGCCAGAGGAAGCTCCTTATCAACGGCCTCGAGCATGGAAAAAAGAGCAATGTCTGCGATGGACAAGTCTTGGCCAACAAGGCATGATGGGTGGGACCGGGAGGCGAAGGCGCGGTCCATGAAGGCCAGCTTGGGCTCCAGATACTCTGGGTAAGGCGAGGTAGGCGGGCTTACTCTTGACGAAGTCCTGTTTGAGGGCAGATTGCTGATAGTCAGTGCCTCCGCACGAACGGGCGGCCATAAACGCGCTGCTCCACATCTCACGCGTAATGTCGCCGCACGCGTCCACCCACATGTCTATGGCCGCGTGCTCGGTGGGTGTGGCACCGTAGAGAGCCAGCATGCGACCGAGATGGCGAAAGATGGCGGCATCGCCAGAGATGCTGGTCGGAGGAGTTCCAAGAGTAATCACGGGGAGCTCACCAAAGGGTGACGCTGCACGCGCCTCTTTGGACGATATCTCCTGGCCAACTACCTTTTCGACAAAGTTCACATCTGCTTCAGCCAGCAACTGGGTGAGAAGAGGAAAAAAGAGCACAAACCAGTCGGATCTTGTCTGCTACACCACGAGCAGAGAAGTATACAAGGGTAATACCTGATTTTACGTCGTGTGTAGACATTTCGGCTGTAACTCCGGACAACAGTCTAAATCGCACTAAACTTTATAGAAGTTACGTCAGCACAAAGCAATGAACAAACCCCAAATTTATTCCACACATCCAACGACGCGTCATCTACAATTGCATTTACTCCGCATTATCTATTGCTTCTCACGGTACCCGCGGCGTCCGCGGCGCTTCTTCGTCGCGGCCTCAGGGACGCGCTTCACGTCCTTGCCGTCCTTCTTGGCGGCGGGGACCTTCTTCTTCTCGTTGTTAGCTCTGGGCATGATGAAGTTGTTCTTCCAGCTGGGCTTGGGGCACTTTCTGATGTCGGACGTCGCCTTGCGCGTGTCAGATCCGCAGAGCATGCGAGTCATTGTGAGCACCTTTGTAGTGATATCTACGGCGGACCGCGTGGCCTCCTTCTTCTTGCGGAGGTCGACGAGCTCGGGGGCGGGCTCCTCGGAGACTTCCTCACCTCTCTCGAGGGCCGTGACACGGCTGAGGTCGGCCTCGGCCATGAGAACGCGGCTCTGAGCGTCCAGCTTCTTGCCGGCGAGCTTCATCTGCTCCGCGACGGCCTCGCCAGTGGTGATGACGAGCTCGTAACGCTTCTTCATGCTCTCGAGGATCTCCTTCTGAGCCTCGAGCTCACCGGGCTGGCCAGTGTAGAATGTATCAAGGCCGAGCAGCCGGGCGGCGGGCTCGGGGTTACGGTGAGCCAGGTAATGCACGATAAAGAGCATAGACTCGAGCTGCTTCCAGTTGTAACGCTTACCGGCAGAGCTCTCCTCATCTACCTCCTCGGGGAGCATGGCAAGGAAGAGGGGGAACGTGCGGTCAAAGACGGCGCTGACCTCCTCATCAGTGAGGTTCTTGAGGAGATCAAGAAGGAGGCGCAGAGACTCAATGTGCTCCTGGTCGCTGATCTCGCCGCTCTCAAGAAGAGTGAGGACGTTCTCAGTAACCTTCATTGACACACCAGGCTTCTTCATCTCGGGGTTGGAAAGACCAATAGTTTGAAGAAGCTTCATGCCAAACGCGCGAGCGCTGGCATCAGTGCCGGAAATTAGCTCCATAAGCTTCTCAATAGAGTTCTGGTCCTCGTCCAGTCTAAACATTTCTTCCGTCGCCATCGTGCTTCTGTTATACGTTACAATGCGTTCTGTCGCGATAACTATAAACACGTATAAATCGACCGCGTAATACCTACGCATCGATTAAATTCTTAGTTGCAGAATGGCTGTCAAAACACAATTTGCGCGTTCTACAACAGATCTACCTCGTGTCTCAGATGAAGAAATTGTGTTATAAATATGGGTGTCTATAAATTACAAATTATCTTGACAAAAGAAAAGTCACGAGAACACCTCATATGGAGTCTTCGCCGATTATTGTAAGTGTTTCGGGCGGTACGCCCGTCCCTACATCTGACCTAGGTCGAAGAACCAATGCAACTCTCATCGTTCGGCATCCAGCCCGAGTCAATCCGCTTCCAGTCTGTGTCGCTTCAATCTGAGAAGTACCTCAGCGTCCAGGAGGTCCGTAACGATCAGCCACACCTCTCAATCATCGATCTGGAGACCCGCGAGTCCAGCTCCTTCAATTCGATCAAGGCCGACTCTGCCATCATGCATCCTGCTCAAAACCTCGTAGCTCTCCGCGGGAATGGAGCCATTCAGATCATGAACCTCGGTGAGCGCCGCCGCCTCTCCACTGTCCCGTTTGCTGAGCCCGTGTCCTACTGGGGCTGGCTTGACGCCTCAACGATTGCCGTAGTCTCTGAACGCGAGGTTTTCCATCTTTCCAACGCTCTTTCCGAGAAGCCCAGCCTCCAGCGTGTCTGTGCGCGCCACGAGCAGCTCCGCAATGCCCAAATCATGTCCTACTCCGTCTCTGCCGACCGTAAGTGGACGTGTCTCGTCGCCATGGTCCGTACCGAGACTGGCATCGCAGGTAAGGCCCAGCTCTACTTCAAGGACCGCGACGCCTCCCAGATGCTCGATGCCACCGCCGCTCGGTTCTGCCCTCTCGTTGTTGGCGGGAACACCATCTCACTTCTGTCGTACGTCAACGGGGCCAAACTCACCCTTCTTGACGTCGGACCTAAGGGCCCAGACGGCGCCACGCAGTCCGGGCTGACCCGTGTCGAGCTCGACCTCCCCATCGGCAATGATATCGCCCTCGGTATCGTCGCTGACCCTCGCTACGGCATGCTACACATCACCACCAAGACCGGCTCCATGCACACGGTCGACGTGTCGGGCACACTCCTCTTCTCAGGCCCCGCAGCCAACCAGCCCCTCCTTGCCGCCGTACCTGCCCCCACGGGTGGGTTTATCGGTGTCACCGCGGGCGGGTCCATCGTCACCATCACGCCCGACCCCCAGACCATCATCCCTCATGTGAGACAGGCCCACGGCAACGATATGGCCGCCCGTATCGCCTTCAGATGCCCCTGGGTGACCGGTGCCCGCCAGGTCCTCGAGACGCAATTCCAGACTCTCTTCCAGTCGGGACAATACAAGCAGGCCGCGGAGCTCGTTCTTGAGACCGGCACGGACGGACTGAGAACACGCCAGACACTCCAGCTCTTCCAGACAGCCACTGCCGCTCCCGGTCAGCCCGCCCCGATGCTCGTCTACTTCCAAACCCTCATGGCCGACCGGAACGGCCAACCCGGCGCCCTACTCGACTTCGAATCGGTGGAAATCGCACGCCCCATGGTAGAACAAGGCAAGACGGCCGTCCTCGAGCAATGGATCGCTAAGGAGACCATCACGTGCTCCGAACAGCTCGGAAACATGATGGAGGCCGGGTCCACACTCGCTCTGACCGTTTACCTCAAGGCTGGGGTCCACACCAAGGTCGTGGATATACTGACCGACCGCGGAGAGTTCGATAAGGCTATGGCGTACAGTGCTAAGGTCGGCCACACCATTGACCCGCCCCGCCTTCTTGAGCGCGTCATCCAGGCCAGCGGACCCGTTCACGCCGTCGCCGCACGCATTGTGACGGATGGTATGATGCCCGTCGGGGACGTCATCGACCGCCTCGTCGCGTCTCACAACGTCAAGGAGGCCACAGCTCTCCTCGACATGCCAGGTGTCGACGAGGACATCACATTCAGATACATCGAGGCCGCTGTTCGTCTCGGACACCTCCAGGAGGTCGAACGCGTCGTACGGACTGCATCAACCATCGACCCCCGCCGCGTGGCCACCCTACTGATGCAGAGCGACCTCTCGACCACTCTGCCCCTCGTGTCCGTCTGTGACCGCTTCGATATGGTCCCAGATCTCGTGGAGTTCCTGTACCAAAGAAAGATGCGGCGGGCCATCGAGAACTACGTGACGACGTTCAACACTGCTCGTGCACCCCAGGTCGTGGCTACCCTACTCGACATTGAGGCCGAGGAGGCCTACATTGGCGAACTCTGCGTCCAAGTCGCCGACCGCTCTGACCTCGTCCCCGAGCTCATCAACATCACGTCTGAGCGTAACCGGCTCACCATCCTTCGCGACATGCTCGATAGCCGTGTCGCTGGTGGATGCACGGACACTGAGTCGCACTCGGCCCTCGCTCAGATCCTCATTGCCGCCGGTGACAAGGAGCTGGCCCAGCATTTCCTTCGGACTAACGGTCACTATGACCACATGGTCGTCGGTAACTACTGCGCCAAGAGAGACCCGCATCTCGCCATTCTAGCGTACAGCACGTCCCCAGACCACACCTGTGACCTCCGTCTGGTCGAGGTCGCCAACGATAACGCTCTCTTCAAGCACCAATCCCGCTACCTCGTCGAACGCATGAACGATGCGCTCTGGGCATCAGTACTCGCTGAGTCGAACCCCCACCGAGCTGACGTCATCGGGCAGGTCATCCAGTCCCTCCCCGACGGCGCCACGCCCGAACAGGTGTCATGCACCGTCAAGGCGTTCATGAAGGCCGACATCCCCGCCCAGCTCATCGCCCTGCTCGAGAAGATCGTTCTTGAGGCCCACAGCGCTGAATTCGCAACGCACTCATCGCTTCAGAATCTACTGATTCTTACCGCGATCAAAATGGGTGATGAAGACAAAATCCTCGGGTATATCCAGGTCCTCGCCAACTACGACGGCGCCGAGATGGCTGGCATCGCCACCGACACGGGGCTCTATCGTGTTGGGTTCGCCATCTACGCCAAGTTTAACCTCGCGGTCGAGGCCATCAACGTGATCATCACGCACCAGAACGACATTCCCGCGGCCCAGGCCTACGCCAAACAGGCTAACGACCCCAAGGTGTGGTCTGTACTCGCCGCCGCCGAGCTCGAGGCCGGACTCGTCACCAACGCCGTCGAATCTTACATCACGGCTAAGGATGCCCGCGCATTCGACGCTGTAGTCGCCGCCACCCGTCCCGACCACCTCACGGACCTCCAACACTACCTCGAGATGGCCAGGGGCCAGGTGAGGGACACGGCGGTCGACACTGAGCTGTGCCACGTCCTCGCCCAGACGGATCAACTCGACAGCCTCGAGGAGCTCCTCGCAGGGCCCAACGTCGCCCGGCTCCAGTCTGTAGGTGAGGCATGCTTCGCCGAAGAGCTCTACCCCGCTGCCCGCATCGTGTTTACCTCTATCACCAACCACGGTTGGCTCGCTGAGACGTACCTCAAGCTCGAGAATTACACGGAGGCCGTCGCCGCCGCCCAGCGCGCTGCTTCCATCAAGACGTGGCGCTCGGTATGCCGCACCTGTGTCGACGCCGGGGAGTTCGACCAGGCAGCCATCTGTGGCCACCAACTCATGGTCAACAGCGACGAACTGGGTGATCTTATCGACTACTACGAGGCCGCCGAGCGCGTCACCGAGCTCATAGAGCTGCTCGAGACAGGAATCGCCGCCAAGCGTGTCACCATTGAGGTCCTCACCGCGCTCGGCGAGATGTACTCACGGTACAACCGCGACAAGCTCCTGGACCACCTCAAGGCCCACGTGGACCAGATGAACATCGCCAAGCTCATCAGAACGTGCAAGGCCCACGAACAATGGATCGAGCTCGTTTTCCTGTACGGTCACTACGATGAGTACGATAACGCCGCCATCGTCTGCATCGAGCACGCTGAGGAGTCGTGGACGGCCCAGCGCTTCCTCCTGATCCTCGGGAACGTCACCAGAGCGGATGTCATCCTCCGCGCAGTCAAGTTCTACCTCGCCGAACACGATGACCTCACTTGTGAGCTTCTTGCCGTCGTGGGTGAGCGCGTCGACCAGGGTAAGATTATCGCCCTTGCTGAGGACGCTGAAAAGCTCCCAACCATCCGCAGCTACCTCGATTCGATCGCGGAGGCCGATATTGACGTCGTGAACGTCGCCAGACACAAACTTCTCATCGAGGCAGGTGACCACGACGAGCTCAGAGCCAGCGCCACTGAACGCACGAACTACGACCGAGCGGCCCTCGCGGATGAGCTCCAAGACCACGCCGACATTGAGTTCAGGCGCGTGGGGATCGCTCTCCGCGCCATTCTCCACCAATGGCCCGAGTGCATCGACCTCTGCCTCCGCGATGGGCTCTACAGCCTCGCCGTGGACAACGTGGAGGTCGCCAAGAGCTCGGACGCCGCCGAGCGCCTCCTCGGATGGCTGGCGGGTGATGAGCCTCTCGTCACCGTCGGTGGTGATCCCCTTCCCACGGAGGAAGGCGTCGCTGTTCGCGATGAGACCGTCAAGGACCTCCTTGAGCGTTGCTCTGACCTTGTCCGGCCCCATGTGGCCCTCCAATACATGTGGCAGGCTCGTATGGTCGATGTTATGATGCCGTTCATGGTTAAGACGGTGCTCAAGTATACGACCAAGGTGGCCGAGCTCGAGGCTAAGGTTGAGGGCATGGCCCAGGGGGCTCCGGCTCCCGTCGTGCGGCAGGATACTGAGCAGGCCGCGTTCGGGTTCTTCCAGGCCGCTGATGGCCAATGAGGGTTGTAAATGATCAAACATATCAACGTCGCTTGGTTGACCGGGCCGCTGTCTTGTGCCATATGGAAATTCTCGGTATCGCAAAAGAATGTTGTGTACGTCGACCTGTTGCCGCCCATGGCCCAGAGCCAGCTCCGTGTCGCCTGCTACCACCGACCAGTCCGTCGTCATCGCCGGAATTATATCCAGCATATTGCGGCACGTCTCTGTCAAACTAACGCGCAGAGGTGGTCCAAATACAAGTCGTGCGGACATGCGGGAAGAAGCTCCACCGCGACACCAAAAACCACTTCAGAAACGAGCAGACATTAGAGCTACCATGGATGTCCCGCGTTTACATCCTATCTCACCCCCTGTAGGGTAGTCTGCTCAGGGGGACTGCCTGAGTCGGTCCTCGGCACCCCCCTCTTGTGGCGAGAAATTCAAACACGGGGCGACACAAATTTAACGAGAAATCGGTCGGGCAATGTCAGAAACTTGATATCGAACAAACTGATTTAACCAGGACTCGACTGTGAGAGTTACTAAAGACGACTAAACAAACTTGAAACTATAAACCGGCGAATCTATTTATTAATTAGATTGAAGAGTTGATTCGACCTCATCATGTTCTGTGTCGGTCTTGGCGGTGCCTCTGCTGCCCCAAACAAGACAGCTACTCCCAACACCCAGGTTAGTGCAAAGACGGGTCCGGTCAAGTTGACAGACTACGCTCAAGGCCTCGGATGTGCCTGCAAGATGCCCTCCGACACCCTTTCCGAGGTTCTTCAGTCCGTGAAGCGCACCTTTGTCGATGATCGCCTTCTCATTGGCAACGAGACCAAGGACGACTGTTCCGTTGTCGTTCTCAACGATGATACAGCCATCGTCAGCACGACAGACTTCTTTCCGCCGATTGTGGACGACCCCTACGACTTTGGGCGCATTGCGGCGGCCAATGCGTTGTCAGACATCTACGCAATGGGTGCCAAGCCCATCACTGCGCTATCCGTGTGCACTTTCTGTCCCGACAAGCTCGAGCTCGACATTCTTTCCAAGATCCTTCAGGGCGCCACCGATGTCGCCAGTGAGGCAGGTATCGTCATTGGCGGTGGCCACACGCTGCGCGATGTTGAGCCCAAGTTTGGTCTTGCCGTAACGGGCACAGTCCATCCAAAGGCTATCATTCGAAACGTAGGGGCCCATGAAGGTGATGTGCTGATCCTCACCAAACCACTCGGTACAGGCATCCTCACGCGTGCCGCCAAGCGCGATCTCGTTGCTGAGATATCCACGGCCATCAAATGGATGACGACGCTGAACGGCACAGCTGCTTCAGTTGCAGTGCAGATCAACGCTGAAGCCTCGACCCCCGCTGTTCACGCAATGACGGATGTCACTGGCTTTGGGCTCGCGGGCCACCTTTCTGAAATGCTTGGCGGTGAACTGGCCGCCGAGCTTGTTTCCCTGCCCTTCATTGATGAGGCCGAGCAAGCGCTGGCCGATCACGGCAAGGGCGTTGTGTCTGGTGGCGCGTACACCAACTCCCGGGCCGTTGGGGACGTCGTGCGTGTCCCTGCGGCCACCCGTGGGCTCTCTGTTGACGGTGTGTTTGCCGTGGACCCTCAGACTTCAGGTGGTCTGCTGATTGCAGTTGATCCGGCCGTGGCTGACCGTTTGGTCAGTGGCCTCAAGGCTGTTGACACGCCCGCCTTTGTTCTTGGCTCCGTCGTTGCCGGCAATGGCGAGATCTTCATCGGACCCGGCCCCCACAAGGTGTTCACGCTGACGCCCCCATCCGCCCCCACACCCGCCCCAGTCCAGACCATCACGGCTGGCCGCGGCATTCTCCTCTCTTCAGATGTCATTGGCACTTACCTTGACCCCAAAGATCGCGGCCTTGGCCACAAGCTCGTCTGCGGCGCTCTTCACAACCTGGCGCTCAAGCCGACCCTGCCCGAGAAGATCATGCTCGTTGGGTCGGGCGCTCTGATGGCGGTGAGCGGAACGGAGGGCTACGAGGCCGCTTACGCTGCACTGGAGAAGTTTTCCGCCGCTGGAGTCGATGTGATGGTCTGTGTGACCTGCGTTGACTGGTATGACGTCAAGAGCACGGTGGGTCGCGTGGTGACGAGTATTGACGTCACGGACGTGATGGCTGACCCGGCAATGACCATCCTCACGCTGAGCTAGTGCGGATAAAGATCAAAGACAGAGGGGTATAAATGGTGGGTATAATTCTAATCAACGAGAACATGAGTCGAAACCCCACCGGTCTGAATGTTTATCCGCCTTCCGCCATTCACCCCCTCATAATATCCCTGGTCGCCAACTGGGTCAGCACACGCCCTTCACACAAAGCAATAGGTGTGCCCTTTCCCATGGCGTAGATCCGCTCCATCGCCGCGTCGTCACGGAGGGCCGCGAGGTCTGACATGGGGAGGATGCGACACCCAGGGGGTACGGCGACGGGCTCGGGCGTGACGTTGACGATAAATCGCGCTGTCGTTTCGGCATGGCATTTGAACTCGTCCATGGCCTTGGTGATGGCACGAGTGGGGTATAGATGCACCAAAATCTCTAGCCCTGAGTCTTTGCACAATGTCTTCTCGCGAGAGATGTTGTCGCGCGTTTTCTGAAGAGCATAGGCAAGAACTTTGTCGGAATACAGCTTTTCGGCCGTTATAACGGCAAATTTGGCTAGATCAGAGGTCAGCTCTGACAGGGCATTCTCATCGTCTGTCTCACAGAGCAGCGGAGTCCATGGCTCAAAAAAAATGGTCATTTCATTGAAAGCCATTTTTTATCCCCATGTATAGGATGGTGATGGAGCTATAGAGAGGATATCATCAAATGTCGGTATCCGCACTCGTCCAACGCCCAAGTAACTATAAAGTCGTGTCGGCATTATAGTCGGCATTATAGAAGTGACGGACGCCGCAAAAGCCACGCATGTCCACGAGCCCACCAGTTCCCGTTACGGACTGGTGAGAAACAGTCCTGCCAGAGACCCCTCCCGAAGGTGTCAGCGATTGACAGACTATAAATCAAAATGATCTGATAGGAAAGAAAAGGTCGTCATTGAACAAATGGCGTGCGGATGACCCCAAATACCATGTCTATTTTCAACTATTATCAGAGAAGAACAACTCCCGAAATCGGTATTCGGTGGCCATAGGCAGTGATGAGGTCCAAGCTTCTGACTCCTGTGGACGTCATGGTCCCACCGCCAACTCTTATCAGTGCAGGTGGGAAACGAACGGCAAAAGCGAGTCCCGTGAAAAGTCCTGTTGTTTTGAAGGGCCTGGAGACGCCTGTCGCTCTCCCGTCGTATGGAGCGCTTCAGAGCCCCATGACAAAGATCATACGCAGCCAAAATACCGCCAAGACACTCGTTCAAGTCGATTCGTCAGCTAACCACACCTTAACCACACCGGAACTTTGCATTCCCACCGCAGCGGCCTCTCAACTTAACGAGCGCATCGCCCAGTCACTCTCTCCGTTCCAGACTCTTAAGGGTGGCCGCGGTACCCTCGGCAAGTCTGGCACGACCCGGCCCCGCACCAAGTTGGCCCCATTTGTCGACCCCCGTGATTCTTTTGATAAGTCATTCACGAAGAAGTCTGAGGCACGCCCTTCATCGTGTTTCTCTTCCCGCGGGCGTCAGGATCTGTGGTCGACCAAGTCCCGCGCGCCGCCTGTCGGTTGGATCACGGCGAGAGAAACACTCGTCACGCGACAAACGCCAACACCTGATATATCAAAGCTCAGGCCGCTGGCGACGCCTATAGTGAAAGAGCTCGAGACGGCGACGCCAAGCCCAACATCTACCGCCAGTCAAGGTCTTCCGCCGCGCTCACCCACACCCACCGCCTGTTTCAGGGCCCCCGGTCGCGAGAACCCGCCCCACAGTCGCGCTATGCCAGTGATGAACGACCTTACGTACGACATTGAATCTGGTGAGAAACTGATCGGTCCAAGGGCATCAATCGTCGACTTTGAGGCAGTCACGAGCGAAAGGAACACCGATATGGCCACACCTGGTCATATGGTGCCGGGCGTGTACTCTCCGCTGCCCACTGAGTCAATGCAGGGCGGCGGGGGCCTCTTCTCGCCACAGACGCTCAAGACGGTCAGAACACGCTCAGCAGCGGGGGTTCGGTCGGTCAAAGTTGATGAGGCGGCGCCACTGCATCATATTGTACAGGCATCAGCCAGAACTCGATCCCCGTCGCCATTTGGGGGGATAAGTCGAAGCAAATTCACAGAATCGGAAACACACGAAATTCACCCCGACAGGGGCCTCGTAGTCGACCCAGCCCCGCCCAAACCACCACCCACACCAAGCTTTAACAAAATGACTGGCCACTCCGTCATGCCGAAGGGAGCAGCGCAGACGGAGCAGTTCACCGAGTCGGTTCGGGCCAGCGCGGTAGATGCACTCGACAAAAAGCTGTTATCGGCTACACGGCGCATGCCCGTCGTCGACATTGGCGCCATGCCGGCAAGAAAGTCAATGGAAGTCAAACCTGCCGGAGTTGATTACGACTATGATGAAAGAAAAGCTTATGCGTTCGTTAACAAGTCACCACCGGCAGCAGTGTCCATCGGACGCGCCAGTCGTGATCGCGCGTTCAATCGCCACGAGGCTGTCAAGTCACCAGTGTCGGTCAGCACTGCGTACATCTCTCGCGGTGAGAATTATCTCTGGGCTCGCTTCGCGACGCCTTGTTAGAGCGTGGAGCTAGCCAACGAGGCCCGTGCACGCTCCAATAAGGAACGGGCGGAGCTATGCAAGAGTAAGATCAAGGCCGAGGCTCGAGGACCGCAGGGTAAGGCACGGGCCAGGGCCAGATCAGCCACCCCGACGCGTCGTGTGTCACGCACCCCAAGCAGGACGCCCGATCTCTCACGGTCGGTGAGAAGAGGCAATAGCTTCAATAGAAACAGCGTGGGGTCGGGCGCGGGCGTGGATTTGGCGTACCAGCTTCCCAACAACCTCATGGGTGCCGCGACAGTGTTCTCGAGCCCGTTACCGACGCCGTCGTTTGATCGGATGGGCGGGCGGAAGATGAGGTAGCTTTGGCTGGTGCATGTCTGTCTGTGGGCCTGGTCATGATGGGCGTGGGGTGTTGCTGGTCACTTTATGTTAAAATTTTATGGAGACAGAGTTGGTTGGATGCCAGACAGATCTCCCACAACCATACCCGCAGAGGCACCGGTCAGCCCGTCCGTAACCATTTGCTCGGCTGTTTAACGACTCCAACTCTCGGGTCAAAGTCGGTCGTGTCAAAAACTGACAACCACGCTCAGATCATCATGTACGGCGACACCAACAAGCAAACTGAACTGTTGACAACTGAAATCACTGGAAACCACCAGACAGCGCATCCAGCAGCCGCAACGGTCTCTCAAACGTCTAGCAGCGCTGCGACGTTCCAGATCTCCAGCGACTACTTCCGAAAGGTGGATAGGACGACCGGCATCGCCGGCAGACTGCCCAACGCGGTGTACACATTGCCGCCACGCCTCGTTCAGGCCATCGTCTGCCTCGCTGAGGTCTCTGCGGTGACGAGAGAGTGTGCAAGAAGTTCTACCTCGCTGCCATGCAGTACGAGGATAGCAAGGAGGTATTCGTTGATAAGTACGATGGAAAGTCAGTGGGAACACTCATTCACCTTATCGTTGAGCCAAATCGTGATAGAACCACAACGATCACTCTTGACTGCGGCCGCTTGTATTCAGAGGGCAACAATCGCCGTGGCCAATGCGGAATCGGTTCGGAGGAGGTGGTGACCGGCCCCCGCCACATCCGCCTGCCGCCCGTGCTGCAGGTGTGTCACCGTGGGGGCAGCTGGTTTGCTAACACAACCCGGGGGCTGTATGCCTGGGGGTTGAACTACAAAGGCAGGCTTGGTGTTGGCGATGCAGATGATTGTGTCAGGCAGCCCCGCCGCGTGCTGAT
>PPCM01001113.1_pt1 | contig 13961 bp, 13 predicted proteins | sample 1555541 | NCBI WGS metagenome assembly PPCM01 (sample SAMN05284479, study PRJNA326546) | Marine sediment metagenome, whole genome shotgun sequencing project. | isolation source: marine sediment | place: Germany: Wadden Sea | collected 2012-09-05 | reverse complement strand
AAACCTAAGCCTATAACAGCAACAGATTCGCCTAAATTCATATTAGCTCTCCTAACACTTTGCATAGCAATAGAGCCTAAAGCAACAGAAGATGCTGATTTTAAATCAAGATTATCTGGAATTTTTACTGCTAAATTTTTAGGTATACATACAATTTCAGCATGATTTGCTTTAGATGCACCAGCACAAGCCACCAAATCGCCAATTTTAAATTCAGTAACATCATCTGAAACTTGGATAACTTCACCAGATAATGAATATCCTAGTTCCATTTTTTGATCTAAAATATCATTAACAACTTCAAAAGCTTTTTTAAAACCCAAATTTTTAACTAGATTAACACCTTTTTTAATATTTTCAGAATTTGAAATTGCTTTCTTTACAATACCTTCACTAGAAACCTTTTTACCAGTTAGTTCAGTACCTATACTAATCAGGGAATAATGTGTTTTAACTAAAATAGATCCTTTTTTAATCATTGGCACAGGAATATCTTCCACTCCAATACTTCCTTTATATAAAACAACTTGCTTCATTTTTTATTATATAGAAAAAGTTTGGCATTTAAAAACATTTATATTCATTTATTAATAATATATTATTTTTAACTAAATACATTTTTAAATAATAATTTTATCCATTATTAAAAAATAAAAGTGTTGATTTTGAATTTATAATATTTCCAATACATAAGGACTTACAATTTTTAATTAATGAGTATGAGCTTACTGAATTTAATGAAAAATTCTAAACGAGATTTAAAATATAAGTCCAACTAATAATCTAGATATAATTAATAATTATACCGAAAATAAATCTAATTTTAAAGATCCTTTTCACCCTGAAAAAAGTAAATATGCGAAAATCTATAACAAAATCTTTAAAATTTAGTAAAGTATATAAAATAAAATATATTTTGAATAATTAATATAGAAAAAAAGTGAGATAATATGAAAATTAGTGTGGTAGGCTTAGGCTATATGGGATTACCAACTTCTTGTCTGTTTGCAACAAGTGGACACAAAGTAATTGGTGTTGATATCAATGAACAAAGAGTAAATGATGTTAATAATAATAAATGTCCATTTAGCGAAAAAGGGCTATCTGAACTTCTTGATAAAGCAATAAAATCAGGGAATTTAACTGCTTCTACAAAACTTGAAACAAGTGATGTCTATATTATCGCAGTACCAACTCCTAAAGAAGGAGATAAAGCAAATCTTAATTATGTTATTTCTGCTGCTGAAAGTATTGCGGAAGTAATTAAGGAAGGAGACTTAGTAATTCTAGAATCTACTGTTCCTCCAAAAACTACTAAAAATGTTCTAAAACCAATTTTTGATGCTAAAGTTAAAAATTATTTATTATCACATTGCCCTGAACGAGCAATTCCTGGAAATACATTACATGAATTAATCAATAACGATAGAGTTATTGGTGGTTTTGATAATGAATCTTCAAATATCACAAGAAAATTATACGAATCATTTGTAAAAGGAAATATTTTCGTTACTAATGCTACAACTGCTGAAGCATGTAAACTAATGGAAAATACATACAGAGATGTAAATATCGCACTTGCAAATGAACTTGCAAAAATTTCATCAGATTTAGAAATCAATGTTTGGGAAGCAATAAAACTTGCAAACAAACATCCAAGAGTTAATATTCATTCTCCAGGTCCTGGTGTAGGAGGGCATTGTATTGCAGTTGATCCATGGTTCTTAACTGAATCCACAGATAACGCACAATTAATTAGCCTTTCAAGACAAATTAATGATTCAATGCCAGAACATGTTGTTAATCTAATTGAACAAACTGTTGAAAAAGAATCAGATATTGCAATCTTAGGTGTAGCATATAAGAAGAATGTAGATGATCCAAGAGAAACACCTGCATTAGAAATTATTAAATTATTACATGCTAAAAATTACAAAGTAAAAATCACTGATCCATTTGTTGAAAATTTCAAACATGACTTACATAAGTTTGAAGATGCAATCCATAATGTAGATTGTGTTGTAATTATTACTGATCACAGTGAATATAGTGAGATTCATCCTGAAGAATTTAGTGCTATGAAACATAAAAAAATCATTGACACTAGAAATTGCTTAGATAAAGAATTATTCAAAAAACATGGTTTCCACGTAATTACACTTGGTGACTATTATTTCAATTAAACGAGGGGTATTATGAAATTAGGATTAGTTATTGGAACAAGACCTGAAATTATCAAAATGAGTTCTCTTATGAGAATTTGTGAAGAGAAAAAAATTGACTATTTTATTGTTCATTCAAATCAACACTATTCTGAAAATATGGATAAAGTATTTTTTGATGAATTAAACTTACCGCAACCTAAATACAACTTACAAGTTGGTTCAGGTAAACAAGGTAATCAAACAGGTAAAATTCTTATTAAAATGGAAGAGGTTTTTGAGAAAGAAAAACCTGACATTGTAGTTGCGCAAGGAGATACTAATACTGTTCTTGCAGCATCACTTGCAGCAAGTAAGATGAATATCAAACTTGCACATCTTGAAGCTGGATTAAGAAGCTATAATAGAATGATGCCTGAAGAAACTAACAGAATAATTACTGATCATATTTCAGATTATTTATTAGCTCCAACAAAAAAACAAGAAGAAATTTTACTTAGTGAAGGAATTGATTCTAAAAAAATTCATGTTGTAGGTAATCCTGTTGCTGATGCAGTTTTCAAAAATTTAAAAATTGCTGAAGACAAAATTAATATCCTAGAAGAATTTGATTTAGAATCAAAAAAGTATTTTCTAATTACCGCTCACAGAGCATTAAACGTTGATCATGAAGATAATTTAAGAAAGTTATTCAAGATGCTTTCAGAAATTGTTGATAAATATGATGACGAGTTCAAATTTATTTATCCAATGCATCCAAGAACTAAAAAAATGGTTGAGAAATTTAATGTTTTTGTTAATCCAAAAATTAAAATTATCGAACCACAAGGATACTTAGAATTTTTACAATTAATCAATAATGCAAGATTAATTATGACTGATTCTGGTGGTATTCAAGAGGAAGCATGTATTATGGGTGTACCTTGCGTTACAATGCGTGAAGATACTGAAAGACCTGAAAGTGTTGATGTTGGAGCAAATATCCTAATTTGGCTAGACTTAGAAAAAGCAGAACAAGCAATTGAATATATGCTTAACCGAGATAACGATTGGATAAATCCTTTTGGAGATGGTACAACTGCTGAACAACTTATCGAAATTTTCAATAAAGATTTTAATTAATCTTATTTTTATTTTATTTTCAATTTATATGGTTATTTAACAATGGTAGATAAAAAAAGTGTACTTATAATTGCAAGACAATTTCTTCCCTATAGTAATACATTAGGTGGCGTTATTAGAGTTTCAAAAATTGCAAACTTCCTTCATGCTAATGGATATCAAGTACACATATTAGCTGCTAGAGGATTTGAAGTTAATTGGTTTGGGTTAAAAGATAGTATGTCTAAACATAAACTACATTATTATACTGATAAATTCTGTGAAATTGAATGTAATCATTATATCAATTCTAAAAATAATAATTCCAAAAATGAAAAAGATAATCTTAAAATAAAATTTATGAAATTTGGAAATAAATGTCTTAATGAATTTCTTATTCCTGATAAAGGCTCACTATTCTCAAAGAATGCAACTAAAGCAGCATTTAAAATTATTAAAGATAATAATATTAAAAATATTATTTGTTCAGCTCCTCCGCCAACATCTGCTTATATTGGCTATAAAATCAAAAATAAGCTAAAATCAAAAATTAATTTTATACTTGATTACAGAGATAGCTGGAATGGTATTCCGCTCTATTCTAAAAAAAATTGGTTGTTTAATAAAATTAGTAGAAAATTAGAAGCAAATATAATGAAGACTTGTAATCATTATACTTATGTTACAGAACCTACTTTAAATAAAAGTAAAGCTATTTCAAAAATTAAAAATCTGAAGAATAAAAGTACATTAATTATGAATGTATCAGATGTCAAAATTGATGTTAAAAAAAATAATTCTAGAAAATCAAATAAAATAATCATTGGTCATTTTGGTTCATTAAACGAAATATATAGGGATCCTAAACAAATCTTTGAGTTAATTAAAACTAATTTCCCTAATGATTTTGAGTTTCATTTATACGGTGATCACAACTACGATAACTACGACTTTGTAAAAGGATTCGATAGTGTGAATCATGCAACAGTAATTGAAAAAATGCAAGATATGGATTTACTATGGCTTATCCATACTGAAAAAGTTAGTGGTGATGAAAATATTCCAGGTAAATTCTTTGAGTACATTTTAACACATAAACCAATCTATGTATACTTCCCTAAAAATTCAGAGACTGGTAGAGTAGTTGAAGAGAATAAGCTAGGTTATGTTAGTCCATTATTTACTGAAGATAAAGATGAAACTAAAAAAGTTTTATTAAAAATTATTGAAGATTTTAAAGAAGGTAATGAAATTAAATATTCTGAAGATGATATAAAAGATTTTGAGTTCGAACAAATGTTTTCTAAATGGTTAGAAATTTTAAAATGATTTAATATTATAATTATCATTTTTAGTCATTAGATATCAATAAAACGTCCAATATAGTTATTATCTAATTAACTTTTTAAATCAATATTCAAAAATAAAATAAAAATTAAATGGTTTCTAATGAACCATCATATGATATTAAAGAAATTGATCTAATACCATTTAAAGTTTTAATTTTATCAACTAAATTTAATTTTTCTTTATTAAATCTAATTTCAATAATTATTTCATTACCTGAATCAGTATGGATTGTATTTTTTACTTTAAACTTAATTACATTTTTCTTTAATGTTGCCTTTAATTTAGTCATATCTAAATTATCATATTTTATTATTAACAAATAAGGACTCGCAAGAGTAAACTTTTTTGAAAATAGTAATAATAATCCTGATAAAAATAGAGTTGAAAAAATTGCTAATTTGTAATAAGATACACCACAAATTATACCAATAGTAATTACCCAAAAAATATAACCTATATCTTTAGGATCTTTAATTGCAGATCTATATCTTACAATAGATAATGCACCAATCATACCTAATGATAATGCAAGATTTCCACTTATAGCCATAACAGCAAGTGATGTTACAATACCCATCATAACTAATGTAACATTAAAATTTTTTGAATATAGAACACCATCATACGTTTTTCTGTAAACAACGTAAATGATCATAACTAAAATAGCTGTAACAAACATATTCATAAGCATTTGTCCAGTTGTTAATGAACCACCCATTGTTGAGTTCAAAATTAATTCTTTTAATTCAGTTTTACTAAACATTTTTATTTCCCTTAATTAATTAAAATGATCGAGACATACAATATTTACTTATTGCACATTTTTCAAAATTATTAAATTGAATAACATCCAAAATAAAATTTGGTATGAAATTATTATATTTTATTTCTAAAATAATCTTTTCATTAGATAAAATTGGTTTTTTTTTAATATTTTTAAATATATCTGCTTCAAATTCATTACATGATAACTTTTGATCAAATGTTATTCGAATATTATTCATATCATGAAAAAAGGCAGTTCTAAAGTAATCTATTATAACAATAGGTCGATATGAATCCCGTTTAAAAGCTAAATAAATTTTGTTCAAAATATCATTATTATAATTTAAAAGAACTTCATAATTACCATTGATGAACTTTTTAGCATCTGATTTTTTGACAATAACAGTTTCTTTATGTATAATATTACCTTTTTTATTTTTTATTTCAAATTTAACAATATTACCTTTAACATCATATATTCTAATTCTATATTTTCGCCTTTCTTCAATACCTTTTATTTTATCCATATAATCTTTATTTAATGGTGTATCAAAATATAAACTTCTAACAAGATAAGGTTTATCAAAAGAATTTCGATCTTCATTAAGTAATAAAGATAATTTTCTTGAAAGTATTTGATATTCAAAATGACTTATAAAAAACTTTAATTCATGTCTTTTAACATTTAGATCAGCAACCATTACTTACACCTTCAAAAAAATAATTTAAATTATTTAAAATAATATTATTATATTCAATATTTTTTATACAATTAACTATTTTTGATTTTTTATCTTTCATAAATAATTGATCAAAATTTTGATAAATATTATTTGAATCATAAAAAATACCACCATTAAAAATTTGTTTCTTTTGATATAAACTTACTGCAATATTATTATCAATATAAGTACTATTTGCACAAAATACTTGTGATGAGTCTTTTACAGCCATACCTATTCCATTTTTATAATAATAATTGTTATAAGCAATAACTTTCGAATTTTCACCAACACTAACACCTTTATCTAGAAAACCTGAGAATTTATTATTTTTTAAAATAATTAATGAACCACTAAAATCAATTCCATCACCATTATCATCTAGACCACTATCAGTAAAATTTGAATTTGTTATAACAGCATTTACAAAATCAAGATCAACTTGATCTGCAAAATTATTAGATAATGTTACAGAATCTAAAATAACATCACCATATTTAATATTAAGACCATCATCTGCATTATTTTTATGAATGATTGAATTTTTAATTGAAATATTATTTGCATGATAAACAGAAAGACCACCTGATAAATATAACCCATTAATAAAATCCTCATTACCTCCTGAAAAATCTAAATAATTAATTTCAACGTCAATTTCATTTTTACTGCCTATTATTCCTACAACTGAAAATTTACTATTTAATGGTTCAATCACAATTTTTTTAGATTCAGAGCCATCCATAATAACAGAAGAATAGAATAAAATAGATTTATTATCTGCAATTTTTAAATTCACACCTTCTTCTATTTTAATAGGCATATTTTTAGGAAAGATTAAATCATTTTGGATAATATATTCACCAGTTTTTAAAACAAAATAATCATTATCATATTCTAAATTCAAATTTTTATTAGACGCTATAAACTCATTAGGAGTTTTATAAATTAAATTTTGATTGTCTTTTCTATTTTTTTTATATAAAATATACTTTTTATTTTCTAATAATTCTTTATCTGTAAATGAATTTGTTACATTAGTTGTTATATTTATTAATTCTATATTTGAATTAAATCTTAAGTTAATATCAAAAATATTAGGAATTAATTTTAAATCAGAATCAAAATCTAAAAATAACTTTAACTTTGACAATTGTTCAGAAAGATCTAGAGTATTTCCATTCATATAAATTTTTTCTAATGAAACCTGATCCTTATTTTTAATCTCAACATCAATATAGCCAGTATAATTTTCATTTAAATTTAAGTCAAAATTATTAACAATTAAATTTGCGGCACTATTTGGAAATACAACAATATTAAGTTCGTCATAGTTTTCAGTAACATTTGTAAGAAAGTACGAATAAGATAAGTATTTTTCAATAAGATCTAAATTAGATTCTAACGTTTTATAAGAATCTAAAATATTTTTCTCAACCATTCGACCACCATCTACATTAGAATGATCTGCTTTGAACAGTGGTAAGTATTTATCAATAATTATTTTATATTCATTTAAATAATATTTTTTATTTTTAACTAATTGTTTAAGATAATTATTTCTAACAGATCTAATTTCATCATCCATAAGAGCATTAATTAAAACTTTATTAGAGGTAAACAAATTAGATTCAAAAGATCCATCTTCAAGAATTAAAGGATTTATATTAGTTTCAATACGAGGAACAAAATAAAATTTACCATCTGTTAAAGAATAAACGGTTCTAAGATTTGAAGGAATTATATCATGATTTTTTCCTAAAAGTGTTGCCCAAGCTAAAAATGCACCTGTTTTATCAACATTAACTAAATTTAAATCAAAATCATAATTTAATTTTTCATATTGATGATTAATTTCACGTGAAAACATATCAGTATCTTCAAAATAATTATTATACCCTAAACCACCAATATCTTGATTATTATTCTTAAAATTTAGATCAACGTAACTGCTTATCATTTTTTCAAGATCCAACTTAACAATCATTATGTTTGATTCATTATTCTTCTCAAAATAATTTTTATCTAATTTTTCTTCAACAAAATAAACACCCTGAAAAATACCATTCCAATAAACTTGACCTAAATGTTGATTAAATTTATGAAAACCTAAATCTTCAACAATCTCATTGGATATAAATGGTGCTGTATATGATCTATCATGAGGAATTATAAAATTAAATCTTTTTGTATTATTTAAGTAATTATCAGAAGGGAATTTTAATCTGAATGATTTTTTCAACCAAAAATAATGCATAAATTCTCTACCATGAAGAGATATTTTAGCTTTTTCCGCTTTACCATTATTATAAGAATAAGTTACATCACGTTTTTTTTGTGCAAATTCTGGCCTATAATGACCATAACCTTCAGTTAAACTAATTTCTGATGCATCATCCAAATAATTTAAATCATTTTCAGACAAATAAATATCATATCTAGGAATATTTGACTTGAAAAATATAGACTTACTTTTAAAAGGGTTTAATTCATCTGAAATTTTCAATACAACACGTCTTATTGTAGATAACTTAAATATATAACCAGTCTTTTGATCAACAGAATCAACAACATTAAACATAAAAAAATTACTATTATATAATAAAATACTAATAATTAGAAAAATTGTAATAAAAATCCCTTTTTTCCCCCAATTCATTTAAAAAAGAAACAAATTGCTATTTAAAAAAGTATTTATTCATATTTTAATTAAATTTATATATCATTATATCTAAAAGAATAGTATGGCAAAGTCAAAAAAGACTACAAAAAAAATTAATTGTGCTGATAAATTTTTCAAATATATCACATTTCTAGGTGGTTCACCATTTTTTGCTATGGTTCTATTATTATTTATTGGATTAAATAATCAAGTTGTTTTAGAACTATTCTCAATCTATGTTGTAGCTATGGTAATTGGTACATTCTTGAAACTAGTTTTCTTTAAAGAAAGACCAAAACCAATGAAATACAAAAATATCATTCAAAAAATTGATGCGTCATCATTTCCATCAATGCATTCTGCAAGAATGAATATTTTACTAATCGTATTAGTATTTCATTATCCACATATGCTACTTATGGTTGGTTTAAGTGTTTTAGCAGGTATTGTATGTTACTCAAGAATTCATTTATTAAAACATGATATTGTTGATGTTTTTTCAGGTGTTAACTTAGGTATTATCTGTGCTTCAGTTATGCTTTACTTGATTCAAGCAGGCATTTTATTTTAATTTTTTATTATTTTTTTATTAATTATTTCTATATTTTATTACAACTATCCTTATAAATATTCAAAACATTCTTTAATTTATGACTGAAAATAATATTGATAATTTAATCCCAATCACACTTAAAGATTTAATTAAATCTGATAGCATTGAGTATCTAACACCATATGACCATGAAAAAGAAATTATAATTAACGGATATTCAAATATGAAAGAAACATTAACATTCTATGTCGAAGAAGGTATCGATCTAAAATTAAAATTTTTTACAAACAATGATTATACAATTATTCCTAATCAACCAATAGGTAAAATAACTTATGAAAACTTTGATTTTCACGAATTTCCACCAAAATTTCATGCTCGTGGTGTAAGATTTAAAAATATCGAATTTATAAATCAAAGAAGAGCTCCTGCAGGAGATAAAGGAACTTATTTTGAAGCATCAGAATCTGGTTGGAAAAATGATTATCAAGGTCAAACTCTTGAAGCGAAAACCGATTTTGAATTTAAAGATAATATGATAATTAAATCTACAACTACAATTGAATATAAACTTTAAGGGATAATATCCCTGTATTTCTATTTTCCCACAATTCTACCGTTATATATTTATACCAGTAAATCAATTAATATTCATTATGGATGGTTTTTTAAAGAAAATGCTTGAACTGGTATTAATTATTGGTTGTTTCTTCTTATTGATATTTTCAGTTCTAAGTATGTTTAGATAATGATATTATCAAAAATTCAGCAAGTTTTTAATATTTTATTCTATGCGATAATTTTAAATATTGAATGCTATAAGATAATTCTATGTTCAATAAAATAAATGATGAGAAAAAGGTATTATATATTCTTTTAGGCTTATTTATTTTAACAGAACTAATTGATGACTTACTTGATCACATATTAGGTATTTCTATTTTTCACTCTGCATTACAATTTTTTATGTTCATTGTTCTATTCATTGTTGTTGCAAAACTATACTTAGGTTATTTCAAGAAAAAGGTTGAAAAACTTATTCCTGAAGAATTACGTGAAATTTTAGAAATTGTAAAATCACATGAAATCAAAGGTGTAGTCGTAAATCTAAGACGGATTGGTAAAGAACTTGATATTACTAAACCTACAATGAAGAAAAGAATCGATCATTTACTTTATTTAAAATATATAATTGTTGAACTAAAAGGAAACAACAAATATGTTAGATTAACTAAACTTGGAAAATCAATTCTAAATTAATTTACCTTCTTTTTACCCTTTATTGACTCATATTTTATTCTTGTTTATATATCGTTAAAATTAGAATTTAATTAATGAGTTTACTAAGTAAAATTGAGTCTAAAAAACTTTTAGATATGTATGAAATCGACGAATTGATTGCTAGTGATGCGATGATAAAACCAGTCTTCTTATCAGAAAAAGATAGTGCTAAAAAAATATTAGATAAACTTCGTAAAGAAGATATTAACACTTGTATTGTTGTTGATGAACATAAGAAATTTATTGGTTGCGTAACTGAAAATGATATAATTAAATTATTCTTCCTACAAACTAAGAATGAGCCAATTACTAAATATCTAAACCACGGTTATAGACGTAGATTTTTATTTAAGAAAGCAAAAGAGATGATTGATGTTCACAAATCATTTGTAATTAGAAATACTCCTATTAATGAAGTATTAAAATTAATGGTGAAAGAAAATTTTTCTTACATACCAGTTGTTGGATATAAAGATCAAGTTGTTGGTGTTATTACTCCAAGTAGTATTATCAATCTTTTGAAGGATTTTTAAAATGGATCCTACAATTTTTATTGAGCTTAGTAAAATTCTAATTATTACAGTATTTGTAACAGCAATTATGCATTTATTCAAACAACCTTCTACTATTGGATATATCTTAAGTGGTATTATTGTTGGTCCATCAGTTTTAGGTTTAGTTAATTCCACAAGTGTTTTCACAGTTTTTTCACAGATTGGAGTTAGCTTATTATTATTTTTTGTTGGGATTAATTTAAATCCTAAAGTAATTAAAGAAGTTGGAAAAGTTTCATTAATTACAGGTTTAGGTCAAGTTCTTTTTACAAGTGGTGTCGGTTTTTTAATTGCTTACATGCTTGGTTTTTCAGTTGTTGTTTCTGCGTATATTTCAATCGCTCTAGCTTTTAGTAGTACGATTATTATTATGAAATTACTTTCTGACAAAAAAGATTTAGACTCATTATATGGAAGAATCTCTGTTGGTTTTTTAATTATTCAAGATTTTATTGCAATTGCTATTCTCTTAGTCATTTCTTCAATAAATAGTGGAGGCAGTTTAACATCACTTGCAATAGAATCTATTTTCAAAGGTATCGGAGGTATTTTGGTTTTATTATTCATCACAGTGCATGGGTTACCACGACTTACAAAAGTTATTGCAAATTCCCAAGAGTTCCTATTATTGTTCTCAATTACATGGTGTTTTGCAATTGCTACAATTTTTCACTACCTTAATTTCTCAATTGAAATTGGTGCACTGCTTGCTGGAATGACATTATCACTTTCAGCATATCATTTTGAAATAAGTTCAAAACTTAAACCGTTAAGAGATTTCTTCCTAACTTTATTTTTTGTAATGCTAGGTTCACAGATGATGTTTGGAAATGTTATTAGTAATATTGGAATTATTTTACTATTTTCATTCTTCGTCTTAGTAGGTAATCCTATTATTGTTATGATCTTAATGGGAGTTATGGGTTATACAAAAAGAAATAGCTTCCTATGTGGCTTAACTGTAGCTCAGATTAGTGAATTTTCATTAATTGTTGTAAGTATGGGTGTTTACGTAGGACATGTTTCTCAAGAAATATTATCTATACTTACAGCTGTTGGGTTAATTACATTTGCAGGATCAACTTATTTAATACTTTATTCAAATAAGATTTATTTATTTTTATCAAAATATTTATCTGTGTTTGAAAAGAAAGGTAAGAAAGTTGATGAACATGTTTATCATGAAACTAATGATCATGACATAATTTTATTTGGATATAATAGAATTGGTTTTGATGTTTTAGAATCATTAAAGAGAATTAAGAAAAAGTTCTTAATTATTGATTATGATCCTGAGGTTATTACAAAACTAAATAAGGATGGCTTTGATTGTCGTTATGGTGATTGTGATGATAAAGAATTATTGAATGAAATTAATTTTGATAAAGCAAAAATGGTTATTTCAACTATCGCTGATGTTAAGACTAATATCCTTTTAATAAATCACATTAAATCAGAAAATTCTGATGTTATAATTTCGGTTGTATCAAATCAAATTGAAGATGCAGTTGAATTATATGAACAAGGCGCAACTTATGTTTTAATGCCACACTTCTTAGGTGGGAAGCATTTCTCGACTATGATTGAGACTAATAAACTTGATCCTGAGAAATTTTTAGAAGATAAGATTGCTCACATTGAGCATCTGCACAAAAGAGTACATGGTAAATCTTAGATTTACTTTTTTTATTATTTTTTATTGAATAAGAAAATAATATTAATTAAGTAGTGAAATTTTATGCACAATAGAATTATTTGGTGAATGCTTATTACAAGCACTTTTAGGACAAAGATAATTACTAGCTTTTTGCATATATTCCATATAAATAGCTTTAGTTAAAAAATCAGATTCATTTTTATATTTATTTACTAAACTATCTGCAAACCTTCCTGCGGAAATACATGCTAATTCATTAGTTTCTACAAAAGAATGTTTACAAGGTTCATTATTGTAATGTAAGTCTTTAATATTATCTAATTGATTATCAAGAGTTTCTCTCAAAGAAGTATATTTATCTTTGACTTTAACTTTTACTGCTATACTAGTAGATTCATATTGAGCTCTAAGCTTCATATTACCTGTAAGCAATTCTCTTTCCTCTTTAAGTAATCTTATACGTCTCTCCAAGTCTGCAGTACTATCAGTCATAAAATAAAGTATGTTAAATTAATATATAAATATAATTAATATTAATCCGTAATATTTTCGGATTAAAACAAGAAAACACATCATTTCTAAAAATCATCAAATAATATCCCAGCTTTAAGATAAGCTTTTTATAGACATAAACCCATAATATGCATTTGTGTCAATCAACAAACTATATTTAACAAAAAATAAGATTATATATTATCTTAATGAGTTTGAATGTGAGTTAGAGAGTGAAGTCACAATTACTAATTGGGATAAAACACAAACATATTCAAAAACATTCATACTTGATAGAGATGTTTTTGTTAATGCATTAGAAATTATCTTAAAAAAAAGAAAATCTATAGAAATTATGTCAGAAGATTGTGAAACATTAGAGATCCATTTTATAGAGTCTAAAATTTAAAATAAAATAAAAAATTAGAAAACTTTAGGAGGGAATCGAATATCTTCTGCGATAATACTATTTCCTCTTTCTTCGTTCATCTTATATGTTCCTTTGATAATAACACAAGTATTTTCTTCTAATGTCTTACGATTCAAATACTCTTGAAATTGATCTGGAAAAAATACAATATTACATTCACTTGCTTTATTAGATACTGTCATAAAAGCCATATCATCACCTTTCTTAGTTCTAATTGGACTGTAACGTTTGA
>PPCM01001112.1_pt1 | contig 13975 bp, 7 predicted proteins | sample 1555541 | NCBI WGS metagenome assembly PPCM01 (sample SAMN05284479, study PRJNA326546) | Marine sediment metagenome, whole genome shotgun sequencing project. | isolation source: marine sediment | place: Germany: Wadden Sea | collected 2012-09-05 | reverse complement strand
ACCCCTCAACTTCTGGGCGTACAACACCGCCGCGCCCTGCAGCACGGCCCGCACCCTCGATGACGCTCTCCCCATACTCCCGAGCCTCGACTCCTCCTTCCTGGGACGACTCATCGACACGGTTCAGTTCAGCGACGGCGGGACAGGGCTGGCCGAGCGGATGTGGATGCTGGATATCCTCGCGGCGGATAAGGTTTATATATTTACGGCGGATGAGCCTGCCCTCAGGTTTATCAAGGAGCTGGACGCCAAACTTCGTGAAATATCCATCAGTGGGAGGGGCGACAAGTCGGCCCTGCTGGGGGTCTCGGCAGCCTACCCCACCGGCCGATACAGCCTAACCCGGGCCGGCATCTCCTACAGGCCGCTCCCCCCCGCGCCGAGACCACTCATCGTGTTGGACAGGACGGACGGGCCCTTGAGGGCAGCTGAGGCAGCGGCGAGTGAGGCGAACGATGAGCTGACGGCCGCGAGGGAGGCCAAGAAGGGGCCGGACGCGGTCCACAAGGAAGCCGCCGCGAAACTGAAGGAGATTGCGACCAAGTTCACAGACCGGACAAATCTCAAGGAGAAGGCTGAGGAGGAGCTCGAGGCCGCCAAGACGAAGCTACGGAGAGAAACGATAGCGAAGGAGGCCTTCCTGTCCAACAACGCGGAGGAGCAGAACCGGGAGAGCCGGGACAAGGAACAGGCCAAGATCGACCATCTCCGGGGGGTGATCGGGACCCTCGACAAGACGGTCAAGGCCGCCCAGGAGAGACTCGTGGCGATCGGGGTCGAGGCCGGGGACGCGGGGAGGGCCACGGCGGGGGCGGAGGCGGCTCTGGTGCGGGCCAAGGAGGTCCGTGAGAAGACCCGGGGCGATCTCAGTTATAATGAGAAGGAGACGACAAAAACTCGGTCTGCTCACAGGCTCGCCAACATGGCTGCTGAAGGGGCGACCATAAGACTCGGTGAGGCCCGTACAGCGGTCCAGACGGCCACCGACGGACTCCACAAGGTGCTCGAGGCCACCAAAGAGAGATTCCCTGACTCACCTACTGGAGTCGATGCCGGAGAAGCCTCAGTCGCCGATTTACAGAATGAAGTCAAGCGACTGCAGGCTGAAGTCAGTCGAGTCGAGCTCCACCGCCGCCCGCTGCCCGTAGTCACCCAGGAAGTCAACGCGGCGCGCGCCAAGCTGGGCGAGTTGGTCGCGGCACACACCAAGTATGCCGGCCAGATCACGCGGCTGACCGAGGACGTTGACAACCTGGTCACCCGGGCAGACAACATCCGTCGCGTGCTCATCGACACTTTCCAGGCGACGTTCGAGGAGATGCTGAGTAAGTCTGGATTTAGGCCAGATATGACCATTACCCCCGCCGGACCCGGGACCGACGGGGCGATCAACATCACCGTTCGGGTGGCCCATGGCGTCGATCCCCTGCCACCAACCCAACTCAGTGGCGGTCAGCGGACCCTCTTTGTCAACTGCATCCTGGCTACCGTCTGGGTCCAGATTGACGCGCCTTTTATCACTGTGGACGAATGGGACGTTTATCTCGACGAGACGGCACGGCAGACGGCGGTGCAGGACTTGATACGGACGCTGCTCGATCAGAACCTGCAGGGGCTGCTCATATCACCCAAGAAGTGCGATCTGAATGGTCTTGGGCTGACGGAGGAGCAGTTGGAGTCAGTGGTGGTCAAGGAATTAGATAGAGTGAACATAGATCCCGTGGAAGATCGGAACGCGTAAAGGATTACTTGTATGTTGATGTTATGTTGAGGTGAAGGCAGAACGAGCGTGCGTTGGCATAATTCACGATTTATATCTCTTTGATCTTGAGTTATCAGGCGACGTGTTCGGCTGACTTGCTATTCCCTGTGATAGGTGCTGGAAAGCTGACAGTATAATCAGAAACTGTAAATCGACTTGTATTAAGATGGAAACCGCCACCAAGCTAAAGCAGAAGCGCAAGTCGCTTGAGCGTTTGTTGACGAAGATTGTTTGTAGTATTAGCGTTGGACTAACCCAGGGTGATACCGATCCTGAGAAGAAGGAGCGAGTTCAAGGCTTTGTTGCCGATATCAACGTCCAGCTGAAGGAACGGCACAAGATGTTGGACCAGGTCAAGAACAACAAGAAAGTGCGTGAGCGGTACCGCAAGGTGATGTTTGTAGAGGAGAAGAAGGTCAATCGGCGGATCAAGTCCATCAAGGGGGCCATGTCTAGCCTTGTAGAGCAATGGAAGGCCGCCGAGGCCGAGCGGGTGAAGCTGGCCAAGAGTGAGGATGCCGAGGAGGGCGATGAGTCGAACACACCGGAACAAGTGGCCGAGATTGAAGTCATTGTGAAGCATCAAGAGGAGCTCAGAACAGAACTGCGGGCAAAGGACGCGGACCTACAGGGCTTCATCAAAATGAGCCACTACGTGAAGTACTTCCCCGACGGCGAGCCGTATGTGCCGCTGTTCCCCGCCAAGGAGACGCCAGCGCTTGTAACGCGGCGGGACGAGATCTCGGCCAACATCCAGGCCAGGCTGGGGTCAAAATGACAGGCGGAAGCTCACTGCGGATAAATAAACGGGCATCCAACGCATCCTAAACTGACACAGCCCCCCAGGTGGTCGACTGATTGGGAGTGCTTTACATAAATCGATCGTGGGGCTGTGAAAATCCGATGGTTATCATTTATTTGTTAAGTCTGTCTCCAGTCTGTCTCCAGACCTGCACACCGTGTAGGTAAGGTAAGGTAAGGTAAGGTAACCACCGTGGTAACCACTTCCCGTGTGTCGTTACCAAACCCAATCACACTTTATCCGTAACGGGCCAACCCGCTTTGAGCCATTCATGGCCGATCCCCTGGCTCAATCAACAACTTTCCGTTCCATCAACCGGCCGCCAGTCCGCCGGTCAAGTCGAGTTAACAATAGAGAGACACCAATTGCGATGATATCCAATGCTATAAAGTAGAACACAGCATAGCGCCACTGGACGTCAGCAAGTGTGATGACCACAAACTGACTCACGCCCGTCCCAACATTGACAGCCGATGTCAACACGCCGAACGCCACTCCGTGCTGGCTAGGTTTGAGTGTCAGCGGCACGCTCGAATACCCAGCCACGCTGACGATGGACAGCGCCATACCTGAGATCGCTAGAAGGATGTACGGCGTGAAGGTTGTCATCACGAAGACGGTCAGTGTCATAATATTCAAAATAGCGGCGGTCGCGATGAAGAGGGGCCGTTTCCCGACCTTGGCGATGATTTTGGGCCACAGCGGGCTGAATCCGAGGCAACAAAAGTATAAACTGACGACTCGACCCGCCTCTGCCACAGTGAAGTTAGAGTCGCGGTCCATGATCAATCGGGCGCCGACAGCGGGGAACGCGAAGATATTACTGTAGAGCAAGACGATGGCGGCCACGAGTGCCCAGTATGCGGGTGATGTGGCCAGCGTGTCGCGTGCCCCAGCCGTGAGAGAGATATCGACCGTTTCAATCACGGCCTTGTTCTCCAGCTGAGCGATTGCCTCTGTGAGTATCTGGTCGCGCGCCATGAGTCCCGCGTTGGCCTCTAGGTCCTCTAGCTCGTCCCCGCTGATGGTGGGGTCCTCATCGTGGCGCGGTGGGTCAGTCTGTGTGACCTGGGAGACCATGACGGGCGGCCCTATGGGTTCGGGGGCCTCGGAGGAGGACTCGTCGTCGCTGTTGCCTCTCACGTACTCCTCCACAAGGCTCTGGGACGATTCGGAGCGGCGGAGGGGGCCGGCGCGTTGGTTCTCCAGGTCATCGACGCCAAAGCCGTCCTGGCCGACGTCGAGGTCGGTGTCTTGGCCTGTGGGCTCAGGGAACACGCTGAGCACGACGTCCTGGTCCTCGCCGTCCGTGCCGACCGAGTCGTTGTCGAGCTCGTTATGGGGCGTGCCTGGGTACGACTGCACGACGTAGCAGACCTCGTCGTCGCCCAGGCCTTGGGATGTGGAGATAGGGACCGCCATGGGCGACACCAGCCCGTCAGTGAAGTGCACGGTGGCCTTGGTGGTCTTGGATCGCGTTTTGATACGCTCGACGCCGTGGAGGATCAGAATGGCGATCGAGACGGGGATCACGGGGAGAATGATGGCCAGGCCCGCGCCCATGGCAGCGGACAGGGATAGCGCGTCGGCTAGGACAGGCGAGAGGAAGAACACGGCCGTTGAGCCAAACTTGCCGGCCATCATCGAGATGGGCAAGAACGACGAGACGAGATCGACGCCAAACACCTTGACGTGGAGAACATCGTGAGATGTGAAGATGGACTGGCCCCCCATGGCCAGGCATGCACGCGACAGCAGCACGACAATGAATACGGCCGTTGAGCTTGTGGGGAGGACTGAAAGGGCAAGAATGATCGACCCTGCAGCCACAAATGCAATTGAGAACGCGAAACAACGGGTAGTGCCCAGCCTATCAACGAGGATGCCCATGAACATGGGCAGAACAAAGTTTGGAAAGGTAAATATGGAGGAGCAGAGGGCTGTTTGGAGGGAGGAGAAACCGTAGATCTCCACATAGTTGGGCAGGAGACTGAAATAGAGGTTGTTGGCGTAGCACACCGAGAAGTTCATCGCGGCAAATAGCGCGCTAAACAGGAGAACGCGGTGTGTATTTCGTTTCAATAACGCCATTTTGATTTTTCTAACATGCTGCTGAAACACTAACGACTGGGTCGTCGTGTCCCGCTCATATACCTTTGAATCGATTAGCATTCTTTCTCTCTTTGTCACCAAAACTGGGAGTTGGACGCACAAGAGTGACAATCGATTTTCGATTGCGTTACAAAAAATCAGAATGTTTTGTACAGAATGGGCTGAAAACGCTTAGTAACAGAACGGTACAACATTAGACTGTATGCTCTCGCGTACTTTTCCTGACCTATAAATATTATATATAGCGTAAGTCCGAGATTGTGCGGATATAGCTCTTGTAATGTTACTCCAGTCATCATCAGTAACCATCCAATAACCCAGCTAAAAACTTCTTGACAAAGTGTGATGGAGTCGAATATAATCAGACTTCTAATCAAATTTCAGGGCACTTGCAGATAGCCAAGGCGCAGGGTCGAAAATTCCAGTCAGGCTAAGACCTCTGTATGTGTTTAACCCGCCGACGGTTGACTCAACGCAAAATGAGCCCGCATGACGACCATGTCAAACTTGTCACCATTGAGCGACGTCACGCGAAGCGTTCGGAGCGGCCCGCTACATGCGATAGCGAGGGGGAAAGAGCCCGTGGGGTGAATTCCTCAATGTCGAAGGGATTTCCAGCTTGTGGCGCCCTCTGCCTATTTAGGACAGAACAATCAAAAACAGCAATTGACAAGTTTACGTCATGGCGTCCACAAGATACCCGGCGAACGCCCGCACGGACTCATCAATGCTGGGCTGACCCTTGTTCACGGCCGCCACCTTGCACTTGGAGGCGGGCAGGCCCCACTTCTCGAGATCGGCGTCGATGGCCGCAAACGTGCTGGCGCCTCGCTCTTTGGCGTCGCTGCAGGATAGCAGAATGTGCACGTCCTTGTTTCGAAGCTTCTCGTGATACTTTCGTATGAACGCTTGGACGTGGAGTGCCGAGTCAGCCCAGATTGGACCGGCCAGCACAATGTGCCGCGCGTCGGCGAAGGCCTGCGGATCCACGTCCACATCGATCTCCTTCTTGGTCAAGGAGTGAAAGAGCGCCTTGGGTATTCGGATAAACCCAGAGTAGTCACCACCAGTGATGTCGTACTCGGAAACCTTCACATGCAAATCACTGAGCACAGTTGCAAGAAGACCAGTGGCCTTAGCGGTATGGCCATAGACCGAGTACGTGCAAATACTGCAACTGCGGGTCATTGGTTGTTGTTTTGTGATGGTGGGTTTTCTGAAGACAGATGAAGCTCGAGATCAGCGAGAATTTTGGACTGTCAACGACCGAAATAAAATCTGTATTCAGCCCCTGAAACCCATTGATATGCTTTGATGTATCGACTGCGTCATTGCTGAGCCGTAGTGACAGGTACTGTTTATGACTCTAAAAATATGTTTCATTATGACATCCCCCAGAACCTTAGAAACAGCCGTGGTTCGATTTACACACTCCATTCTCACCTGATCATATCGACCATAGTGGGTGAATCGGCCAGCATCAGCCCCACCCGCTGCAGGAACCTCCCAATGAACTTCGACCGCTCCAACACGCCCCGGACATGGTCCCCAGCGGCCCCAGTGATCGCTAGCCGGGTCAGCTCGGCGCGTTGGGCGGGGTCGGGCACCGCGGCGGACAGGTACAGCAGCATGTCGCAGCACTGGGAGTACACGGCAACGCGGGCCCGGATGGTCAGCTCGGACCGGTTACCCGCCGTACGGCAGCCCTCATACGTCACAAGGGCGTCGGTCAGCTCGGGCGACGGGGCGGGGTCGGCCAGCCAGAGCGGGGTGGGTGCGACAGGAGTCAGAATGGTCGAGATCCCGCCGACGATCGCGTTGAATCTCTGAGACTGGATCTGGGCGATCCCCGACTCCTCAGAGTCAAGTGACGCGATGAAATCCTCGAAACAATTCCGGACTTCTGTAAAGAGACCGACTGACTGGATCAGAGTCACTAAAGTTCCCTCGACCAAATCGTCTGACGCCGCCGCTCTAAAGTTCGTCGGCACGACCTCCCTAAGCATCTTTGCGGCCAAATCTGTGTTCCCCGCGGCCAGGAACCGCCTCAGATGGTCTAGCGTCCTGCCCATGGCCGTCAGTCGGGTGTCGGGGTCCAGGTAGAGCCATTCGGCGGCCTTAGCGGCGACGTCCTGGTCGATGGGGTCCCTACTGGTGGCGTATTCGTCGAAGAGCGCGTCAGTGGTGACTGTGGCGACGTCAGCGGTGTCTATTCCCTGCTCCTCGGTCCGCTTCAATGCCTCAGCTCTATCCTCAGAGTCAGTTATCGACCCCAACAGCCGTGCCATCAAGGAAGCGTGCAGGGCGGGGGGTAGGCGGGCCACCAGCATCGGGTAGGACGCCACGGCGCCGTGTGGGGGTTGGGTGAGGGCTGACATAGGGTCACCCTCATCCACCATACCCGCCAGATGACGGATGACGGTGGTCTCGACGTGGGCGGCGTCGACCGGGACGTGGAAAACGTCGCGGAGGGCGAGGGCGGTGAGGGCGTACGCCAGGTCGTCTGGCCCGGGCGCGGTGCTTGCCATGAGGCTGAGAGCGGCGGGGATGTCGCCCTCAATGAGGTGCCGCTCGACATCGAGGGCAGGGGTGGCGGCCCAGTGGCCAATAAGGTCGGGCGAGAACATGGCGGACACGGGCATGGCGACGAGGCGGCCGTGGGAGGCGGACAGCGGCAGGGTGTATGACACGCCAGAGTGATCGGCGAGCATGTTGATACCGTTCACCAGGTGGGCGTGGAGAGCGCACCTGAGCACCGCCCAGAGCTTGTCCTCGGCGGTGCGGCACACGGCGAGCACGGGGTCGACCTCACCGCTCAACACACCGAAGACGGCGGCCTCGTAGGGGTCATGTGCAGTGCGAGCGAGCTCAGAGGCAGCAGAGAGCCAGAGACCGAGGCCCGATGACCCGGACGCGGGGAGGCGATCCGCTGTAAATGGCGGGGCGCCGCGAAGAAGCGCCGAAATGTCGTGTCGGCCGCACTTCTCGGCGACTTCAATACCGGAATCAATGTAGCCGGACCGTAGGAAGCCGAAGATAGACCGGAAAAGCTGCGATGATGTAGCTGTGTCACAGTCGAGATGCATTTGCAGCTTGTAGAGCTCTTCGTAAACGACAGTGATGTTTGCAAGCTGGCGAATGAAAAAGTCGTTGGATTTGATCTGCTGGACGATCTTTCGGATGTCCGGATAGGCCTGTTCCCATCCATTGTATGCCTTGTGTATAGAAAATGGCTCATAATCCATGGCAGATGCGTCATCGAGGAGGAGCGTGCCAATTGCCACGCGATCTTCCATCAGAGCCGTCAGTATCCGGTGAAATCTAATGGACTCGGTTTCGAGTAGTATGCAAAGCGTTTCATCCGCAGTACTGTCTGCATCGCCCATCACAACTCGAGTTTGGCAGCTTTGCCGTCAGCACTAAAAAACTGTGAGAATAATACGACAAATCGGGAACTGAATCTGAGTTACGTCCAGGGATTACCCCAATGCATGGTCTTTTCTGTACAGTGAATCTCCAAAGAATAAATTGATGGATTTCACCTGCTTTCTGAAATGGACGGCCTGTTGGGTCTTTCACTGAAGTCGGCCGATGACGTGATCAAAGCAGTCACGGCGAAGCGTGAGCTTCTCTCGAATATCGACCAATATGGCTGTACCCTCACGCATTACGCAATTATGAATCAAAAAGAGGCGTTGGCGATCAAGCTCGTCGATATGGGGGCGAGTGTCTTCATCATTGTGCCGAAAGACTGCAAGCGGTCCAACCTTGCGGGCCTCACACCCTTCCATCTGGCTGCCAGCCGCGGTATGCATTCCTTTGTGAAAGCCGTCCTCCACGGCCGCGATGAGGCTGACAGACGCCGCCTCGTTGAGTTTAAGAGCATTACTGGCCATCTAGCGTCTCATATCGCGGCTCGTGAGGGCCACACGTCCGTTTTCCACACATTGGTGACTACTAATCGCCACCTTCTCACCCTCGGGGACACCCAGGGCTGGACCCCGCTACACCATGCCGCGTTCAACGACCATCTCGGGACGGTGGCGTATATCCTCAACCAGGGCGGGGCGGGGACTCTGGATGCCCCCAACACCACGGGACGGACGCCCCTTCATGAGGCTGCACGAAACGAGTCGGCCGGCGCAGTCAAGATGCTGCTGGCACACGGTGCGTCGTATGCGATCAAAGACGAGGCCGGGAAGGCGCCGATTCACGTTGCGAAGGAGGAGGGCAACAAGGTGTCGCGCGGAGTGTTGGCCAGGGCGGCCGTGTTCCACTTTGTGCTCCTAGGTTGGGTGAGGGCCAAAGGTAAGGGGCCGGCGGGGAAAACATGGCGGTTTGAAAAGCATCCGTGGTTCAGGCCGCCCTGGAACTACTGGGTGCTGTCGCTCCTGCCCGCGGTGATCTACCTGTTTTCAATGGTCTGGCATCTCCGGCCCACCCTCGCCGACGCGCCCCAATCCATCTTGTTTATAGTTTATGCGTTCACTTTTATTCTCCTTCTTAGCCTTCACACGATTCTCTGGCGTAGCGACCCGGGCCGCCTCCCGCGCCTGTCCAAACCGGCCTACCTCAGGCACGTCGACGCCGGGGACCAGGTGTGCCACACGTGTCAGGCCGTGAAGCTTGTCCGCAGCAAGCATTGTGGGAAGTGCGGCGTGTGCGTCTCGCGAATGGACCACCACTGCTCCTGGGTGGGCAGCTGCATCGGCTCCAGCAACCACCGTCTCTTCATCATCTTCGTCACCGTCCAGACGGCGTTCCTCTATACATCCCTCTTCGTTATCCCGGCTCTCATCGTTCTTGACCCTCAGATCTACCGCACCAGCCTTTCGCTCGTGTCTATCTCGGAGACGGTGGCATGGATGGTCGCCAAGTACCTGCCATCGGCATTTCTTGGGCTGCTGCTGCTGGTGTTCTCGTTGCCAGTTACCCTGCTACTGAGAAACCATGTGAAACAAATCCGGGTTAACGTGACCACCAACGAGGGCATCAACCGCGACAAGTACGCGTACATGACCGATCTCGACGGGAAGCTGGTTTCTCCCTTTTCATCCGGTCAGAAGAGCAACTGTGTTGATTTTTTGCGTGGGTACAAGATGTGGCAAGACGCAGGAATGTCAAAGAACTGGGAGGCCAAGCTGAACGCCATCCAGATCAACAAGATGAAGGCGCGGCTGATGGGTCGGGCAGCGACCCTCCGGGCGCAGCGGGCGGACGGCAAGGTGTGATTGTGTCTGGGCGTGTAAAGTCTCTAGTTTTTATGCATCACCCGTGGTAGGGAATGGTCAGTACCCACAACAAGAACTGGGCGTTATAGCCATCGCATCTGTTAGTTTTGTACAGATGGCTGACGGAAATAGGGCAATGGCGAACAGTTGATCTCTTGGGCTCTTCAGTGAGGGAAATGCTGACGATGCATCTTGGCAGCGTGTCTCAAGCATCGAATGGATGGTCCCGTCCACTGTACATTCCGAACATGGGCGAGGGTGTTTTCCCGTAAATGAGATCTGTTCCAAAAATAGAATCATTCATCCCAACACAAACCAGATAAGGCAACATAGCAACATTTATGGGTATAGTCATCTCTATCCTGTTTGTGTTGTTCATCATCCTTGCTACCATCTCGTCTCTCATCTTTGCACTCTTTATCGCAGTTACAATACTTTTCATGGTTGGTCTTTCACTTTTCCTCAAGGCTCAAGCCGTACACGAGAAATTCAAACACAGGAACGACATTATGCCGTCGTTCTATCCCCAAAAGGCCACGTGCAAGCCGGTTCGGACTCTTTACGACGACGCTGCCAAGCAGGCTTTCACACCAGCCGTGCCCTACCCACAGCCGGCCGCCAACCCGTACGTGACGCCAGGTATCGCATACCCCTCCGTGCAGCCTAACGTAATCGTGAAAGACAGGTACAGCTGAGGCGGCACATCGCCTTTATTGAACCTACCTCCTCCAACACTCTATATCTCTATATATCCCAGAAGGGCCATGAGTTTGCCGGGGAACACACGGCATACGCCACACACTGACTAAATAGCACGCATCACCCCCGCGAGTTAACTTGTTGTTTATCCGTGTGCTTGTGATCGTCGTTCCCACTTCTGTTCATTACATTGAAATGCACGGGTTCATCTCGTCCATGGACGGCCGGCGATGGTGATGAGGTCGGCCCGCGGTGCTAGCCCAGTCGCTTATTGACAGATGGAGGATGAGCGCGCTATCTGGCGCGGCGAGGCACGTCTCGGTGCTCAGCCGCTCGTCGTCCTGCAGAATCCGACCCTTGGAAATGAATTTGAATGAGCAGCTGGACGTTGTTGGGTCAGGCAGGTCCGACTCGAGCCCAAATCGCCCCCATTGCGTCGTCAATTGACGTTTCAGGTCTTTCACATAGAGCCCGTCCTCTCTTATTGGGAGCACGGTCCCATTTTGGAGATAGATTTTTAGGCGGTGGTGATGATAATGTCCCTTGCCTGGGGGTGGTGTGTTATGCGGCGGATTCATCGCCAATATTACAATTGTGCGAACTCGGCAGAGTCCGCAATAAACCGTCGTCGGGATGCGATGGCTGAGCCGTTCCACCGACGGCAAGACGTGGCTTCAGAGGCGCCAGCCTGCCCGCCCGGAGTCGCCAGCATGGTAGTTTAACGACTCCAACTTCCGAGTTTCAGTCGTTTCAAAAACAATTCTGAGCTCAGCTCGTCATGGACGGTGACACCATCAAACAAACTCAGCTGTCCGCCACTGATACCACCGAAGACCACCAGACAGCGCATCCAGCCGCCGCAACGGCCTCTCAACCGTCTAGCAGCCCGAGGAAGTTCCAGATCTCCAGCGACTACTATCGAGAGGTGACTAAGACCACCGACATCGCCGGCAGACTGCCCAACGCGGTGTACACGCTCCCGCCGCACATCATCCAGGCCATCGTTGGCCTCGCTGACGTGAAAGATGCGACGAGGAAGGCGTTGGTGTTCGAGTGCAGGAAGTTCTACCTTGCCAGCAAGCAGTATGAGAGGAGCAAGGAGGTGTTTGTTGACGGCAGCGACAGCAGAACCACGACGGTCACACTCGACTGCGGCCGCCTGTACGCCGAAGGCAACAATGGCGATGGGCAATGCGGAATCGGATCAGAGGAGGACGAGGTGACCGGGCCCCGCCCCATCCGCCTCCCGCCCATGTTGGAGGTGTGGTGTGATTATGAACGCTGGTTCGCTAAGACGACGCGCGGGCTGTATGCGTGGGGGAAGAACGAGAGTGGGTACATTGTGGGCATACTTGGCTTTGGCGACGACGAACACGTTAGACAGCCCCGCCGTGTGCCGATCGACAGCGAGGTGCTGGATGTATGCCAGACACATGACCAATCATTCTTCAGATCAGCCTCTGGATGGCTTGGTTGTGGATGGAACAAAGCAGGCCAGCTCGGACTGGGCCACACTAACGATGTCACCACCCCCACCCTCATCCAGGGCAGTGAGGGGGTTACCCGGTGGGCGGGTCGCAAGGATGTCACATGCGCGTTTACTGATGATGGCCTTCTGGCGTGTGGTATCAATGGACATGGCCAGTGCGGGGTCGGGTCGACCGCCGATAAGATCCCCACCCTCACCCCCGTCGCCCTGCCTGACGACGTCAAGGGTAGGGTTGATCGGGTGTGTGCGGACGGTTGGACATCCTTCTTAATCGCTGGCCGCCGCTGCTTCGCTGTTGGGCTCAATCGTGCTGGTCAGCTGGGCATTGGTTCGGACGAGAATACCATCTGCACCCCCATCGAGCTGCCCATCCCCGTGGACGACATCATCTCGAAGGTCGGTGTGACCATCATCCGATCGGGCGATACACTTCTTGCCTGCGGTGACAATAGGCTAAGACAGATTTCCAGTGTCGAAACACCTAGATTCACCACCCCCACCCCGCTCGACCTGCCCGGGTCCGTCGTCAAGGTTGATAATGCCGGGGACAATATCTTTGCCCATTTGACGGACGGGTCGTTGGTCGGGCGGGGCCGGTATTCCAGAGCAGTCTTCGTCCCCGAGGCCGGCTTCATCGAGAGACATCCTCTCCCGGGGTGGACCCCAGTCAATGCCAGGATCGCTAAGGTGATGAATTTACGGGGGCCTAATGTTAGTTCAACGATGTTCCTTCCTGAGCCCATCACCAATGGCTGTTCGGCCATTAGGCCCAACAACCAGGAATCTCACGCTGAGACATATATGCCTGCCGCGGAGGCACCGGGTTCTCCTTCATCCCCAGCCCCTGGGCGGTGTATCGCAATCTGAGACATAGCCTGGCCCCAACCTCCAACTACTATCGGCCAGCCGTATCAACGGCACGTCGCCGAGTTGACTGACACCGCGTGACAGCCAGAACCAAACTGTCACACGATCAGTTTCTCAGTTGATGGGGTTGGGCAGGATCTGGACCGACTCCCCGCAGCTGCTCGCATCGCCCTGGACCTTGCTCGGTCGATCTGGCTCAGCTCCTTGTCGAAGTCCACCGTCATCCCGATCAGCGGCTTCCCGTGCACGGAAGCGCGTTCAAGTCGCTGTGCGGGAAGGTCCTGCCGTGTCACCCGGGCGCGATGTCGTCCTTGGCAAGGATGCCAATCGGCAGTGATAATGGTGCTCGGTGTCGCAGAGCAGGAGGTGTAGCAGGCCGGCTGGGCTAAATTATCAGGAAAACTTGCCACTGATCTTGAGCAGAGTTCAGTGGGCGACCGGCTCGACGTTCCGAGACCATATCCGACAACCACTGTCGTCGACACAGACCCGCAGAGGCGCCGGTCAGCCCGTCCGTAACCGCCAGCCCGCCTGTTTAACGACTCCAACTCTCGGGTCAAAGTTTCAATAACAGAGAACAACGCTCAGCTCGTCATGGACGGAGACACCAGCAAGCAATCTGAACTACTGACAACTGAAATCACTGGAAACCACCAGACAGCGCATCCAGCCGCCGCAACGGCCTCTCAACCGTCTAGCAGCCCGAGGAAGTTCCAGATCTCCAGCGACTACTATCGAGAGGTGACTAAGACCACCGACATCGCCGGCAGACTGCCCAACGCGGTGTACACGCTCCCGCCGCACATCATCCAGGCCATCGTTGGCCTCGCTGACGTGAAAGATGCGACGAGGAAGGCGTTGGTGTTCGAGTGCAGGAAGTTCTACCTTGCCAGCAAGCAGTATGAGAGGAGCAAGGAGGTGTTTGTTGACGGCAGCGACAGCAGAACCACGACGGTCACACTCGACTGCGGCCGCCTGTACGCCGAAGGCAACAATGGCGATGGGCAATGCGG
>PPCM01001111.1_pt1 | contig 13979 bp, 13 predicted proteins | sample 1555541 | NCBI WGS metagenome assembly PPCM01 (sample SAMN05284479, study PRJNA326546) | Marine sediment metagenome, whole genome shotgun sequencing project. | isolation source: marine sediment | place: Germany: Wadden Sea | collected 2012-09-05 | reverse complement strand
CGGCAAAGAACAGTCCATCCAGATCACCGCTTCCTCCGGACTTTCCGAAGAAGACATCGAGAAGATGGTTAAGGATGCTGAATCCCACGCTGAAGACGATAAGAAAAAACAGGCCCTCATTGAAGCCCGCAACCAGGCCGACTCCCTGATCTACACCACTGAAAAATCCCTGCGTGAAGTAGGTGAAAACGTGGATGCAGCTCTGAAGTCCGACATCGAAGCCAAGACTGAAGATCTCAAGAAAGTCCTTGATTCCGACGATCCTGAAGCCATCAAGCAGGCAACCGACGCCCTCGCTCAGGCTTCCCACAAACTGGCAGAGCAGCTCTACGCACAGCAGAACACAGCTGACGCAGAAGGCGCAGCAGGAGCAGCAGATGCCGGCGCAGCAGGTGCAGACGAAGATGTCGTCGATGCAGACTTCACCGAAGTTAAAGACGAGAAAAAATAATTTCCGTCCAAGCTTGCATAGCTGATAAGTAAAGTATAATTTAATCCGGCCTTCCTTACTTAGAGGAAGGCCGGATTTTTTTTACCTTTCCTTGACGAATTTACTTTCATAGGCCACAAACTCTGCATGGAAAACTCAATGAATAGAGATAAGGGCATGCACCCTTCCAACCATATTATTGCTGTTGTTCTGCTGACTGCATTCATTTTCGCGGGCGGCTGTGTTTCTCTTCAGAAACAACCGGTCAAAGTACCGACTGTTTCCACCGAGATGATGACTACTCAGACTCTGACCAGTGAAGCGGACAAAGCTTGGCGTATGCGGGACTATGTAACCAGTGAACTGTATTACACTAGACTGCTGGCCCGTACCGATATCCCGGAAAACGTTATCCTTCCGGCCACCGAACGTCTGGCTGTAAGTTCGTTTAAATCCGGTCATTACCACGAAGCCGAAGCCCGTCTAGAAGAGTGGAAGAGACTTTCCGACAAAGCTATCAGCTCTCCGGTCTGGCAGGAATATTACTTCGAAACACTGTCCGCTATCAAAGATTACCCCAAGCTGCGTGAACATCTCGCCCAGACTATGGAAGACCCTTTCCTGCCTTGGGCTATCCGCTCCACTGCGGGTAAAAATCTTTCCGGCATGAATCAGGATGAAAATTCCTTGGCTGCCCTTGAACGCCTCTATGCTATCGCTCCTGAAGATGCGAATAAAACAGAGCTTGAACAGTGGGTGATGAACGGCCTTAAATCCAAAAGTAAAGCTGAAATTGACGCCATGAATGAACTCATTCCCAGTGGCGGCAATCTGAAATTTCCCTACGAACTGCTTGTCTTTGAAAAAGCTGTCCGTCAGGCTGAAGATACTGAATACTGGCCTATGTCATGGCGCGCCATGGCCGGAATCATCCAGAACGGCCAAATCACAGACAAAACATTTTTCACCGAAATACTGAGCGGCCTCGAAAGCAAGTACGGTATCCCGCGTGTCGGTATCGCTCTTGTACTACCCATTTCCGGTCGCTTTCAGGAATACGGCTGGAAAATCGTGCGAGGTGCAGGCGCAGCCCAGTGGGAGATGACCAAGGCCGGTCTTGATGTCGACGTACAGGTCATCAACACCGAAGCTCCGGACTGGCTTGAAAGACTCCAGAATCTCCCCCCGTGGTACACTACCATCGGCGGCCCCATAAGCGTGAAAGCTTTCAAAAAGCTGGAACAGGCCGGGATTTATGCCGACAAGGTAACCTTCTCTTTCCTTGCCAAGCCCGGTAATCTTGAGGAAGGCAAACAGGCATGGAGATTTTTCTCCAGTCCTGAAGACCAGATTCGTGCCAGCCTTGACCTTGCCGTTAATGATCTGGGCATCACCCGCCTAGCCGTGCTTTATCCGCAGGAAAAATTCGGTCGCCAGATGTCCAAGAAATTCTTCGATATGGCTGCCATGCGCGGAGCTCGTATCACCGGGATGGAATCCTACCCGCCCCGAGACTTTCCCAAATGGGGTAAAGTGGTAGGCAAGCTGGTTCGCGCACCGCAGAAGCAAGCCCAGAACGAAGCCGAGGGTCTCGGCGAAGATGCTCCTCTTGCTGAAACTGATTTCGGTGCTGTATTCATCCCGGACACATGGCATCAGGCACAGCTCCTGATTCCGCACTTCTTTTTCCACGAGGCAGATACTCTCGTCTTTCTCGGTCCTGAACTCTGGAGTCAGGCCCTGAACTCTGCGCGCGATGTTGAAGCGCGCAACCTGCGTCTCACCGTTGCCCCCGGTGCATGGTGGCCCGCAAGTGACGGTGCCGGAAGGCTTAAAGAAGTTATGAACCGTGAAGGTCTGGGCACTCCCGATTTCTGGATTGCACTGGGTTACGATTTCATCAAATTCGCAGGCCGTCTTGGAACCTTTTCCGAAGGCTGGACAGCCGAAACCGTCAATGGACGTATCGCCGAAGCGCAAAACATGGACTTCAGCCTAGCACCCATCAGCTGGGATACAGAAGGCCACGCCAGCCAGAAGCTCTACCTGTTCCGCCCCGAGCAGAACGGTAAAACCCGCATTGATGCGGAACTGGTCAGCACAACCCTTGCCAAAGCAAAAGGCCGCCGCGCCGCACGCGTTAAAGCATGGGAAGAAAAACAGGCCGAACTGGAAGCTAAAAAAGCAGAAGCAGCTGAATTGGAAAATACTGAGCAATAATATTGCCTCCGGCGGCCCTCTGGAGTCCAAAAAAACCTTTTGCAAAAGGGTTCTCTGGACTCTCACAAAACCTTTTAGTATGGCTTCGCCGGGTATATAAAAAAATAATGTTATCAGGAGATATTCATGAGTGATGAAAAACTCAATTTAGAAGAAGTCGCGCGTGTAGCACGCCTTGCAAGACTTGATCTTTCAGAAGAAAAGACCGAACTTTTCGCAGGACAGCTCAATAACATCCTCTCATACATGGACAAGTTGAACGAAATCGACACCAGCGAAGTGGAACCTATGTTCAGCCCTGTTGAACACACCACAGTTCTGCGCAAGGATGAAGTCAAAAAAGAGCACACAAGGGAAGAAATCCTTTCCAATGCACCGGATTCTGACGGCCAGTACTTCGTCGTTCCCAGAATTGTTTAGACTGAACGTTGATTGCAGCGAACTACTTCCTAATATTTAACTCAATGAATACGGATTAAAGAATGTCCTCACTCATAGAAAAATCACTCACTGAAATTCAAGCCATGCTCATGGCCAAAGAAGTGACCGCCACTGAAGCTGTCAAAGCCTGCCTTAAACAGATCGAAAAAACCGAACCTGAAACCAAGGCCCTGCTTGCTACCTGCAACGAAGAAGCCCTCAAGCTTGCAGAAGAAATGGACGCAGCCGGTCCCGATGCTTCCAAACCGCTCTGGGGTGTGCCTGTCGTAGTTAAAGACGTGCTGGCTACCAAGGGTGTACCCACCACTGCAGGTTCCAAGATCCTCGAAGGATTCACTCCTTTCTATGATGCAACTGCAGTTGCAAAACTCAAAGAAGCAGGCGCAATTATTGTAGGTAAGGCCAACATGGACGAATTCGCCATGGGTTCCACCACTGAGAACTCCGCCTACCAGACCACCACCAACCCTTGGGACCCCACCCGCGTTCCCGGCGGTTCTTCCGGTGGTTCCGGCGCAACCATCGCTGCCGGACAGTGTTTCGCTTCCCTCGGCACTGATACAGGTGGCTCCATCCGTCTTCCCGCATCTTTCTGCGGCTGTGTCGGCGTTAAGCCCACCTACGGCCGCGTATCCCGTTACGGCATGATCGCGTACGGCTCTTCCCTCGACCAGATCGGTCCCATGACCAGAACTGTTGAAGATGCCGCCCGCGTACTGAACGTCATCGGCGGTCACGACCAGCGCGACTCCACTTCCGTGGACAAGCCGATGGACGACTTTGTAGCAGCACTTGCTGAACGCAAAGACCTTTCCGGCCTGACCATCGGTCTGCCTGAAGAATACTGGGGCGAAGGTCTTTCCGAAGAAGTTGCAGAAGCATGCCGCGCAGCAATCGACAAGGCCGAAGAACTGGGAGCCAAAACCGTTCCGGTTAAACTTTCCATGACCGAATACGCCATCGCGACCTACTACATCATCGCTATGGCTGAAGCCAGCTCCAACCTGTCCCGTTTCGACGGTGTCCGCTACGGCCACCGCACCAAGGACCCCAAAGAGCTTGCAGAACTTTACACTAAATCCCGCACCGAAGCTTTCGGTGACGAAGTGCAGCGTCGTATCATCATCGGAACCTACGTACTTTCCGCAGGTTACTACGATGCATACTACCGCAAAGCCGCCCAGATTCGCCGTCTGCTGCGCGAAGACTTCAACAAGGCCTTCGAGTCCTGCGATCTCATCGCCGGCCCCGTATGCCCTACCACAGCCTTCCCCGTGGGTGATCTGACCTCCGATCCCCTGCAGATGTACCTGCAGGATATCTTCACTATCTCCCTGAACCTCGTGGGAATGCCCGGCATGTCCCTGCCTGTTGGATTGGGCAAAGATTCCAACATGCCCGTAGGTCTCCAGTTCATGGCTCCCGCTTTTGACGAAAAAACCATGCTGCAGGCTGCAAACGTACTCGAAGAAAACCTCCCTGAGCTTCCCAAAGTCAAGCTCTAGGATCTCAATAGATAAAATAGAAAGCCCCGCGCTCATCTGAGTACGGGGCTTTCTCTAAATAATTTTATACAATCTATTCAACACATTAAGCATCAACAACACAACTAAATATATATTTAACACTTTTTTATTACGATTTTGCTTGACTTTGCTTCAGGAATAGATGATTAATGTCTCTATAAACACCAGCCGTACCCGTGAAGGCACGGTCAGACTGTGACTAGCGCTGGTTTAGATTAAACATGACTATCGAGGAGCCGAGTACGCATCTTGTACGCGGCCCTTTTTTTTTGGTGCACGGGCGCTAATATACTTTTTTACTTTTTTGGAGAATTTTTGAATGTCTAAGAATATTTATGTTGGTAACTTGCCTTGGTCCGCTACTGAAGAAGACATCCGCGCATCTTTCGAAGCTTACGGTGAAGTTGTTTCCGTTAAGCTCATCGAAGATCGTGAAACCGGTCGCCCCCGTGGTTTCGGTTTCGTAGAAATGGATGACAACGGTGCTCTCGATGCTATTGAAGCACTCGACGGTAAAGACTTCGGTGGTCGTAACCTCAAGGTTAACGAAGCCAAGCCCAGAGCAGAACGCCCCCGCTGGTAGTCTGTTTCTGTAAGTCTAAATAGACTTCTTTACGCCCGGTTCTCTTTTGAGAATCGGGCGTTTTTTTGTGCGCCAAAGATAAATTTATTTCCTCTAGATTAATCATAACCTTATGAGATATAAAACCTCCACTTACTGAAATTCATCATTCATAAGAGGTACAGATGGGCTGCTGCGTCGGGGCGAATCATAGTAATTGGTGTGAGAAATACGGCATCGTTTATATCGATGCTGAAGGCAAAGAATATTGCATTTTCCATGCTCCTGCTGATTGTAAATTTGTTGAGCTTTATGATGAACGGGATGGTGGGGATAAGCCTGATTTGATGGATGCTAAGCACTTTAATGGCTTGGTGTTTGAGCGGATTGATGCGGTTATTGAGGCTGGGGTTGATGAGGAACGGGATGAGTGGGATCTCACTCAAGTATTCATGAAAATATGGAACCCAAGATGTAATTTTTCGAACACGATTTTTCCATTTGATATTTCATTTTTAAAATATTCCTCCAAAAGAACTCATTATATACCAACAATAAACTTTACTGATTCACAATTCGAAAAAAGAGCCGATTTTAGTAACGCTTGTTTTAGCGGGATAGCATATTTCAACGGTTCACATTTCAAAGGGCCGGCGAATTTCAATGACTCTCAATTTGAAGGAGAGGCTCATTTTAGTCATACAGTATTTTATATGAGCACTGATTTCCTTGGTACTATATTTGGCAGAAGCACTTTATTTGAATTTGCCGAATTTCATGAACAAACAATTTTTGAAGGAAGCAAAAGCCCTAAAATAAATTTTCGAAATGCTAGTGCACTACAAAAAATCCATCTCAATAAAACAACTTTTTCTGATGCCACCTTTGATCAAATGGAATTCATGCACTTTGTATTTTTTAATGATTCTTCTTTTACAAAGCAAACGTCATTCAAAGGAACAATATTTCATGATTACTCCAACTTTGAACTAACAAAATTTCAAGGAGGAGCAGACTTTCATCTGGCTTTCTTCAAGGAATGGGCTTACTTCCGCAAAGCCAGTTTTGACAAAGAGACAACCTTTGCCGGGGCAATTTCAAAAGAATCAATCCTGCTCGAATCAGTAGACCTCTCAAATCTTAAATTCGCTGAAACAAACATTGAATCTTTCAAGTTCACAGAATGTACATGGCCACGGAAAAAGAATGGACGCAGAGCTATTGCAGATGAAATTTCACCAATAGACTCAGAGAATGGTCTAAGCTTCACAAAACTTGAAGAGAGATATCGTAGATTAAAAAAAGTAGCCCGTGTGAATAATGATGAAATGCAGGCTTCCACATGGCATTACAACGAAAAAGAAATGCTCCGCAAAAAAATGCGTGAGGAAAACGGGCCCGGAATTATCGAAAAACTGGGTACAAAGACATGTGAGCTTCTTCCCTGCAATATAGAAATAGCAAAAACAAAATTCTCCAAGTTGATCGAAATCTCGGAACAAACACGTACCCCGTTCCTGCGTTTCATAAACACAGCATACTGGATAGTTTCCGGCTACGGCGAAGAACCTCTTAGAGCCGGAGTATGGCTGCTGATATTCATTTTTGGGGCAATGCTTCTTGCTATCTTCGGCCCGGACTCTACATCATCTGACTTCAGTACAAGATGGATGTGGTACATGCCATTAATAAAAGTAAACCTTAAAGCCGACGGCCTCCACTACCTCCTAAAAGGCCTCTCAGTAACTCTCATAACCCTCCAAGCAGCCCTATTCGGTTTTGCCCTGCGAAACAAGCTGCGTCGCTAACAGAGGCTAACAGAGCGCAAAAAAGCCCCGCACTCATCAGAGTGCGGGGCTGAATTTAATGCCTACTTCTTTATCAACATCTGAACATGTCCAGCTTTGTACATGTAATCAAAGACTGCAAAGTAATTCAATTCGCTGTTACCCGATGACTTCCTTGCCAATTCAATGCACTTCTGGGCCGTATTTTTCCCGTTCATATAGCCGAGCAATTTGGCTCCATGTTCATTGGCAGCAAAATTGTATTTTTTTCTCCGATAGTTAACTTGTCCAAAAGGTTCCATATTCAACGGACTCGTAACTATTGTAGAAGGTGCCCATACAGGTATATACTTATCAAGATTTTCATCATTAAAATCGACAATATACTGATCAGAACTTCTATTTGGGTGTGTTAAAATAAAACAGTGCCTTGGAATTGCACAGGTAAACTTCTCCATAAATTCCCATTGCTGTTGCTGAGGCAATGTAGATATTTTTTTAAATAACAGTGTTTGAACTGCAGGTAGACATTGAGGGTGGTATAAGTAATTATCCAACCATGTATGAAAAACAAAATCTGTTTCTTTTGCCATCTGCATAACATCTTTTACTGAAAATGCCACATCCTGTGGATTTAAAAATAAATCCACTAACCCAGCGTCATACTTGGAATCACGATAAGCATCCGTAATCAGTCTTACAGGGTGCAAACTAGGTACAGTTGCACACATGTCTTTGAGAACACTGACGCTGTCATCATTTTGTTTCAAGTCTAAAAGTTCAGCCAACTCTTGAAACATATACACACCCACGCGGCCATATTCCCCATATAACATACAGGTAAAGGAACCATCTTCTGCTAAAACTTTGCGCAACGCCTGAAATCCTGTTTTGGGATCAGGCAAATGATGGAGCACTCCGGAACTTATTATAAGGTCAAACTTCTGCCCCAGACTTTCAACCTGATGAAGATCTAATTTCTTTAAAGTGAGGTTAGTAATTTTATGCTTCTTCTTTAAATACCTAGAATGAGCAAGACTGGAATTACTAATGTCAATCCCAGTGACCTGAGCAATTGGATTCTTCATTGCCAAGCCTGCAGCCTCAGACGAACCACATCCTGCTACAAGTATGGTAAAAGGCTTTTCAGGATAACCGGTTGTGGGCCACAGCAAATTGGAATTCAGTGTCGGACAGGACTCGTAATCCGTCACTTTTAAATATTCTTCCATATCTTGAACCGGTTCTGGATATGGATACTTATTGTACTGGGCCCGAATTGATTTATTGACCTTGCTCATAGTTAATCCTGATTTTTTATATTGAAGCCGAAAAAAATTAAATTCTAAAAAGCCCCGCACTCATCAGAGTGCGGGGCTTAATTTTATTCTATAACAAGAAACTTACTTAACTTCGCCAGCCTCAAAACCGATCTTGTTGATGGTCTCCTTGATCAGAGCCTCATCAACAGGGCTGGTTTCTTCAAAGGTGGCACATGCATCATCAAGGCTGACTTTGACATCAGAAACACCATCAATCGCGCTGAGAGCCTTTTCAACAGAACCTACGCAATGCATGCAGCTCATGCCTTTCACTTCTACTTTTTTCATGATCAATCTCCTGAGATATTCAACAGTCCCTTGATCGGGATTCCAAAGGGACTTGTTCCTTTGGCCGCCGGAGGCGAAATCAAATCGATAAAAGCGCGAAGCGCATCAACTAGTTATTCTCAATCCACTCAACAGCTTCAGCGAAATTGAGAGTCCCGGTGTAGATGGCCTGACCGGAAACAGCACCTTCCAGACCTTTGGAAACCAGAGGCTGAAGGTTAATAACGTCTTCGAGTGTTGCCACACCACCGGCTGCGATAACAGGCAGCTTGGTCTTGGCGCAAAGCTCAGACATAGCAAGCACGTTTACACCGGTCTGCATGCCGTCGCGGCTGATGTCGGTGTAGATGATGAATGCGGCTCCGGCTGCTTCAATGCGGGGGATGATATCGAAGATGGAGATACCTGCATCTTCAACCCATCCGCGAGACTTGAGCTGGCCGTTTACTGCGTCAAGTGACACCCCGATCTGACCGGGGAATTTGGCGCAAAGCTCGGCAAAGGTTTCTTCGTCTTCGAGAGCCATAGTACCGATGATGAGACGTCTTACGCCAGCTTCAAGGTACTTGGATGCGGTTTCAATATCGCGGATACCGCCACCGAGCTGCACTGGAATGCTGAGCTGGCTGCAGATATCTTTGATAAGATCAAAGTTCTTGGGCATTCCGCTGAATGCGCCATCGAGGTCAACTACGTGCAGGTATCTTGCGCCCTGATTTTCCCAGTACTTTGCCTGAGCTACAGGGTCACTGGAAAATACGGTTACAGCATCAGCCTGCCCCTGTGAAAGACGCACGCAAACGCCGTCTTTAATGTCCACGGCGGGAAAAACAATCATAAACCAAGCTCCATAAGTCCGGTCTCAAGGGCTTCGTCAGAGAGTTCCATGGCGGTGACCCATTTGCCGCCGCGTTTGAAGAAAGTTTCGGCTTCCAGCACATTCTCCATGAGAGTCTGCTGGGTTTCGTCATAGTGGAATCTTCTGATGATGCGCTTGTTGTTAACATCTATAAGAAACAGATCAATAATAACGGATGCGGGCTGGATATTGAAATCAGCCTTCTGCATACCGCGCAGGTCCTGCCAGAAAAGAATCTGCGGAACCAGAATGTAGTCGGCACTCATACACTGGCCGACCTTAACCCAATAAGCAAAAGCAGCCTCACGACGGCCACCCAAATTTTCAAAAACCTCGATTTCCTGGCACTGGCGAGTAATTGCCGGACGCGCAAAAGCGGTCACACCGTGCTTGGAGAGCACTCCGACCATCTTTGCGTCAAGCTGCTGCAGGATTTTTTTATCAACGGGATTCCCTTCCTGAGGCAGATATCCAGCCAGAAGTTCCCAGTTAAAAACAGGATTAGTAAATCCGGCAACCGCGAGTTTTCCAGCAGGACGCGGGAGTTTGACAAGCTCACTCTTACTGGCACAACCAGAGAGAGAGCCAAAAACAAAAACACAAATAATAAGCAGAGGGAAAAGCCGTTTCATTAATCGAGACTCCCTTTTGTGCTGGAAACACCTTGTCTTTCAACGGACAGGGCATTGCGAAAAGCAAGTCCCAAAGCCTTGAACGCACCTTCGAGCAGATGGTGGCCGTTACGTCCGTATTCAAACTTGATGTGCAGGTTCATACCGGCCTTGAAAGCCAGTGACTTGAAAAATTCACGCCAGACGTCCCTTTCATCTCCGGCAATTATCGGAGGCAGGATGTCATCATCATACACAAGATAGGCTCGTCCTGAAAGATCAATTACGACCTCGACAAGAGCTTCATCCATGGGAACTTTAGCAAACCCGATGCGGTTAATACCCTTCTTGTCGCCCATGGCCTCTAACAGGGCCTGACCGAGTACGATTGCGATATCTTCAAGAGTATGGTGCGAGTCGATTTCAAGATCACCCTTGCATTTGAGGTCGAGATCAAATCCGGCCCAGAAGCTCATCAGAGTAAGCATGTGGTCGGCGAATCCAACCCCTGTATCAATATCAGTACGGCCTTCACCGTCGATATTAATTTTCAGCGCGATATCGGTTTCCTTGGTGGTACGGCTAATTGCAGCGGATCTCTGTGACAAACCAACCTCTCTTATAGTGCGGCCTGCGGCGGCCATTACATTTCAATTAAATCTTCGTCGTAGCCGGCGTCTTCTTTGGATTTCTTGTCGGCTTTGGCTTTCTTTTTCTCAGCTTTGGATTTTGCAGAATCAGATTCAGCTGCTTCGGTCTTTTCCGGTTCAGCATCAGTCTCAGAGTCTGCTGCGGACTCTGCAGAAGAGCCGCCATCAGGACCGGAATCATCCGGACCGTCATTTTCAGCCTCAGCTTGTTTCAGCTTTCTGCCACCACGCTTACCGAAAAAGTAAGCCACCCAGATACCGATCTCATAAAGAATAATCAGCGGTCCGGCCATCAGGGTCTGGGTCATGACATCCGGCGGTGTCAGGATTGCGGAACAAATGAAACAAACCAGAATGGCGTATTTACGCTTGCTACGCAGTCCTTCAGCGGTGACAACTCCAAGCCTTGCAAGGAAAAAGATAAACAACGGCAGCTCAAAGATAACCCCGAAAGCGAATAACAGCTTAAGAGAAAACCCCAAGTATTCCCGCAAGGTAGGCATCGGCCTGATGAATTCATCGGCAAAGCCCATGAAAAACTCACACCCGAAGGGAAAAACAACGTAGTAGCCGAACAAAGCACCGCCCACAAAGAAAAATGCGGACAGGAAAGCCAGCGGAATCATCCACTTACGCTCATGCTCATATAATCCGGGCGCGATAAAACCCCAGATCTGTGCAAAAATATATGGTGAAACTGCAAAAATACCAGCCACGGCAGCAACTTTAAGATAAGTCACAAAACCTTCGGGCAGGGAAGTAAAAATCAGAGTGGAATCAGGAGGCAAGACAGCAACCAGCGGTGCCATGAGCAAGGAGAAGAGAGGCTTTGCAAAAGAGTAGCAGGCCAGAAAACCAACACAGCTGGCAATCATGATCCTGACAAAACGACGGCGCAGTTCTTCAAGATGCTCCAAAAAAGTCATGGGAGCTTCTTCTTCGTCAAGCTCCTCATCATCTTCATCGGATTCATCTTTCTCTTCAGAATCATCCCCGGTCAGAGAAGCCTCGTTTTCGCCCTTTTCAGCAGGTAAGCTGCTCTCGGTCTCTGAGTTTTCAGATGCTTCTTCAGATTCCAGAGTTTCCTCAGCAGTTTCTTCAGCCTGTGCTTTTTCCTCAGGCTGCTCCTGCCCTACTTCGCGCGAATCTTTCTCCGCTGAACTCATGCTTTCTCGCTCTCGGTCTTGGGTGCTTTAGCAACTTCCTCTTCAGAAGCCTGCTGCTTTTCTGCTTCAGCCTGACGAGCTTTTTCCATAGCTTCAGCCTCAGCTTTTTTGCGTGCCGCCTCGCGCTCAACATCATCCTTCTGCTTACGCTCTTCGTCAGCAGCAGAAATTTCAGCGTCCAGAGTGGACTTCACATCGTTGGACATCTTCTTGACTTCAGAAATACCTTTACCAAGATTTTTGATAAGTTCTGGAAGTTTCTGGGGTCCAATGAGGATTAAGGCTACAACCAAAATTACGATAAGTTCTGTAGAACCGATACCGAACATATTAATTCCTTCTTCTTTGCGACAAAAAAACGCGCCAATGCGCACAAAACCTGAAAACGACTACTTTAGCAGAATTCAAAACAGGTTTTTCAAAATTTGCTGACGTCTTGTACCCGATTTCTAAAACTTTATCTACGTCTTATCGGCAATGAAATTTGGTGCAATCCCATAAAAAATGCCTCCAACACAATGTTGGAGGCATTAATCAATCAACTATTGAGAACTTAATTATTCCCACTCGATGGTTGCCGGCGGCTTGGAGGAGATATCCAGAACGACGCGGTTAACACCTTTTACCTCGTTAATAATCCTATTGGACATACGGGCGAGGATATCGTTGGGAATGCGGGACCAGTCAGCGGTCATAGCATCAATGCTGTCTACGATGCGCAGTGCAATGACGTGCTCGTAAGTACGGTCATCGCCCATAACTCCGACAGTCTTAAGCGGAAGCAGAACAGCGAAGCCCTGCCAGACCTTGCGGTACCAGCCGGTGGCATGCATTTCGTTCTGAACGATCTTGTCGGCCTGACGCAGAATTTCAAGACGCTCTTCAGTGATTTCACCCAGAACACGGATAGCGAGACCCGGACCGGGGAAAGGCTGACGCCAGATGATGAACTCGGGCAGGCCAAGTTCGTAAGCAACCTTGCGGACTTCGTCTTTGAAGAGCTCACGCAGAGGCTCCACCAGATCAAGATCCATATCTTCAGGCAGTCCTCCAACGTTATGGTGGGACTTAATGACCGCAGAGGGTCCTTTGAAGGATTCGGACTCGATAACGTCGGGGTAAAGTGTTCCCTGAGCAAGGAATTTAACATCCTTGAGGGCTGTAGCTTCTTCGTTGAAAACATCAATGAAGGTGTAACCGATGAGCTTGCGCTTCTTCTCGGGATCTTCAACACCCTTAAGCTTATCAAGGAAGAGATCAGCGGAATCAACGCATTTAACGTTGAGTTCGAAATGCTCTTCGAGGAAGCCGATAACTTCTTCGCGTTCGTGCATGCGCAGCAGACCGTTATCGACAAAGATGCAGTGCAGACGTTTGCCGATAGCCTTGTGCAGGAGCACAGCAACTACAGTGGAGTCGATGCCGCCGGAAAGGCCGAGCACAACCTGATTGTCGCCGATCTTTTCACGCATTTCTTCGATGCAGTTTTCTACGAAAGAAGACATGGTCCAGTCTGCTTTGAGACCGGCAATTTTGAATACGAAGTTATTGATTATGGTTGTACCGCCCTCGGTATGCGCCACTTCGGGGTGGAACTGCAAGGCGTACATTTTCTTATCTTCGTTAGCCATTGCTGCGTAAGGAATGGACTCGGTAGTACCGCAGACTTCAAAACCCTCGGGAATTGCTTCTACGCGGTCACCGTGGCTCATCCAGACGGTAAGTTTTTCAACGTCTTCGATTCCGTCGAAAAGAACGCAGTCATTGGAACCCTTGAATTCCGCACGGCCATACTCACGGTCTTCGGAGGAAACAACACGTCCGCCGAGATCATTGGTCATGAGCTGCATACCGTAGCAGATGCCGAGAACGGGCACGCCCAGTTCCAGCAGGGAGCTGTCGAGCTGCGGGGAATCTTCTTCCAGTACGGAAGAAGGACCACCGGAGAGGATCAGCGCACCGGGGTTAAGATCTTTGATCTTCTGGGGATCAACATTACAGGGGTGAATTTCGGAATATACACCCGCTTCACGGATTCTACGGGCGATCAGCTGAGTAAACTGAGACCCGAAATCCAGAATAATTACTTTATTATCGTGCTGCATGACGACTCCTGA
>PPCM01001109.1_pt1 | contig 14005 bp, 9 predicted proteins | sample 1555541 | NCBI WGS metagenome assembly PPCM01 (sample SAMN05284479, study PRJNA326546) | Marine sediment metagenome, whole genome shotgun sequencing project. | isolation source: marine sediment | place: Germany: Wadden Sea | collected 2012-09-05 | reverse complement strand
AAAAACTACAACTAAAAAAGTAGTAGCTAAGAAAAAAGCACCTGCTAAAAAAACTGCAGCTAAAAAAGTAGTGAAAAAATCTCCTGCTAAAAAGAAAAGATAATTTTACATACCCTTAACGGGTATCTTTTCTATTTTTTTAATACTAATTCTAATCACAATTAACGAAACATATTTAAAACAAAGTAACGTAAAAATCGGTATGGCTAAACGAAATACCACACCAAAAAAAGATGTGTCAAATTCACAAATTCCATTATTAAATTTCCAAGGTAAAGATATTGTTGGAATGCTTGAACTAAATAAAAAACCAAAAGGTTGTACTATTGTTGAAGGATTTCCTGGACTAGGTCTTATTGGATCAATCACTACAGAATTTCTAATTAATCATTTAAAAACTGAAAAAATTGGAACATTTTGGTTTGAAGATATGCCTGCTGCAATTGCAATTCATAAAGGTAAATTAGTTCCACCAATTGAATTACATTATAATAAAACTCACAATCTAGTTATTCTACATGCATTAACAGCTCCTACTGGATCAGAATGGAAAATTTCAGATTTAGTTATGAGACTTGCAAGAGAATTAAAAGCAAAAGAAATTTTAAGTTTAGAAGGTGTTGGTAATCAAAAATTATTAGAAGAAGGTAAAGGCAAAATTGTACAATCAAAAGCAAAACCTAAAACTTATTTTTTTACTAATGAAGATTCAAACATTCCAAAATTAAAAGAAATTGCAAAACCTCTCAAAGAAAGTATTATAATGGGAGTTACAGGCGCACTTTTAATTAAAGAAAAAGATATTCCAACAAGTGCATTATTCATTGAAACATCAAGTTCTCTTCCTGATAGTAAAGCATCAGCAGAAATGATTAAATCATTAAATAAATATTTAGGGATGAAAGTAAACCCAAAACCATTACTAAAAACTGCAGAAGAATTTGAAGCTAAATTTAAACAAATTTTAGATAATCATAAAGAAGCTACAGAATTGAAAGCAGAAAAACATCCTAATTATTTTGGTTAAATTTTAACCATTATATTTTATTTTTTATTTTAAATTATTAATATTTATTTCTAAAAAAAGATTTCAAATAAGTTTAATTTATGTTAAATATTAAAGATAAATAATCATAATTAATTGTGCATTCATACTGTTCTAATAGTCAACAAAATAATTTATCCATTTATGAGTAATAACGAATGTTTTTATAGTGGAATTTCCTTAATTTTATTGAGTGTATATTAAAAAAATATTATAATCATTTAATTAAAAAAAAGAGGTAAAAAAATGGATAAGAACACAGCATTTATTCTTTGGTTCGACCAAGTTTCTATTGACGATGTAAATCTAGTTGGTGGAAAAAACGCTTCCCTTGGGGAAATGTATAGAGAATTAACACCAAAAGGAGTTAAAATTCCAAACGGTTTTGCAGTTACTGCATACGCATATCATTACTTACTTGATAAAGCAGGTATTAAAGATAGCATTAAAGACATTCTAAAAGATTTAGATACAACTAACATGGAAAACCTTGCAACAAGAGGTAGAAAAGTTAGAGATTTAATTAGAACTGCAGAATGGCCACAAGACCTACAAGATGAAGTTCTAAAAGCATATAAGGCATTAGAAAATCAATATAACGATCATGTTGACGTTGCTGTAAGAAGTAGTGCAACTGCAGAAGATTTACCTGATGCAAGTTTCGCAGGTCAACAAGAAACTTATCTAAACATTAGAGGAGATCATCAATTAATTGAAGCTTGTAAAAAATGTTTCGCATCATTATTTACTAATAGAGCAATTTCTTATAGAGAAGATAAAGACTTCGATCATTTCTCAATTGGATTAAGTATTGCTGTTCAAAAAATGGTTAGATCAGACAAAGCAAGTTCTGGTGTAATGTTTTCAATTGATACTGAATCAGGTTTCAAAGATGCTGTTTTCTTAACTGCTGCTTATGGTTTAGGTGAAAATGTTGTACAAGGTGCTGTTAATCCAGATGAATATTATATTTTCAAACCTACTTTAAAGCAAGGTAAAAAACCTATTATTTCCAAACAAATTGGATCAAAAGAAATTAAAATGATCTATAATATGGATGGTCATGATCCGGTTAAAAATATTCCAGTTCCAAAAGAGGAACAAATTAAATTCGCAATTAATGATGAAGAAATTTTAACATTATCCAAATGGGCATGTATTATTGAAGATCATTATTCTGCTAAAGCTGGTTACTACAAACCTATGGATATGGAATGGGCAAAAGATGGAATTACTAAAGAATTATTTATTGTTCAAGCAAGACCAGAAACTGTTCAATCTAGAAAAGATAGAAATGTTTTAACTAAATATGTTCTAAAAGAAGAACCTAAAAAAGTTTTAGTTGAAGGTAATTCAGTTGGTGAAAGAATTGGAGCAGGTCCTGTTCATGTAATTAAAGATGTTACAAATATCAATCACTTCAAAGCTGGTGAAGTATTAGTTACTGATATGACTGATCCTGATTGGGAACCAATCATGAAAATTGCATCCGCAATTGTTACAAACAGAGGTGGACGAACTTGTCACGCAGCTATCATTTCCAGAGAGTTAGGTATCCCATGTATTGTAGGTACTGTTGATGGAACTACTAAATTAACTAGTGGTCAAAATGTAACTGTTGATTGTTCAAAAGGTGCGAAAGGTAATGTTTACGAAGGTTCATTAAAATACGAAGTTCAAGAAACAAACGTTAAAAATCTAGAAAGACCAAAAACTATGATTATGATGAATGTTGGTAATCCTGAACAAGCATTTGAAGAAAGTTTTATTCCTAACGATGGTGTAGGTCTTGCAAGAGAAGAATTTATTATTAATTCATATATGAAAATTCATCCTAATGCATTACTACATCCTGAAAAAGTTACTGATGAAGAAACTAATGCAAAGATTAATGAAATCACTGCAGCATATGATAATAAATTAACTTATTACGTTGATAAATTATCTGAAGGTGTAGCAATGATTGCAGCTGCATATTATCCTAAAGATGTAATCTTAAGATTCTCAGATTTCAAATCAAATGAGTACGCAAACTTAATTGGTGGAAAATACTTTGAACCTACAGAAGATAATCCAATGATTGGTTGGAGAGGAGCATCAAGATATTATTCAGAACAATTCAGAGATGCATTTGCATTAGAATGTCAAGCAGTTAAAAAAGTAAGAGAAGAATTTGGATTAACTAATCTTAAAGTTATGATCCCATTCTGTAGAACAGTTACTGAAGGTAAAAATGTTATTGCAGAAATGGAGAAAAATGGCTTAAGAAAAGGCGAAGATGGATTACAAGTTTATGTAATGTGTGAGATCCCTTCTAACGTTATTTTAGCTGATGAATTTTCAGATGTTTTTGATGGTTTTTCAATCGGAAGTAATGACTTAACTCAATTAACTCTTGGAGTTGACAGAGATTCTGAATTAGTTAGTCATGTTTACGATGAAAGAAATGAAGCTGTTAAATCACTTATCAGACAAGTAATTAAGACTGCTAAAAGAAGAGGAAGAAAAATTGGTATTTGTGGTCAAGCACCAAGTGACTTCCCTGATTTCGCACAGTTCTTAGTTGAATGTGGAATTGATTCAATTTCATTAAACCCTGATACTGTTGTAAAAACTACTTTAAAAATTCTTGAAAAAGAAAAAGAACTTAACAGATAATTGATCTAACGATCATTATTTTTTTATTTTTTAATTTTTGTTGTTTTTATTTATTAAAAATTAATTCTAAATTACATTAATATTATACTATGAATATCTAATTCTAGAACAAAACTAAATTCTCAAAAACTTAATAGAATCGTGTTTATTTGCAATTACTTCACGTCTTAATCTTACAACAGGTAACTCAAAGTTTTTAACAGAATATGAAAAATCATCATCAGATTTTAATTCAGAAATATTTTCTAAATCTTTTTGAGCAAAAATACCTGTAGATTTAAACTTAACATCAGAACCTCTTTGAAGACCCAAACGTTGAGTTATATTCATAGTATTTCCTTCATTCATATTTTTTTGTCTAATATTAAAAAAGTCAATATATAAATTATAAATATATTCATACATTTTATCCAATTCAAAAGATTCATTTAAAGTTCCTTCTGCTTTTTTTTGATATAACGGATATAAAACTTCTTGAGATATTTTAGGTAGGACGTAAGAAATCATATTATTTGAAAATGCTAATCGTTCATCAGTTTTAGAAATTGATAAGATATGTTTTAAATCAAAACTTTGATAACTTAAATCTTTCTTAAATTCAAAGTCTCTTAAAACATCATATTTTTTATAAAAATCACCATAACTCGTTTTAGCAAAATCATTTAATTCACGTAATTCATCTAATTTTTTAGATTTTTCTAAATCAGAAATTCCTGGAATATGTTTATTTATTAATCGCTCTAAACTTGATTCATCAAAATTAAGATTATCACTACTTTGTTTCAAATTAACACTATCTAAACCTAATTTACGATACATTAATTGACGTTCAACTAAAAGTTTTTTATTAATTTCTCTATACTCTCTATGAACATGATTAAAGAAGATAGTCATGTCAGAATAATTTTCCACAAAACCGTCAACTAAGTGCTTTAGAGAAGAAAATGACTTTTTTGCAAGTTGATCAACATCATCAGATGAATTAAATATACTATCAAATTTTAAAATATTAAATTTAAATTTATTTTTTCTAGTAGAATATAACTTCAAAGGTTTTACTGACTCATAATCTAAAATACAATCATCTAATGATTTAGATATTATATCAAGTTGTTCAGTATTCTCAATGCTAGAATTTACTTTTTTACTATGAGTTTCGTCTGATCTAAAAATATCCTTTAATCTACCTTCACCTTTTTCAATAAATAAATTATCTAATGTTGTTCTAGATGCATTATATTTATTTGTCCCAGTAGTATTTGGATCTAATAAATATCGATTAGTATTATAGCCCATTAAACTAATTTCATTTAATGTAATTGGCCTAACTCTATTTCGATTTATAATTTTAATGGATTTATGATATAAACCTTTAATGAATTTTTTTGCTGAAGTTAATTCATAATCAGTTTCAAGAGTAGAAGATAACACATCTTCAATCATAGGTAAATAGTATGCAATATTGTTGTAAGCTCTTGAAATTTTCTTACCTTCAAAACTTGAATTTACAAATTCATCAAGAGCCCAATAATCAACATCAAAATTACCTTTTTGTAAAAATTCGTAATAGACCTTATTATCCCTATAGAAATTTTTAATTTCACCAACAAAGTCAGATTGGATAGAACTAAACTTTGAATATAACCCAGATAATGACTCAGCTAAATATGAATTGTCAGAAGATGAACTATCTCCATCAAAATATTTCCAAAAATCATCACTAATTTGACCTGAAGAATCTAATAAGTTTTTGTCTAGTCTTAAATCAGAATATAATTCATCAAATGATAAAGCATTAGCCAAGAATGAACCTGATTTACGCACATCATATATTTTAGAAAGTAGAGGATCAGAAGCAACATAGTCTACAATTTGTTCTAACTTAGATTCAGCAATATAAGAATATTCATCATTCAATCTAGTTAAATCTGGTTTTTCATCCAGATCAGTATTGTTATTTAAATCAGCAAGTTTAAGATAAATTACATTATTACGCATCATCTTTGCAAACTTGTCCTTTATAGGATCTGAATAAATATTATGATCAAAAATAATATCATCCTTAATATAATCGGCATATAATTTATCTTTTGCATTATGATTTAATGCAGAAATAACATAGCAAATTCCATCTCCAAGAATATTACCTTTTTCCAATAAATGATTCATAGAAATTGTATTTGGTTTTGTTTCATAAGGCAATAATGGATTATTACAAACCACCCCTTTAATATCTTCAGGAGAGTCATGACCTAATCCTGCATTAATGTTAACATATTGAGAATATAAAATTCTTAAATTAATATTATTATCAAGTAATTCCATAAATTCAGGCAAATCATCAAGTGTATAACTCCTTAATTTTTCTAAAGGATCCTTCATAACCTCATCAAATAATTTTAGATATTGTGATTTATCACCATTATGAACTTGTGCATCATGCATCATAGATTTAACTTCTTGGAATTTTTTGTAAATCCCATAAGAATCGTTAACATTTTTACGATAACCTGGTACTAAATTATCAAAAAAAGTATACCCTACTTCCTTTAAATGTCCTGAAGAATATGTATGCCCATTTACTCTTATAATACCGTCAAAAAAACTAGAATTAATATCTGAAAAATATGCACGCAGAGATTGCCCTAGATTAGGTTCATATGGTAATAATTCACCATTAAGTATTATGTCAGGTACAAATTGTGGCATATTACAACCTAAGAGTTCTATTTTTATTTAAAAAGGTTTCCTTGTTGACGACTAAGTAGTAATTATAATACTAAATTCAATGGTGCCTAATTATCCCGACGCTAAATAAAGATACTTTTATAAAAAAAAGTTTATTTTTAACAAAACATGTGTGGAATTATAGGTATTTTTAACCAAAAAGACTGTGAAAATAAGCTATTAAAGGGCTTAAAGAAGATCCAATATAGAGGAATGGATAATTTTGGTATTGTTTCAGATGCATCTAAACTTAATTATTCAACTAAAATTGAAGATTTAAAAATAGTTACAAGCGATAATAACGAAGATACATACAAATTTTCATTAAAAAATACATATACTAACTTCGCACTAGGTCACGCATTACATTCAATTGTTGGATTTGTTGAACAACCATTTGAAAATAAAGACAACAAAACATATTTTTCATCAAATTGTGAGATTTATAATTGGAAAGAACTTAAAGACAAATATAATCTTAAATCAAATAATGATTCTGAACTTATCTTTGAAATTTTAAATTCAAAAGAAGAATTCAATTCAAACGTATTAAAAGAAATTATTTCTGAATTTGATGGTGTTTATGCATTCTCATATTTTAGAGATGGTAAATTATACTTAGCAAGAGATTTATTAGGGATTAAACCTATCTGGTATACTACAAATGAAGGGTTTGCATTTTCATCAGAAAAGAAAGCTCTAAAAGAAATTGGTTACTTAAATATTAATGAATTAGTTCCAAGAAAAATTCTTGAATATAATACTGAAGATAAAGTTATCACATATACTGAAAGAGACTTCTTCGAAATTGATCCCGTATCAGATGCATCACATGATGAACATATGATAAAAGTAAAAGAATTACTTATGGATGCAATCAAAAAAAGAATACCTAATCAAAAATTTGGTATTTTATTCTCAGGTGGTATTGATTCTACTGTTATTGCAAAAGCATTAATTGATTTAGGACATAAAGATATTCCATGCTATACTGCAGTGTTTGATCATCCAGACTTACAACCTCCTAAAGATTTTGTATATGCAACAAAAATTGCTAAACAATATAATCTTAATCATAAAGTTATCAAAATTACACTTGATGATATACCAAATCATCTAAAAGAAATAATCCCCTTAATTGAAGATAATAACGTTGTTAAAGTCGGAGTTGCTCTAACTTTCTATGCAGCATGCAAACAAGCTAAAGAAGATGGATGTAAAGTCTTATTATCTGGCTTAGGAAGCGAAGAAATCTTTGCAGGGTATAATAGGCATAAACAATCACAAAATGTCAATAAAGAGTGTTTATATGGGTTATTAAAAATATATGAGAGAGATCTATATAGAGATGATGTTATCACAATGAATAACCAACTTGAACTTAGATTACCATTCTTAGATTTATCATTAATTAAATATGCATTAAAAATCCCAGTTAAATATAAATTAGATGAAGAAGGTAGGACTAAAGTTATTCTTAGAGAAGTTTCTGAAAAATATTTAAAAATTGATCACGAATACGCATTTAGAAAAAAAGTTGCTGCACAATATGGAAGTAATTTTCATAAAGCTTTAATTAAATTAACTAAAAAATCAGGGAAGCAATATATTTCAGATTACTTAAATCAATTTTATGCAGAAGGTAATGTAAAACTTGGAGCATTATTTAGTTCAGGTAAAGATAGTTCATATGCATTACACGTTATGCAAAAACAAAATTACCCTATTAAATGTCTTATTTCATTAAAAAGCGATAATCAAGATTCTTATATGTTTCATACACCAAACATAGAGCTAGTAGATTTACAAGCTGAAGCAATGGAAATCCCATTACTAATTCAAAGAACTAAAGGCGAAGAAAATATTGAGCTTGAAGATTTAAGAATTGCTTTAACTAGAGCTAAAGAAAAGTATGGTATTGAAGGTGTTGTTACAGGTGCATTATTCTCTAATTATCAAAGAGATAGAATTGAAAAAATTTGCGACGAATTAGGTCTTAAAAATTTCTCACCATTATGGCATATCCCACAAGAACAAGAACTTAGGGAAGTTATCAGAGAAGGATTTAAAGTAACAATTTCATCTATTGCTGCATACGGTCTTGATAAAAGTTGGATTAATAGAATCTTAACAGAAGAAGATGTAGTAAAGCTTGAAGCATTGAATAAAAAATATCAAATAAATGTTGCAGGTGAAGGTGGAGAATATGAATCATTAGTACTTGATGGACCTATGTTTAAGAAAAGACTAGAACTAGTCGATTGGGAAGTATATTCTGAATCTGAAGAAGTTGCAAGATTAATTGTTAAAAAAGCAATTTTAGTCGATAAAAAAGAACAAGAATAGTTCAATTATTAATTCTATTTTTACTTGTACCCATATGGGTATTTTTTATAATATTTTTTTCTAAATACAAATAAAATTATTAGAAAATAGTTAATTTAAAGTTAAAAATAAAAGCCTAGCCAAAAGGCTAGACTAATATCTAGGTTAGAAATATTGACAATGATAAAAAAAACCATTAATAATCCATTTGAATAAATGATCAAGTTTTAGGATAAAAGGATCGTAAATAATAATTTAAAGAAATATGAGATAAACGATAAACAAAATAAATTTTGTTTAAAGCCTCAATAAAAATAAAAAAAATTTAGTTAGCTTCTACAAGCTCAATTTCGATATTTAGTCCTTCCGGGATGTGAACTCTCATAACTAATCTTAGTGCTCTCTCATCGATGCCTAAGTCAATTAATCTTTTATGAATTCTCATTTCATACCTTTCGTAAGTTGAAGAACCACGGCCATTAGGCGCTTTCATAGTAGTTACTTTTAACTTCTTAGTTGGTAAAGGAATAGGACCTCTCATTTCAACACCAGTTTTGTCAGCAATATCCTTGATACTCTTACAAACTGAGTTGATTTTTTCAATATCAGTACTCGCTAATTTAATTCTTGCTTTTTGCATTTTATTCCTCAGGATTATTTTAGGTTTATCACATAATAAACATCGAATTCATTATGCATGCGTTAAACGTAAATAATATTTTAAGTAAAAAAAAATTAAAAAAATTAAAAAAACTAATTAGTTTTCTTAACTAGTTCAATACACATACCAGCTGCAACAGTTGCACCAGAATCTCTGATTGCAAATCTTGACATTTGCGGGATAACTGATTGCTTTTCAATTACTAATGGTTGAACAGGTTGTAATTTTACAATAGCTGCGTCTCCATTCTTAATGAAATCTGGGTTTTCTTCTAATACTTCACCAGTAGCTGGGTTCATTTTCTTAATGATTTGAACTACTCTACATGCAATTTGTGCAGTATGGATGTGGAAAACTGGAGTATAACCAACAGTGATAACACTTGGATGATTTAATACAACAATTTGTGCATCGAATTCAGTTGCTACAGTAGGAACGTCAGAAGGATGACCAATTACATCTCCTCTTGCTACGTCTTTTTTACCGAAGCCTCTTACGTTGAAACCAATATTGTCACCAGGACCAACTTTAGTAAATTGTTCGTGATGCATCTCCATAGTTTTAACTTCGCCAGTAATACCTTTACCGTCTCTACCAGGCATAGCAGTAACTTTGTCACCGATTTTCATCTCGCCAGTTTCAACTTTACCAACAGGAACAACACCGATACCAGTAATGCTATATACATCTTGGATAGGTAATCTTAATGGTAATGTAACAGGTTTGTCAGGAACTACTAGATTGTTAATAGCTTCTAATAATGTAGGACCAGTGTACCATGGCATGTTAGTTGATTTCTCAACAATATTTTCACCATGAAGTGATGCGATTGCTAAAAATGGTACTTCAGCAGGTTTGAAACCTACGGATGCAATTAATTTACCAACTTCATCTTTTACAGCGTTATACTTTTCTTCTGCGTATGAAACACCAGAGATATCCATCTTATTGATTGCAATAATGATTTGATTAACTCCAAGAGTTTTTGATAAGAAAACGTGTTCCTTAGTTTGAGCATTGATACCATCGTTTGCAGCAACTACTAAAACAGCAGCGTCAGCTTGTGATGCACCAGTAATCATGTTCTTAACGAAGTCTCTGTGTCCAGGAGCATCGATTACAGTGAAATAATACTTATCAGTTTCAAACTTTTTATGAGCTAGATCGATAGTTACTCCTCTTTCTCTCTCTTCTTTTAAGTTGTCCATAGTATAAGCAAATTCGAAACCTGCTTTACCGTTTGCTGCAGCTTCTTCTTTAAGCTTTCTCATAACTTGTGGGTCAATAGTACCCGCGTCGAATAATAATCTACCTACAGTAGTTGATTTACCGTGATCTACGTGTCCGATAAATACTAAATTAATATGTTCTTTACCTTTTGCCATTTTATTTCCAACCTCAATATAGGATTTTTAAAAAATCCATAATGATTAATTAGTATAATTTTAATTTCAAAAAATCGGTTTTATTTAAAAAGATTACGATTTTCATCCATAACCTATTCAAAAAATCACGACTTCTTTATTAATATTTCTTTTATTTAAATAAAAGATTCAAAAAAAATAAAAAAAATTGAAGAATGTTTATTCTTCAAGACTTAAGCCTTTTCTAGTTCTAATTTGTTTTACAACTTTTGGTTGTAATTCGCTAGGAAGTTTTTCAAAGGACTGATCTAATACGAAGAAAGAACCTCTACCACCAGTAGCGGATCTTAGATTATCAGTTAAACCAAACATTTCTGCTACAGGTAATCTACCTTTTACAGTTACGTGGTCACCTTCTTGAACCATATCTAATAATTGACCTCTTTTGTTAGAGATTAATTTTGAGATTTCACCCATGTAATCAGTAGGTGCTTCAAATTGAAGTAATTGAACAGGTTCGAATAAAGATGGTGCTGATAATTTCATAGCATCTCTAATACCTTCTCTCATAGCTGGATAAATTTGAGCTGGACCTCTATGAATAGCGTCTTCGTGAAGTTTTACATCATGCAAAGTTACTTTAACATTTACACAAGGTTCTCTTGCGATTCCACCATTAAGCATAACGTCTTCAAAAGTATCAAAAACTAATTCCATGATTTCTTCTAAGTGAACAATTCCTCTAGTATTATCTACGAATAAGTTACCTTCATAAACAGCTCTAACTCTTTTTGCATCATCGTTTGAAAAACCTAATGCAGTTAAAGTTGGAACTAATCTAGTATCTTTCTTCTTAATTCTACCTTCTTGAATTTCTTTTTTACCAATAGCAGCTCTAACAGCTTCACTAACAGGTTCAACAGTAATGTAGAACTTATTGTGTTTGTTAGGAGACTTACCTTCAACTTCTTGAGGAGTTTTCTTGTTAACAGCTTCTCTGTAAACAACAATTGGTGGAGAAGTTTTTACTTTTACACCTTTTTCTTTCTCAATTCTGTTTTCGATAACTTCTAAATGCAATTCACCCATACCGCTCATTAAGAACTCTCCAGTTTCCTCATTCATTTTAATTACGATAGTTGGATCTTCTTTACCAACTTGTCTCATAACTTCAATTAATTTTGGAAGGTCACCTGGTTTAGTAGCTTCAATAGATTTAGTTACAACTGGATCGAAAATGTGTCTAATTTCTACAAATGGTTCAGTATCTGCTTTAACAGTTACAGTTTCACCTGGGAAAACACCTTTAAGACCAACAACACCAACAATGTTACCGCAAGGGATAGAATCAACTAACTCTCTTTTAGCACCATTATAGATACTTACTTGTTGAACTCTTGCTGAAGTTTTAGCTCTAATTAAGTGAACAGAGTCTCCTCTTTTCATAGTACCTGAGAAAATTCTACCAGCAGCTACTTCACCAGCATTTGGATCGATTACAATCTTAACTGCTACAAAGAAAAGTGGACCTTTAGGATCACAAGCCAATAAACTTTTACCTTCTGCTGATTCTAAGTCACCAGTCCATAATCTTGCGATTCTGTAACTTTGTGCTTTAGTAGGACTTGGTAAATGTTCAATAACTGAATTTAATAATACAACATGTAATGGACATTTCTTACCTAGAACTTTATGTTCACCATTATTATATGCATCTGCAATGTCACCAAAAGTGATATTGTTTTCCTGCATGTAAGGAATAGATAAAGCCCAATTGTGGAAACCTGAACCAAAACATACGCTACCGTCTGCTACGTTTACATTCCATTTGTCTTTAAATTCTTCAGGTGCAATACCATCAATGAATCTATTAACGTTAGTAATGATTTTAACGAAAGTTTCTTGCATTTGTTGCGGAGTATATTGTAATTCTTTAATTAATCTGTCACACTTATTGATAAATAGAATTGGTTTAACTCTTTCTCTTAAAGCTTGTTTTAAAACAGTTTCAGTTTGTGGCATCATACCTTCAACAGCGTCTACTAATACTACTGCACCATCTACTGCTCTCATTGCTCTAGTAACGTCTCCACCAAAGTCTACGTGACCTGGAGTATCCATTAGATTGATTAAATATTCTTTACCTTTTAACTCGTGTGCCATTGAAACGGAAGCGGAATCGATAGTAATACCTCTTTCCTGCTCGTCGTCGTGGAAATCAAGTTGTCTTGCATTACCTGCAAGAGCCTCTGACATCATACCAGCACCAGCTAGTAAGTTGTCGGACAATGTAGTTTTACCGTGGTCGATGTGAGCACAAATCGCAATATTACGAATTTGTTCAGGACTTTGAGAAATCCTTACAACCTTGTCTACGTTTTTTTCTCCCATTATTATTCACCCTAATTTATTCAAAAATATGTGCATCATGAACTGTTTTATAAGAATGAGTTTCATCCTCAGTAAACCATAATGCTAGTTCTTTCTTTGCGTCAGCTTCTTCTGCAGATGCATGGATTAAATTCTTAACACCAATACCTTTCTCATCAGCATAACCGTAACTTACATGAGCATAATCGCCTCTGATAGTTCCTGGAGCTGAAGATTTAGGTTCAGTTGCACCAACCATTTTTCTTACTAGAGCAATTGCTTCAACGCCTTCAATAGCCATTGCAACAACAGGTCCCATAGTAATCATAGCTTCTAAGCCAGGATAGAATGCTTTCTCAACATGTTCTTCATAGTGTTGTTTTGAAAATTTGTCGTCAACCCAAACCATCTTCATACCAACGATTTTTAGACCAACTTTTTCAAATCTAGATAAAATTTCTCCCATGAAGCCTCTTTGAACAGCATCAGGTTTTAATAAAACTAAAGTTCTTTGAATCATTTTTAATCTTTAAATTTATAATTATTCAGAAGCTCTCTTAGCTTCTTGTTTAGCTCTGTACTCGCCAGTCCATTTGATTTTTCTTGCTTTTCTACCAAGACCAATCATGTTTTTCTCACACTTAGATGAGCAGAACCAATAGATTTTACCGTCTTTTTTAACGTACATCTTACCAGTTCCTTCTGAAATTTCAGTATTACAAAAAGTACATTTCATTTTTTTATACCTATTTTCTACCAGAGTTCAATTTCTGAGCTTCGATTTCTGTTTCTCTTAACATTAAGAAATCTCCAACACGTACTGGACCTCTAACATTTCGTCTAATGATTTTATTG
>PPCM01001108.1_pt1 | contig 14011 bp, 11 predicted proteins | sample 1555541 | NCBI WGS metagenome assembly PPCM01 (sample SAMN05284479, study PRJNA326546) | Marine sediment metagenome, whole genome shotgun sequencing project. | isolation source: marine sediment | place: Germany: Wadden Sea | collected 2012-09-05 | reverse complement strand
AGTTCCAGAACTTCAGCAGCGGGCTTGCCTTCATAATCTTCATCGGGCGGGAGAACCGAACAACTTCCCCGTTTGGATTCTGGAGTATAGGCAACTCCAACTCCGCCATCATTAGTGCATACGGCTGTGTAGCCTAAGCCGATGGTCAGGTTTTCTATCCTTTTGTCTTCCGCTTGTTTTTGCATGGTTTCGAATAGCTGTTTGCAAATACCCATGTGACCTCCGTCAGGTTTGTCATTTGAATATAATACTTCTGCAAGCTCCGCTTTGATAAGTGAAATCGTATTGAGCTTACAGAAATGACATTATCGATGCCAGTTTTGTTTTTATAGAGCAGAATGGAGCGGATCGTAACAGCCAACGGAGGATCTGGTGATTATGCATTGCGGTGATTCATTTCCTTTAAAAACAGGCCCGGATTCTTTGAAACGGTAGGGTGGTACCAATGATGTCCAAGAGAAATTCTGAAGTGTTTTCTACCAGGACCTCCGGAACAATCATAAAAGTTAGCTTAAATGAGTTTATTGAATTAATTGGTAAAAATAAAAAAGCAGCCGCAAATATGGACATTTGCGGCTGCTTCTGGTTGCCATCGGATGGCGAGGGTAAGTCTACTTTGTGAGTTGCGGAAGGGTGTAGAATGTCCTGCGTCCAGTTTCGTTCTGCCTGAGCTTCCCGGCATCAGTGAGCTGTTTTAGATTGTCCTTTACAGTGCCTTCCTTGTGCCCAGCGTCCATAAGGTCTTTCTTTGTGATCCTTCCATTCTCATAGGCGATGTTTAAAGCCTCTTGCTGGATTTTCGGAAGGCCAGCTGTATCGGGTTTAAGAGTAGGATGCTTCTCCGGTTCTTCAGCTTCAGTTACAGAGTCTGTTGGTGCGGGGGCTTGTCGTTCAATATCTTGATTTTCCATGCTGATGAATTCCCATGGACCACCTTGTTCTCCAGGTTCAGCGTAAGGGAGTCTTACTTGGAATTCTTCCCCTTTAAGCTTGGGGTATGATTTAATTTTCTCGAAAGTAAGTTTAGTGTTTACGCCACCATTGCATGGGCCTTCAACCTCATGGAGCGTGATATAGTTCTGTGCCAGACTTTTAAGGGCAGAAGTGCCCATTGCCTCGGATTTCTTTCCCTTTTTCTTGCCGGTGTGATGGACAATGATCAATGCCGCCATTTTATTTTGGAGGCGTCGGACAAACTCTATAAGTTCTTGCGCTACTTCCTTACGGTTTATATCCCGTGTTGAGCTTGCCAACAGGTTGTCGAAGATAACTATGCTGTTGGGTTCGATGTTTTTGAGTATGTAATCCTGCATTGATTTGTCGAGTACGTCCGTTGAGGTCACTTCTTCGGGAAGCTCAGTGCCTTGGAGTATCCAGTCATACACATCGAGATTCTGTTGAAAATCAATGTTAAAAGCCGCCTTCGTGCGGAGAGTGTAAGCACTGGACTCTTGGTCATTCAACTCAAAGTTAATGATATAGACGTTACGTTTTTGCCCTTTTTCAAGGGTCAAAAAACTGTTTTCTGTCGCTACGGCAACAGAGAGTCCCCGCATAAGCATTGTTTTACCCGTATCTGTATCTCCCACAAAGACAGAGAGCTTGCCGGGGGCCAAAATATTGTCGAGAGATCGTGATAAGCCGGTACCTTCTTTTTTTGCTGATTCCATTATCTGGTTTACGGAGCGAAAGCAGGAAGAAGGCTTTGTGTCGGCTGAATTAGATTCAATCAATCCTTCATCCTCAAGATATTTCTTATACCTCTTGAATTTCCATGCCACTTTCAGGTCATCACGTAGAATTAAAATATTACTGGTTGTGACCTTGATTGCCTTTTCAACAGCATATTCTCCACAGGAGATTTTGCATGCGTTACGATCCCAGGTCTCGTCATGAACCGGGGTCATTAAGACCTTGAAACTTTCGATCACAGCCCGGTCCAGCATTTCTTTCAATTTTATGCCAGCAACGATGGATTCCTTGGAAAGTGTTGGTAAGAAAATCACATCACGTCCGTAGAGGGGGGTGAAGTTATAGTCGTGAATGCGGCTGGTGCCTGCCCATACCGAGACTGCGACTACATCAGGGGCGTTTTCGGAACCCCATGAAAATAAGGTGTTGATTTCGTGTGCGAGGTAGATATCGTCTACAAGTAATACCTTAGCAGTGCGGTACTTTTCGAGCAGGTTGAGGCCGCTCAGAGGGATATTTTTGGGGCAGAATCCATGGATAAGAACTGGATTTTGTGCGTTTGGCGTATCCAATCTATTGCATAAAGGGTAGTGGATTACTTTGCCGGATTCAGTTTTATAGATGTCAATAAGGTAGTAATTACCGCCATGTGGTTTTGCGATTGGGAGGGAGTTGGTGCGCGTTGCCCTTTCATCTGCAAGCTGTATCCAGTCCATGGGAGATTCAACAAAGTTTTTAATGCTGACAACATTTTGATGTTCAAGTGGCAATTTATGGTTAATTTTGAGCTTCAGTGCAAGTTGCTGGATGGATTCGGGGATACTTATGTTCTCCATCTTTGAATAAAGATCAACATAATCAATGTCAGTACGGTGTGTGCCATGGTTGTCCCAAGGTATGACTCCGTGGATAATGCCATTTGCTCTGTATTCAATGACCTTACTTTTGTTGAAAGAGTAGTTTTCATGTACGGCCCAGCCCGGTTTTTCCGGCAGATAGCCATATACTACATCAATTATAGTGTTGATCATGTTTTTGAGAAAGAACAGGGTGTCACGGCCTGAAAGTTTAAATTCTTTGTTATGGTTTTTGAGCATTGTGTCCTCCTTTCCTGCCCGTCTGATTGACGGGCAGGATGGCTGATTGTTATGGTTTTTAATGATTGTATTTAGGAGCAATTTTGTGCTGCTCCATGAACTTGTCTATGTCTGTAATATCGTAGCGAACAGCCGAGCCGACCTTTACGTATGACAGACCTCGTCGGTAGTGACGGTCCTTCTGGAGCTTGGAAACTGAAAATCCCGTTCTCACGGCAGCTTCCTTTTCGGTTATGTATTTTGCATTCATAATTTAGCCTCTAGTGTCCCCTGGGGATGGGTGAATTCGCGCGTTAATTGTTTTGTAGTTTAGGCTATATTAGATTAATACTGCACGTTGTCTCAGATCGTTGTTTTTGGATGTGCATATGTTTAAGCTATTATAATAGATGATGATTGTGAGTTGTTTATGAAAACAAATTTTTTGGTTACCGTGGATCATGACGCAAAATTTTATCTTGGAAATGGTTGCGCACCTGGGCTGAATGCATGGTACGGGCTTAACGATGCCATAGAGGCACAGAACTACGCGTCTGCTAATAATTGGGAGGATGTCCTATCGTTTGCTTCTCGGGTCGAAAGACTTTTTAAAAACAAAGAGATTGAGCAGCTTGAGTTTTCAATAAGTAAAAGTGCCGAATTTTTTGTGTTCGAATTTCTATACTGTAAAGCGTGGATTAAAAAGAAAAGTCGCAACAATCCAGTTCCTTATCAATATGTTGATAAGCTTTTAGTTCTGTTAGAGGACCCTGAGAAATTTTTGAAACATAATCAATTAATGCTCTGCTGCTTTAACTTGTTATGGGGTGACAGCGAGTATGTTTTAAAGGAGATTGGTCAGGACAAACGAGATTGTATTAAAGGAAAGATTGAAGATGTTAGGTTTATTGTAGAAGATTTAATATCTAAGTCTGAAAATGTTAGAAAGATAATCAAGTCAGCAACAGACATTCAGTTTTGGAGGGCCGAGTATACAAAGAGAAAATTTGCATTAGACCTTCGAAATGATCCTGTTGTTAGAGAGAAGGCGAGATTAGCATATGAATTCGTTAAATATGCTAGTCCAATTGAAAGTACTGATTTTAGTATAAAGTGTTCTCGTTGTATGTTTGATGATAATAGTTTAGATTTTTATGATGTGCCTTTTATTAAGGTGACGGATGGATGTCCTCTTGTGATGTGTAAGAAGATTGTGGGAGTTCTTCAGCGTGTTGAGGGGTGGGGAATTAAAGATATATCAATGATGTATTACTCACAAGTCATGAAAAATATTCCATTGAATTTATATAGTCGCGGTCTAAGTGAGATTACAGAGTTGTCAGAACAATATGGATTGTATCCATCTGAATTGTTTTCAATTGCTTCTCCTGGGTGTTTGATTGAACACGACAAGCGCTATAAGCACCTTCCAAAGCCTCGCTTTTATTCTCCGGCGTATTGTAATATCAAGGATTATTTTAATAATGCAAATTTTGCGTACAACAACTATGGAGTACGTAACGATTTTAAAGAAATTTTGGATGCTGAAAAAGAAATTAATTCTTTGGGAAAGTATTATGACAACAACGAATGTCGAATAGTTGGGCTGTGGCTGTGGGATAATCTCAAGCTTGCTGAGAAGGGCTCAAGTTTTAATGAGTTGCTGTTAAAATTAATTACAGAAGATTGGTTTAATCAACTAAGTCTGTCTCGTGTGGATAAGTTAACCTTATCTAAAATAGAATCTAAATCATTAAAATCTAGAGATATAGAAGATATCCAATCTGTTGTAGATAAGTATAGACGCTATTACAAGCTCGCAGAAAAATGCATTGAGGAAGGTAAAGTCATGCCCCTAAATTCCGTTGCACGAGGCAAAAAGATTAAAGCATGATGAGTGTGCTAGTCCCTTATGATTTCTTTGAATCTAGGCACCAACTTTTCCCCTTGAACTAACCCCACCCTCTGTGTACTCATCATTTTTTTTAATCCAACCAAGGAAAAATATTTTCATGGATTTGCATCAATTTTCATCCCAACTGTGGGGGATAGTGTGGGGGAAGGAAAACCAAAAAGAAAAGGGTTTACCTTCCGAAGAAGATAAACCCTTGAAATATCATGGCGGGGCAGGAAGGATTCGAACCCTCGGCCAACGGCTTAGAAGGCCGTTGCTCTATCCAACTGAGCTACTGCCCCGCGAGAGATGCATATGTATATAAACCGTACTTGGCGGTCAAGCAAAAAATGGAAAAAGTTTTGAAATTTAAAAATTTTGTTGAATTTAGCAGTTATCTGGATGATCTGGGGCTCTTTCATATGGATTTGAGTCTAGATAGGATGGAAGAATTTGTACGCAACTGGGGAGGTAAGGAGAGTTTTCCTGTGATCCATGTGGTCGGGACTAATGGAAAAGGGTCGACCTCTTCATATTTAACCTCGATTGCCAGCGAATACGGTCTCAAGGTCGGGACATTTACCTCGCCGCATTTTGTTACTCCCCGAGAGCGGATTACGATTAATGGTTCCATGCTTTCTGGGGGTGAGTGGTGCTCCATTGCCAATCAGGTTATGGAAACTGCACCTGATGCAGGATTGACATATTTTGAGTTGTTGACCTGTATGGCGCTGGTGGCTTTTAAAAACAACAGGGTTGATCTGGCGGTTATGGAAGCCGGGCTTGGCGGGCGTTTTGACGCGACCAATACAGTTGATCCCGACCTGACGGTATTCACTCCTATCGGGCTGGACCATGAGAAAGTGCTTGGCTCAACCATTGATCTCATTGCGGCGGATAAAGCTGACGCGATGCGCGAAAATGGAATTGCTATCACTGCCGTACAGGTTGCAGAGGCGGAAGCTGTTCTTAAGCGGCGCGCAGCTGAATTGGGTTGCAAACTATACTCTATTGATGAATTTGGTACGGTTGCGGACCTCAAACCATCTTTAGTCGGGGAGCACCAGAAGCAAAATGCGCAGCTTGCGGCGGGCGCGTGGAAGTTGTTCTGTGAAAAGGCTGATTTAAAATTTGATGAAGACAAGGTTCGCGAAGGAGTTGCCAAAGGTTTTATTGCCGGACGGTTGCAGATTGTTAATGCTGGGCGGACTTTCATCCTTGATGGCGCGCACAATACCCATGCTTTCGATGCACTTGAAGCCGAACTTAAGCGTTCAGGTCTTAAGCCGGATGCGATAGTTTTCGCTTGTATGAGGGATAAGAATCTTGATCCGGTTAAAGAAACCCTGTTCCGGTTGACCGACGGTCCGGTTATCGCTTGTGGAATCAAAGATAATGAACGGGCTTATCCATTTGCAGATCTGGCTGCGGTCCTCGGTGAGCGGGCAAAAGCAGCTGAGGATATTGACGAAGCTCTTGCGATGCTTAATTCCGGTGATAGAACAGTTCTAATTTGCGGGTCCTTGTATTTGCTGGCAGCTTTTTATACAAGATATCCAGAATTTTTGGAAAAGTAGCTCCCGGCAGCCCTCCGGGAGTCATTGTTTGATTGGATGTGTTTTTCAGACAGTGGGCGTAATTCGTTATTGGAGATTAATTTGTCTAATCTTTTTAAATATCTGCCTTCGGTTGATTCTGTTCTTACCCGTCTTGAAGAAGAAGGTGTAATCGACGGATTGCCGAGGACCCTTTCCCGTGATCTGGTTAACGGCTTTCTTGATGTCTGCCGTGAGGAAATCAAGGGCGGGATTATTACCGAGGAAAAACAGCTTTCCCCTGAAACTCTTTTCCCGCGCCTGACCTGCCACGTGCGGGCCGGAGCAAAGCCGCATTTCCGGCGGGTGCTGAACGGGACCGGAGTGGTTGTGCATACCAATCTCGGGCGTTCTTTGCTGGCTGAAAGTGCTGTGAAGGCGGTGACTGAAGCCTGCGCATGCTATTCCAACCTTGAGTTTGATCTCAATACCGGGGAGCGGGGCAGCCGCTATAGCCATGTGGAAAAGCTGATCTGCCAAATTACCGGGGCCGAAGCCGCTCTGGTGGTCAACAATAATGCCTCGGCGGTGTTGATCACCCTTGAGACTCTTGCCAAGGGTCGTGAGGCAATTGTTTCACGTGGTCAGCTGGTTGAGATCGGCGGTTCGTTTCGAATCCCGGACGTGATGACCAAGAGTGGGGCTTTTCTGCGTGAGGTCGGAGCCACCAACCGTACCCATCTGCATGACTATGAAAATGCTATCAACGAGGAAACCGCGCTGCTCATGAAGGTGCATACCTCCAATTTCCGGGTGATCGGTTTTACTAAGGAAGTTTCCGGTGGCGAGCTTGCAGAGCTTGGTCGTAAACACGATCTTCCGGTCTATGAAGACCTCGGCAGCGGTAACCTGACCAATTTTTCAGGGCTTGGACTCATGCGCGAACCCACAGTACAGGAAGTGGTTGCCGAAGATGTGGACGTGGTTTCCTTTTCCGGAGACAAGGTTCTCGGTGGACCGCAGGCGGGTATCATTGTCGGTAAGAAGAAATTTATCGACATGATCAAGAAGAATCCGCTTAACCGGGCTGTGCGTATCGATAAGATGACACTGGCCGCCCTTGAGGCGACCCTGCGTCTTTATCTCGACCCCGAAACAGCCAAGCGTGAAGTCCCCACGGTACGCATGATTACCGAGAAACCGGAAAATCTCAAAAAGCAGGCTCAGTCTTTGGCGCGCACCCTGCGCCGTGAACTTGGCGAATCTGCGAAAATCGTTGTTTGTGAGGGTGTTTCCCGCGTTGGCGGTGGAGCATTCCCGGAACAGGATTTAAAGACTTTTCTGGTAACTATAGTACCAAATGTTAAAGTAACGGTTGAAGAACTTAAAGAAAGTCTTCTTTCGACCGAGCCGCCGCTGGTAGGACGCATTGAAGAAGATGCCTTCTGTCTTGATCCGCGTACGCTCACCCGCGAAGAATACAAGCTTTGTGCTGAAGCAATATCTCAAGTTTTGAAAGGATAATTATTATGAATAAATCACTTGAACATGATCCGAAAAGTTGTTGGGAAATTTTTAAAGACGAAGAACACCAGCAGGGCATGGATGACCTTGCCGCCCGTTACATTGATTTTTTAACCCGTTGCAAGACTGAGCGTGAGACGATCAAATACGTGGAAGAAAAACTGCGTGAAGCCGGATTCGCCGACTATCTTGGAGCTGACCAGTGCTTCCGTTCTTTCCGCGACAAGACAATATTTATTGCCCGCAAAGGTCAGAAGCCTCTGTCTCAGGGCTTCCGCTTGGTTGGTGCGCATGCCGATACCCCGCGTCTCGACCTGAAGCAGCATCCCCTGTATGAAGATCTCGGTATGTCTATGGCCAAGACCCACTATTACGGCGGTATCCGCAAGTACCAGTGGCTGGCGCGCCCCCTTTCGCTGCATGGTGTAGTTGTAAAAGCGGACGGAACCAAGGTTGATGTTGTGATTGGGGAAGATTTGGATGATCCGGTTCTTTCCATCCTCGATCTGTTGCCGCATCTTGCCTACAAGCAGGTCACCAAGAATGTTACCGATGCTTTTGAAGCTGAAAAGTTGAATATCCTCATGGGGCATTCCCTGTCTTTTACCAAAGACGAGGAAACTGAGGACGGCGAAGAGAAGAACGGCAAGCCTTCCGTGAAGCGCAAAGTGCTGGAGCTGCTCAACGAAAAATACGGCATTGTTGAGGAAGATCTTTTCAGTGCTGAACTGCATATCGTTCCGGCTGGTCCGGCCCGTTACGTCGGCTTGGATAAGTCTGTTGTCGGCGGTTACGGACAGGATGACCGGTCCTGCGTTTTCCTCGCACTGGAAGCTTTCCTTAATGCTCCCGAGCCTGAGCATGCGCAGATTGTGCTTTTCTACGACAAGGAAGAAGTCGGTTCCGAAGGTTCCACCGGTGCCAAGTCGCTTTTCTTTGAATACTGCCTCGAAGATATCATCGAAGCATGGGAACCCAATGCCAAGATGTCACGGGTGATGATGGCCGGTAAGGCTCTCTCAACTGACGTACATGCGGCAATTGATCCCGACTATCAGGATGTGCATGAAAAGCTGAACTCAGCTTATCTCGGATACGGACCCAGCTTCAGTAAATTTACCGGACATCGTGGTAAGGTCGGCGCAAACGATGCCCATCCCGAATTTGTGGCATGGCTGCGCAACATCCTTAACGAGGCCGGAGTTCCCTGGCAGATGGCAGAACTCGGCAAGGTCGATCTCGGTGGCGGTGGAACTGTTGCCAAATTCCTCGCCCTTTACGGTATGGATGTAATTGATTTCGGACCTCCGGTATTGTCCATGCACAGCCCGTTCGAATTGACCAGTAAGGCCGACCTCTACGCAACAGAGTTGGCATTTCGTACTTTCTTGAAGAATTAGGAAGGGAGCATAAATGCCAGTAGTTATGGGTACTGCGGGTCATATTGACCACGGCAAGACCAGTTTGATTAAAGCTTTGACCGGCACGGACTGCGACCGTCTGGCTGAGGAAAAGAAGCGCGGTATTACTATCGAGCTTGGTTTTGCAAGTCTTGATCTGGGCGGTGATGAGCATCTGAGCATCATTGACGTTCCGGGCCATGAGAAGTTTGTTAAGAACATGGTTGCCGGGGCGGCGGGTATTGATTTCGTTTTGCTGGTTATCGCTGCCGACGAAGGTGTAATGCCTCAGACCCGAGAACATCTGGAGATCTGCACGTTGCTTGGCATTGAGAAGGGCTTTGTGGTCCTGACCAAAGCCGATACGGTTGATGAAGACTGGATGGAGATGGTTCAGGAAGATGTGCGTGAATTCCTTGCGCCGAGTTTTCTGGCTGAGGCTCCGATACATGCTGTTTCATCACATACCGGGCAGGGGTTGGATGAACTGCGCTCAGAGATCGGGAAATTCATGAAAGGATTTGCTCCGAAACGCAGGACTGATCTGGCGCGTCTGCCGGTAGACCGCGTTTTCACCATGAAAGGTCACGGTACGGTTGTGACCGGGACTTTGATTTCCGGTCAGCTTTCCGTTGGCGACGATGTGGTGCTTTATCCTAAGCTTACCGAAACCAAGGTGCGCAGCCTGCAGTCGCACGGCTCAAGTGTTGAGACGGCCCCTGCAGGACGCAGAACCGCTATCAATCTGCACGGTGTAGAGGTTGAGGATATCGAGCGTGGTGAGGTGCTGGGCCGTCCGGGGACACTTTTCCCTTCCACTGTCTGGGATGTGGAGTTGACCTGTCTGCCTTCTTCCCCGAAAAGTTTGAAGCACCGAAAGGAAATACATTTCCACCACGGCTCCAAGGAAGTGATGGCAAAGGTATATTTCCTTGACCGCGAAAAGTTGAAAAAGGGCGAGCGTGCTGTTTGCCAGATCCGTTTTGATAAACCCATGACCGGGGTTTACGGCGACCGCGTGGTGCTGAGGTCTTTCTCTCCTTTGCGGACCATTGCCGGGGGTAGCATTATCAACCCGCTGGGCCGGAAGGTTAAGCGTTTCTCCGATGATGTTAAACGTCTGGAATCGCTGATCGGTGCAGAGCCTGAAAATCTGGTGCTGACTCAGCTGGAATTAGCGGGCAGGGCGGGGCTTACTTTTCAGGAGCTTTCCATCCTGAGCAATGTCGCCTCCAAGCCGTTGGAGAAAATTCTCCAGACCATGGGCGGACAGCAGAAGGTATTTCTGTATGACAAGGAAACCCGCAGCTATGTTTCCGGCGTTCACTATGAAAATCTGGTACAGGGCTTGATCCGTCACCTTGAAGAATTTCACAAGAATGAACCCATGAAGCCCGGTGTTTCGCGCGGTGAAATAGGTTCTACTTACGGTAAGGGATTGCCGGATAAGCTTTTTCATTCCATCGTGGAGCGTCTGCTCAAGAAGGATGAAATTGTGGCTGCGCAGGAGATTCTGCATCTGCCCGGACATAAGGTTTCCCTTGCTTCTGATCAGCAGAAACTGCGCGATACCCTGATGGATACTTATGAAAAGGGCGGTCTAACTCCGCCGAACCTTAAAGACGTGCTTGATCCTTTGGATCTAGTCTTTAAAGAGGCCGCACCGGTTTACAAGCTCTTGCAGGATGAAGGCTTGCTGGTCAGGATCAAGGACGACATGTATTTTGCCAAGTCGGCTGTAGACGGCTTGCAGGAGACTCTGGAAGGGTACTTCGCGGAAAATGAAGAACTCGGCCCGCAGGACTTTAAAGCTCTGGTCGGTCTGTCGCGTAAGTTCTCCATTCCATTGCTTGAATACATGGATAAGGAGAAAGTCACCATCCGCGTCGGTGATAAGCGCAGGTTGCGTAAGCAGAATTAAATTGAGCATTAAACAATGCCCGGATTCAAATGAATCCGGGCATTTTTATTTAAGCATACGCATCCGTTCATGCAAAAAACGGATAATTTCAACGCGGTTGTTTTTTATGCGGTAGACGCAAATATATGGAAGCTTGGGGATAACCAGCTCCCGTGTCCCGGAGACTGTTCTATCTCGGCCTAATTGCGGGAAAGCCTCCAGAGATTCAGTTGATTTCCTGATCTGTACGGCAATACGGGCAACAATGTCGGGGTTTTCCCGTTTAATGTATTCAAGCTGAGCTTGCAGGTCTCTTTGAGCGGGCTTGGTCCAGCGGGGCATTATCCACCGAACCTGTTGAAGAGGTCATTAATTTCTTCGTCGGTTGCGAACTCTTCTTTATCGGCTGCCTCCAATCCTTCCTGGACCTGATCCTTGAACCACTTCTGGTATTCTATGAAATCCTTGATAGCTTTATTCAAAACCCAGTTACGACTTCTGCCCATGTCTTTGGCGATTTCATCAAGGCTGGAGAGAGTTTCCGGGTCGGTCCGAAAACTTGTGCTTGATTGCGGCATGATTCACCTCAAATATGTTTGATATCGTTTGTAGTCATTATGAATGATAATAACTACAGAGTGCGAAAGCAAGGAAATATAAAGCCCGGATTCGTTTGAATCCGGGCTTTTGTATTTAAGCATGTGTGGGAATGTTCTGTGCCGGGTGAACACATTTTGGATAGGATGAGTCCTCGTGCAGAACTGTTTTGGCTACCGCTGTGGAGAAATCCGGAAAGATGTTTTCCGGCCCTACCAGTTTGTCAGTTCCGAGGCGGGTCATAATTTTTTTGATCCGGGGATGCACCCCTGAGAGGAGTATTTTTATGTTCTGGGTGTGCGCCCTGCGTATTACGGTCTCAAGTGCTTCGATTCCGGTTGCGTCCATAGTCGGAACATTTCGCATGCAGAGAACGATTATTTCCGGTTTCTTGCGGGTGAAGCTCATTACATCCACGAATCTTTGGGCCATGCCGAAAAACATGGGACCGTTAATTTCGTAGACAACCACTTTTTCGTGTCCGTTTGTGCGGTCGATGATTTCTTCCCGAGGCAGGCCGGTATCAAGGCTGTGCACGTCTGTCAGCTGGCTCATGCGCTTCATGAACAGCATTGCGGCCATAACTACTCCTACTTCCACCGCAACAGTCAAATCCACGAAAACAGTAAGCAATAGAGCGATAAGCATTACCAGAGAATCTGATTTCGGTGCGAAGAGCAGCCGTTTAATGCGGTGGAGTTCGCTCATATCCCACGCGACAAGCATGAGAACCCCGGCAAGCCCAGCCAAGGGGATCATGGAAGCAAGTGGTGCGCAGACCTTGATGAATAGAATCAAGGTCAGTGTGTGGATTATTCCCGCGAGCGGGGAGTACGCGCCGGAGCGGATATTGGTTGCAGTACGTGCAATAGCACCAGTTGCGGGCAATCCCCCGAAAAGAGCAGAACCGATATTTGCCAGACCTTGAGCCATTAGTTCATTGGATGAATTGTGGCGGTCGCCGCTCATGCCGTCGGCAACGGTTGCGCTGAGCAGGGATTCTATCCCGGCAAGGATTGCAATGGTCAGTGCTTCCGGGATCAGTGTTTTAAGCTGGAGCAGGCTGATCCCTGAAAATGAAACAGGATCAGGCAGGGCTGTGGGAATGCCTCCGAAGCGGCTGCCGATGGTTTCTGTATGAAGTCCGAATGCCCAAGTGACAATGCTTGCCAGTGCAATTCCTACAAAAGGCGCAGGAATGCGGGGGATAAATCTCCTGACGAGCAGCATTGAAATTACAGTCAGCAATCCAAGTCCTAAAGTTACCGTGTCAGCGTAGGGCAGTGCCTGAGCGCAGGCTTTGATGCGGGGCAGGAAATCCGCCGGAAGATGGGCTATGTTGAGTCCGCAAAAATCCTTGACCTGGGTTGAGAAGATCAGGATGCCGATACCGGAGGTGAATCCGGTAGTTACCGGATAAGGGATGTATTGCAGCAGCTTGCCGAGGCCTAATGCTCCCATTGCTAAAAGTATGATCCCTGCCATGAGTGTGGCGAGGATCAAACCTTCATACCCGTGCCGGCTGATGATTCCTGAAATGATAATGACGAAGGCCCCGGTAGGACCTCCTATTTGAAAGCGGGTTCCGCCTAATCCTGAAATAATGAATCCGGCTATGATGGCGGTGAAAAGGCCGGTTGCGGGGCTTGCACCGGAAGCAATGGCAAAGGCCATGGCCAGCGGCAGGGCTACGATGCCTACCGTAATTCCTGCTGCAATATCCTGTCTGATTGTAGCCGGTGAGCAGCCGGATTTAATGAATTTGAAGCTGGCCGGAATAAAGCGGTTAAGTTTTGAATAGACGCAAGTGTCCATTGAGAAACCTCCTGATTTTGGTGGTGTCTCCGTGGGGCTCAGTCAGTGGTCATAGTTGTCGGAAATTATTGGCCGGTGGCTGGGTCACGCGCGGAAAAAAGAATCTGATAATGCCGCTGTTATTTTATGTCAATGGGGTTTTGGAAAAATACTTTGTGCTTTTATTCTCAAGAGTTGCGGTTCTGTTGTTGTCCGTTGAGTTAAACTTTAAGTCCCGGAGAGTTATGCTCCGGGGCTTTGTCAGTCTTTGGCTGGTCGCTTAGGATTATGGGTGTTATAGTGGGTACAGCCTGTAAAATTTTTAACCTGACGGAGTAGGGAGATGGCAAAGAAATTGTTACCGTTTTTGACGGGCTTATTTTTGTTTTTTGGCATTGTCTTTGCGGTGAATTCATCGCAGGCCGGGGATGCTGAAGATATTCTGAATTTGAAAAATAAAATTATCCAGAAACAGAATAAAGGGACTCTTGGAGTTCAGGAATTCCTTCTCTGCTCAAAAGTTCTCAACTACGCCTCTTTTTACCCCTTGGCAGAGAATACCATTAAACGGGGCACTAAACTGCTGCTCTACTATGAAC
>PPCM01001107.1_pt1 | contig 14015 bp, 9 predicted proteins | sample 1555541 | NCBI WGS metagenome assembly PPCM01 (sample SAMN05284479, study PRJNA326546) | Marine sediment metagenome, whole genome shotgun sequencing project. | isolation source: marine sediment | place: Germany: Wadden Sea | collected 2012-09-05 | reverse complement strand
TTAGAACTCGATGTTGTTCACCTCGCACACGCGGGAGATGAGGTGCAGGCAGGCGTTGGAGTAGCCCACCTCGTTATCGTACCAGGCGACGAGCTTGAAGAAGGTGCTGTCGAGGGACATGCCGGCCTTGGCGTCGAAGATGGAGGTGTGGGTGGCACCGGTGAAGTCCTGGGAAACGCAGGCCTCGTCGCAGTAGCGGAGGACGCCAGCCATGGGGCCCTCAGCGGCGGCCTTGACGGCGGTGCAGATCTCCTCGTAGGAGGTCTCCTTCTTGAGGATGACGGTGAGGTCAACGACGGAGACGTCGAGGGTGGGCACACGGAGGGCCATGCCGGTGAGCTTGCCAGAGAGGCCGGGGAGGACCTTACCGACAGCCTTGGCGGCACCGGTGGAGGCGGGGATGATGTTGCCGGAGGCAGCGCGGCCGGCACGCCAGTCACGGGGGGAGGGGCCATCAACGGTACGCTGGGTGGCGGTCATGGCGTGGCAAGTGGTCATGAGGCCCTTCTCGATGCCGAAGTTGTCGTCGAGAACCTTAGCGAGGGGGGCGAGGCAGTTGGTGGTGCAGGAAGCGTTGGACACGACGTGGTCCTCAGCGGTGACCTTCTCGAAGTTGACACCGTTGACAAACATGGGGGCGTCCTCGCTGGGGGCCGTCACGACGACCTTCTTGGCGCCAGCCTTGATGTGGACACCGGCCTTCTCGATGGACTTGAAGATGCCGGTAGCGTCGACGACGATATCGACGTTGTTGGAGCCCCAGGGGATGTTGAGGGGGTCACGCTCGTTGACAACGATGATCTTGTGGCCGTCAATGATGATGGCGCCCTCGGTGTGGGTGATCTCGCCGGCGAAGTTGCCGTGAACGGAGTCGTACTTGAACATGTAAGCCATGTACTCGGGATCGATGAAGGGGTCGTTGATGACAGCGAACTTCTCGATCATGCCGCGCTTAGCAGCAGCGCGGAGGACCATGCGACCGATACGACCAAAACCGTTGATGCCAAGAGTAACCATAAGAGAGAAACAAAAAAGTTTGTCTTTTGATATGATGACGACTGACTTGTCGAGTCGATTTTTCACTGTACTCCTGTCAATCGGATCGGTTTTGTCATGCTATATATTCTCGTTTGCATGAACACTGCGTCCAACCGTCCTTGTTGGTGCTTGCGAGCACGGCGACGATCACATACTTCGAACGAAAACCAGAGTCAAGATTTGTGGACCGCAAGATCGATAATAAGGACGTGAAGGGGAGCAAGAGGGGCCTGTTCCGGGGCGTTCACGGTCGGTATCGCTCCGGCGATTTCATCCAGTCCCCCTTTTCCATGTTTATGTTCTTGGTGACAGCCAAAACAACACCCAGGTCACACTGAAGTTTACTCGAAGTACTTCTGAAGATCGTCGTTCCCGCCAATAAGCTTGCCGCCGATGAAGATCTGGGGGACGGTGCTCTTGCCGGAGACGGCCTGCAGCGTGCGGCTGGTGATGCCGGTGCCGAGGCCAGTCTTGACGACCTCGAAGCGCATACCGCGCTCGGTGAGGGTCTTCTTGGCGGCGGCGCAGTGGGGGCAGCCATCGCGGGCGAACACCGTGACGAACTGGGGCTTCTCGGCCTTGGGGTTGATGAAGTCGAGCAGCGTGTCGGCGTCGCTCACCTGGAACGGGTCGCCGGGCACCTGGGGCTCGATGAACTGCTTGACGATCGTCTTATCGCGAACGAGCATCGAGTATCTCCACGAGCGCTTCCCAAAGCCGATGTCGCACTTGTCGACGAGCATGCCCATGCCCTCGGCGAAGTGGCCGCAGCCGTCGGGGATGAAGCGGATGTTGGGGGCGTCGAGCTCGACACACCACGCCTCCATGACGAACGTGTCGTTGACGGCCATGCAGATGACCTCGTCCACACCGTTGGCCTTGAAGGTCTCAGCGAGCTGGTCGAAGCGCGGCACGTGGGAGCTGGAGCATGTGGGCTGGAGTAAGATTCAGGACGGGGGGGTGGTATAGCTGGTTCATTAGCATTATCATCACCTTCCCACAGGAGGTACATACCGTGAAGGCTCCAGGCAACGCGAAAACAGCGATGGACTTGCCCTTGAAGATGTCATCGGTGGTGACGTCGCACCACTTGCCATCAATTCTCATCTTGAACGTAACATCAGGTACTTGCTTGCCTTCCCGGGACTCCATTTTCAAAAAAAATCAATTGAAAAACAAATGACTGTCATGACACTTATAAAAACGCTGCCGCCAAAGAATTGATTGGACCTGTCCTGAATTGATTCGCCGGCCACCCAAGTTAGCCGCCCACAGTCCATCTAGTGCTTCTACATTCATCTATTTGACACCACACACATTTCCCGAATCCCCGATAAAATGATCTAATCTGTTTATCGCCGATCCCGTCCTCAGCCCGACCTGTCAAGGATGTCCTGGGCCAGCCCGACGAGCGCCGCGGCCTTCCCGCCCTTCCTCGCCGCGACCTTCCGGACTATGGCGAGCGTCGCGGCGTCCCTCTCGGCCCACCCCCTGGGTTGGGTGGCGGGCGGGTAGTTGGCCCCGAACTCGGCGACCTGGGCCCAAGCCTGCCGCCGGAGGGTCGCCTGCCCGTTATCCCCGTGCAGGGCGGGCAGCACGATCCTGAACCTGTCCTGCAGGTCGCCCCACACCTCAACGTCGTCCGCCAGACGCCCCAGGACGGCCCCCACCGCGTCCCACGACGCGCGGTCCAGGATGTCGCGGGCGGGGGAGTACTTGGTCAGGGGCTGCTGGAGGGGCAGGGTGAGGTCCCCCGCCGGGATGAGGGCGAGGGCGGCGTCCAGGGCGGAGGTCTGGGCGGGGGTGAGGGTGGCGTCGTCGGTCTGGAGGGGGGTGAGGGTCCCGGCGACCACGGACACCAAGGCGTCGTACTTCATGGCGGGGGACGGCTGGAGGCGGAGGAGGGCGGGGAGCCCGGCACACAGGGCACCAGCCACCCCGGGCAGGGTCTCACACAGCGCAGACACCCACCGGGGGGGGACGGTCAGCTGGTCGGTCATGGCGAACCACGCGTCCGTCGAGGCCGTCAGGTGGTGGGCGGCGGCGGGGGGCAGGTCATCGGGGAGGGCCGCCCTGTCCAGCAGACCCCGGTGCCCCACCGAGTGGATGGCGTGGCCCAATAAGTCCGGGGAGCAGGCCTGGGCGGCGTCGGGGCAGTGCTTGAGGGCCTGGAGGAGGCCGGTGGCGACGGGCTCGGACATCAACAGCCGGGTGGCCGGGGGCAGACCCTCGAACGGCGCGGGGTGCAGCCCGACGAGCCCAGGCCGCACCATCGACACCCAACCCATAAAGTCAGAGGGGTCAACCGAGCGGGGGTGGCAGGCGGCGAGGGTGCCGAGGAGCCCCGCCCCGGCGAGCAGGGTGACCGTGGCGGGGGACGTGGCGACGGGTGTGGGCAGGGTGTGGGTCGGGAGCCCGAGGAGGCGGGGCACGTGGCCGGGGGTAGGGGTGGGTGGGGTGGGGGTGGTGATGGCGGCCCTGGCGGCGGCACGGAGGGGGTCGGTGTGGACACCGGGGACCTGTCGCTGGTAGAGGAAGCACACGGCGGAGGAGGCGAAGGTCAGGTGCTCGGCCGTGGCGTTGGTGAAGGACAGACCGTCGAGGGCCTTGGCGATGGCAGCGGAGACCCCCTCGAGACGGACGGAGATGAAGGGCGGGGTGCTCAGGACGTCCAGCACCGACGACAGGACGGACAGGGCGACCGGGTCCCCCTCCCGACCCAACCCGCCGGCCATCCGGGCGACCGCGGTGGCCGCTGCGTCCAGTATGTCGGCCGCGGGGCCGTCGTGGGTCGGGTTCATGTCGTCCACGCCGGTGTGGGCCAGGACGGTTATCGTGGCGGCCAGGCGGCGTGCGAGGGCGGCGTCCCTGACGGACGGGCGGGCGATGGACGTGGCCCACAGGTCGGCGATGCCCTCGAGGGCCGTGCGGGCGCCGGGCGTGGAGTAGGTCGCCAGACGCTTGGCGACGGCGGGGTGGGCGACGGCGAGGGCGTGCCACACCATGGCGAGCGCGTTAGTGGCGTTGTTGGGTGGGTTGGTGCGGGTGAGCCCCGCGAGTGATCCCGTCGCCCGCAGGAGGTGGTCGTAGACCGGAGAGAAGGCGATGGCGTGGGCCGCGAACATCGAGTGTAGGGCCCCGCGCGCGATGATCTCAAGCAGCAGAACGTGGTCTGACGACGCGACGGGGACGGAGCCCCAGTCCACCCGGTGCAGGACGGGCGGGGCGGCGACCTCCCCAACGAGGAGCGCCAGATGGGTGTCCGTGGTGCACAACTCGGTCAGGTCGGCGAACGTCATGTCGTGGGGCGGGTTCTCGGGGTCGAACGAGTCGGGGGCGAGCATCGGGAGCCGGGGCCAGAGAGGCAGGCCGACGGGGGGCCGCGGGTGGAAGGTCGGGACAGCAAAGATGGGGCCCAGCTCCCCGGGGGCACACATGAGGTTGTGGAGGAGCCCCAGGCCCGGCGCCTCGATGAGCTCGAGCTCCTTCTGGGTGCAGAGAATGAGGGGGATCTTGGCGGGCCCGATGATCGCCAGGAGGACATCAGACGACTGCACGCCATACTCCCCGGAACGGGCACGCCGGGTGATCATGCTCAGGACCTGAGACGCCACAGCGCGCTGAGGCTTTGTGCATGACCGGAGATAATTGTGAAGATCGGCCAGTGTCACCCCGGGAAACCCGTTGGTGCGCTGCTCTTTAAGAATGACGGCATCTTCCGAGAAAATGGTGTTATTGAAGATCTCCTCGGGCCCAGACGACGACATCAATCCATTGTCAACTTCGATTTATACGGATTACCGCAATTCGTGTGCGACAAGCACACAGTCGTAAGATGATACATAGCAGTGACGGAGCACCTGCATTATGCAGCCTTGAGACCGATGTTATAAAGCTCTGTCAAATTGCCGAGAAATTCACTTGGTTTCGACCAAGGGAGCCCAGTACCAACCATTAATCGCAATGCACAACTCTAAACCTACACATCACACAAGAAGACACAGTATAGACTCCCCTCGCGGTCTGATTGACCGTGAGCGCCAAATTGTACGTCGCCTCGAGTCCCGTCTCCACTCGCTGAAGGCCGGGATCTCCGTGGTGCGGCTCCAGGAGCAGGCGTTGCAGTCCCCCGACTTCTATATCTCTCGTCTGTCCCGTCGTTACCAGAGATGGCTGTACCACGAGACTGCCAACCAGCTGGCCACCTCCTCACCGGGCGCGGGGGTCGACCAGGCCGACATCGTCCCCGAGGCGGCCAAGTTCGACCTGCTCATGAGTGTTCTCGGCCCCGACTCGCCTCTACTGGCCCACCTCTACCCCGAGCAGCCCGAGACCGACGCCGACGCCCACGTATCACCTACGGCACTGTTGAGTCCGCTCCGGATGACCCAGACCGCCGGGGACGAGGGCGGGGTGTGTGCCTCCCCGCTTAGTGTCGTGTCGCCGGACGACCTGTTGAGTACAGCGTCCTCACCGCGGTCCGTGCCAAGAGTCCAGTCAGCCTGCAAGTCACTAACCGCTGCTGCCGACATTGTGCCTGCGATCATCAATACGATGGATCATGTCATCGAGGAGGTCATGGCGGCGGTCCAGGAGTCGGGGGTCGACGCCACAGTCGGGACGACTCCCGTGGCCCTATCCCCATCATGCCACTCGACACCGTTCGGCGTGTCAGAGGGGTGCGGCCCGACCCCCCGCACCGCGTCGACCGGCACGCGGCTCCTGCGCTCCATGCGGCGACCTGACCGCAGTTTGCCCCCGACCCCGCAACAGGCCAAGGTCGAGCGCCTCGAGCAGATGGTGGACAACCTGCTGACCCGCCCCGCCGAGTGGACGCCCCGAGCCAACGATGAGAACGAGCTCAACGGCACCCCGGCCCTGTCCACCCGGTGCCGTCGGTCCGCCCGGGCCCAGACCCCCGCCCTGACCAACACGGAGAGCGTCCATCTCCGACAATCGACGTCGTACAGCCAGCACGTCAGGAGGATACGGGCCGCGAGACAAGAGGCCGAGCAGCCCAAGATCGGACGATTCGACCAACTTTACAGGAAGTTTAGGGCCACCCCCGCCCCCGCCCCGACCCACCCCATTGGGTCGACCCCCCGGCGCCGCGGGTCGGCTCAGAGTCAGCGGACACCCCCGAAGCAGGCCCTCCAGAACAAGCGGAACATGATGCGGGCGCGTCCCCACCGGTTGGTCGACTGGCAGCAGGCAGCAGTGTTGAGGCACTTCTAGAGGGGGAGGGATAGATGTAGATAGCGGACACGAGCCTAAATTATAGCACTAGATAGACACACCTTGGTGTTGGTATTTGGGGACAACTCATGTGTGGGGCATGGCAGCAAGGTGATGTGGCTCAGTTCCGATAACGTCACTGAGGCAGGTGACGTGCCACTTTGGGACAACTATGGACGCCGTTAACCTTACACGACTGCTGCTCGCTTGCTGATTATTAGCCAGAGCTGTCGCGCGGTCTAACAAGAGCCTCTCACACTGTAAAGTGATTCGCATTTATAAGAACAGTGAATTGAGATATTGTTCCCTTGCATCGGTGCAAAAAGTCAACTAAGTGCAATATCCAAGCCTATACTCGCAATCGGATTTATTATAAATCTCATCTCAAGACAAAATCAAGTCAGACATCCACACTAATGTCCGGTCAGACCACGAAAGATGGCCACGAGGCGATTTTTGGTAAGATTTTCACGGTGTCCGGTCCTGTTGTCGTTGCCGAGCAGATGTTCGGCACAGCGATGCACGAGCTGGTCTACTGCGGCCCCGACAAGCTAGTTGGCGAGATCATCAAGCTTGAGCAGGACCGTGCGACGATCCAAGTGTATGAGGAGACAGCTGGCCTCGGTACGGGCGACGTTGTCGAGTCCACTGGGAAGCCCCTCTCCGTCGAGCTGGGCCCGGGCATCATGGGGACGATCTACGACGGGATCCAGCGGCCCCTGGAGGCCATCGCCCAGCAGTGCGGGTCCATCTGGATCCACCGCGGCGTGAGTGTCAACGCTCTCTCCCGTGAGAAGCTCTGGCCCTGGGTGCCCACCCCCGGCCTGGAGGTCGGCCAGCTGGTGGGCCCGGGCGACGTGATCGGCACTGTCCAGGAGAACACGCTGATCACCCACCGCGTGATGGTGCCGCTCGACGTCCCCGGGGGCCACCTGACCGCCCTCACCCCCGCCGGGGACTTCACGGTGGACACGGAGATGTACCGCGTCGAGTACCGCGGCGAGGAGACCGGCCACATGATGTACCACACATGGCCCGTGTACAAGCCCCGCCCCGTCGCCGAGAAGATGGCCGGCGCCAACCCGCTCTTCACGGGGCAGCGCGTCCTCGACGCCCTCTTCCCCGTCGTGCAGGGCGGCACGTGCGCCATCCCGGGGGCCTTTGGCTGCTTCGCGGAAGGCACCCCGGTGCTGACCGCCGATGGTCGCGCCGTGCCCGCCGAGGCCGTCAAGACTGGCGACAACCTCCTCGGACCCGACGGTAAGCCCCGCCGGGTGACCGAGACCATGACGGTCTCCGGCGGGGCCTTCAAGGTGGCCGTCACGGTTGGGGATGCCACCATTAGCGAGACCGTGGTCGACGCCAACCACGTCCTCTGCCTCTCGGCTGCCCCGGGCGTCGCCCTGCCCGACACCCTTCTCCGCACCCCCGCCGGCCACGCCCTCATCCCCGTGTCCGACTACCTCGCCCTGCCCGCCGCCCTCAAGGCCGCCCTCTCCCCCGTGTTCACCTCGACCCCCGCCGAGACGTCCATCGCGGGGGTCGACCCTGGGTACTTCCATCTCGCCGGCATGCACCTCGCTGACAGCAACGTCGGCGGCGAGGACCCGACCGACGCCCGGGCCGCCGCCGTGGTGGCCTCCCACGGGCTCGACGACACGCGCGTCGGGGCCTTTATAATGAGCGAGTTTATGATTGACGGGACCCCTGCCCTGCCCGACTCAGTGTTCGGAGCCGCCCTCCCCGCCCGCCGGGCCCTACTCGCCGGCATGCTGGACACCTCCGAGCTGCAGGCCGGCCCTGACCGCACCATTCACACCCCCGCCGCCTCCGCCGCCCGCACGGTCGCCCGGCTGGCCGTGATGTGTGGCGTGACCCCCGTGGTCAAGGCCACGTCCGTCGAGCTCCTCCCTGGGCCCGGCCTCGCCCCGATCATCGCCCTCACCGCCCGCCCGACCCGCGCCCTGCCCGCCCGCCCCCCTGCCGCCGTCACGGTCACCCCTGCCGGCGACGTGCCGTGCTACGGGTTCCAGCTCGACGGAGACCACCTGCACGTGCTGCCCGACGCAACTGTTGGCCATAATTGCGGCAAGACGGTGATCTCCCAGGCGCTGTCCAAGTACTCCAACTCCGACGCGGTCGTCTACATCGGCTGCGGTACGTACCCTACCCTACCTTACCTTACCCAGGAGAGCGCGGAAACGAGATGGCCGAGGTCCTCGCCGAGTTCCCCGAGCTTGAGGTCGAAGTGCGCGGGTCCATGCACAACATCATGGAGCGGACCTGCCTCGTCGCCAACACGTCCAACATGCCCGTCGCCGCCCGGTCGGCCTCGATCTACACGGGCATCACGCTCGCCGAGTACATCCGCGACATGGGCCTCAACGTCGTCATGATCGCCGACTCGACGTCCCGCTGGGCGGAGGCCCTCAGGGAGTGCTCGGGTCGACTCGCTGAGATGCCCGCGGACTCCGGCATGCCCGCCTACCTCGGCGCACGGCTCGCCTCCTTCTACGAGCGGGCGGGGCGGGTGTCGACCATGGGGTCCCCTGCACGGGAGGGGTCCGTCACCATCGTCGGCGCGGTATCCCCTCCGGGTGGCGACTTTGACGCCGACCCGGTCACCACCGCGACGCTCGCCATCGTGCAGGTCTTCTGGGGCCTGGACAAGAAGCTCGCCCAGCGGAAGCACTTCCCGTCCGTCAACTGGCTGCGGTCCTACTCGAAGTACGTGACTGCCCTCGAGTCGTTCTACGATGACAACTTCCCCGGCTTCATCGAGCACCGCACCGTGATGCGGGAGATCCTGCAGCACGAGGAGGAGCTGATCGAGATCGTCCAGCTCGTGGGCCGGGACTCGCTCGCAGAGACAGACAAGATCACCATCGAGATCGCCGCGCTTATCAGGGCCGACTTCCTGCAGCAGAACGGGTTCACGCCGTACGACAAGTTCTGCCCGTTCTTTAAGACGTTCTGGATGATGAAGTTGATCGTCGAGTACTACCAGCAGGCCCAGCAGGCCCTCACCCGGCCCGGGAAGTCCATGACGTGGGCCGTGATAAAGAACGGCACGCTGAAGGCGTTCCGGGCGCTGTCGTCCGTCAAGCGCTCTCTGCCGGCGGACGGCGAGGCGGCCCTCGTCCCGGTGTACCAGGCCCAGCTGGACGGCATCAAGGAGGCCTTCAGGACCCTGGTCAACGAGTAGGGTAGGGTAGGGTAAGGTAGGGGAGGTCCGAGTAAACGTGTTTATACTACACTTCCGATGATCGTGACTGATCGGGGTGGGGTGGACGTCCTCCTCTGTCTCACGCCTTGTACGTCTGTTTTATCTTGTACGCCATGATCGAAATCATCAACAAGAACGGTCCAGTAACCAGGCTCACCACACCGAACAGCACGTCAACCATATGGATCACACGGGGGTACCGCCGCTTCCGGGCCCCGACGATGACGTCATAGATGTCCAGCCCGCCGGACACCACCCCTAGGGCCATCAGCAGCAGCCCGGGGATCCACGTGACGTTCCACACCCACCCGATCAGGACAGCAGTGATCGCAGTCGATACCATGGCCAGAACGATCACAGACATCAGAAACAGGGACAGGCCGGACGAGAACATGACCCGGGCCGTCATGAAGCGCCGATAACGCTCCCGCTGACGGGCCTCGTGCTTGGTGGGCCCGGCGACGTCTGTCTTGGGGTTGATAGAGTCCGCGAGGCCACGGGCAGTGTCTGGATTCACCTCAGCGGTGTCACTGGCTGGTTGGATAGGAGCAGACGAAACGGAAAAAGCCTCAGCCGCCGTGCTAAATGGATAAAGTGGTGCCACATCACAATGTACGCTTGTTGTAAGATTCTTGCTCAACTGCACCGGTTCTGTTTGGCTGCGGTTGTGCGACATGCAAATTGTTTTCTGTATGATTTCCTTTTTCGGCATGCAAATTGAGACCTTCATTTGTCCAGAACCACCGTAATACACCGTACTGTCACGTGTTTGTTGATTAAACTATCTACACACTATAAATGTGCATCATCAATCATCAATCAATCTCACACATTGCCCGACCGACTTCTCGGCCGACAATGTGTGACTTGCTCAACCCCCAGGGATGCGGGGTTGAGATAGGATGTCAACGGGACATCCATGGTAGCCTCAATGGCTACTCGTGTGTAGTAGTTATGATGTTTCCGTGTGCACTGTGAAGCATGTTCTCGGCAGGCATCACATCGCGGTGGAACGTCTTCTGACAGGCCCTACACTTCTTGTACTTGGTCCATCTCTGCGCCTGAGTCTGATTGAGACGTGCGCCACACCAGGAGCATGTTTGGGATGTGTACTTCTCGCTGGTACCAGACACTGCAGTCCGACATCTTTATTCCAGTTCCGCCCGGGACAGCCCGGTCGACGGCAGGCATCATATGTCACATTTCCATGAACCGTGGTCGACCTTCAGCAGGGTGTAGCCTGGTTCCACTTGGGGAAGTAAGATTACAGCACATCACACTCTTCACCGTCGTCCAGATAGTGACCCCTCACCTCATGAGATGCGCTCTGCCGCCGGGCCCGGCCACGCGTCGCACGCTATCACCAGCAGGGCCTGCACGGCCTGCATGGCGCGGCGGGTCGGGGCGTGCTTCATGATGGTCGCAATGTTCTCGTTCGCGATCGCGCTCATGTCCTTTCGCTCCTTATAAAGCGCCCCGCTGCCACCTATCGTCCAGCTCCGGTGCCCGACCGACACTTCATTGAGGAGGACCCGTTCGGCGGTGGCGTATTCACCCCGGACGGCGTGAAGGCACACCGCGCTGAGGTGCCCCACGACGCCGCGGTCCGCCTTCCGGTGGTGTAGGGCCCGCAGGAGGGGCCGGACGTCGTTCCTGACCCTGACATAGGTGATGAGGTCGGGATTGGTGGCGTCGTCGGGGGCGATGGTTGACAATAGGGTGACGCGGCGGGCAGACAGGATGCGGTAAAGAACAAGGAGACAGCGGAGACAGTCCCCGTGATACGTGTAATCGGCACCGTCCGGCTCGGCGCTCATCAGGGCTTGATGCCACAAAAGACACTGCTTGAGGGAGTCTGGGCCGTCAATGGCAAATGTGTCCGGCTCAGAGGCGAAAATAGACGTGAAAGGTACGAATGCCTTGGGTTCATCGACGACATCCACACGAGTCACCTTTTTGGGCTCGGAAACGACTTGAACCGCGGGTTCGACGATTTCAGCAAACTTCTCCGTCTTCTCAGATATGGATGGCATAGCTTTCCGCTTTTTGTTTCGCTCTCTATTAGCTAACCCTCTGAGACTGTTCATCATTAAGAGATAAAGGGCACTTTTCAAATCACCAACTTCGATTTATTAGTATTCGGGTGGGGGCAAAGATTAGGCATGAATCCACTATTGGTTGGTTCATAATCAGTTTGGGTGCCAACTTTTTCGTTGAATTCTCTCCGGACACTATAAAAAGTATAAACAAAGAAGTATGCCTGGCGATTCTTTAGCAACGTCATATACACACGCGCCCCTTCAATAATCCATAAGATATACCGACAAAGCTAACTTCTATAAATGGGCAGCAAAAATTCGTTTGAATTGAGCGTTGGCCCCTATGTCGCGTAACAAGCGTGAAGCTAAGGGTGATGCCGGTGTCAACATCAATGTAGTTCTGAGAATCCGTCCTATGAATGGCCGTGAAAAGAAGACTGAGGGAGTTTCAGAAGCGGTTGTTGTTGACGGCAAGAGGTTCGTACTACAGGTCCCCCGCGCTCTAATCCAGGACGGTCACTATCCCGAGCGGCAAGCACCAGCCCAACTTCTCCTACAACCGGGCGTATGGGCCCGATTCGACCCAGCTAGCGGTGTATGAGGAGGTAGTTTCGCCCATCATCCAGGAGGTGATCCAGGGCTACAACTGCACGATCTTCGCGTATGGCCAGACGGGCACGGGCAAGACGTACACGATGGAGGGCGACACCCCCGCCCAGTTCGAGTCCGGGATGACGTTCCGGGACATGCCCGACGCCACGGGGGTCATCCCGAGGGCCGTGGGAGACATATTCCAGAGCCTCAACGCGTCGGGCAGCGAGTACACCGTCCGCATCTCCCACCTGGAGCTGTACAATGAACGGCTCCGGGATCTCCTGGCCGAGGTGAAGGACGACGGCACCCCCCCCAAGGAACCCAAGATATACGCCAACCGAGCCGCCCCGGGCCGCCCCACGGTCGTCCAGGGCCTCGAGGAGTTCGTCGTGCTCGACCCCGCCGAGGTGCTCGCCCATCTGGGGCGGTCGACCGAGCGCCGCACGACGTCGGCGACGGACATGAACGCGCGGTCGAGCCGGAGCCACTGCATCTTCAGCATCACGGTGCACGTCAAGGAGACCAGCGCGGACGGCGAGGACGTCCTCAAGATCGGGAAGCTCAACCTCGTCGATCTCGCCGGCAGCGAATCGGCTGCCCTGAGCGGCGCCGTCGAGAGGGGCAACGTGAAGCAGCAGAAGGAGGGCCGCGCCATCAACCAGTCGCTGCTGACTCTCGGTAAGGTCATCCGCGAGTTGTGCCAAAGAGAGGGCCACGTGTCGTACAGAGACTCCAAGCTGACGAGGCTGCTGGCCGAGAGCCTGGGAGGGCGCGCCAAGACGTGCATCGTGGCCACGATATCCCCGGCCAGCGACTGCATCAGCGAGACCCTGTCCACGCTGCGGTACGCCCAGGCCGCCATGAACGTCCAGAACACACCCGAGGTCAACGAGAAACGGACCAAACACGAGGTCATCGCGGAGTACGCCACGGAGATCGACCGGCTGCAGCAGGACCTGGCCGCCGCGAGACGGCAGGATGGCGTGTGGCTGGACCCCGCGCGCTACGACGAGCTGCAGGCCGAGCACAAGACGCTCGAGGGGGCCGTGGCGGGGCTGGTGACGGCCCTCGACGGCATGAAGGAGGAGTTCGGGCGGGTCCAGGCCGACCTCGCGGTCACCGCGAAGGAGAAGGCGGCCGTGATGGGGAAGCTGGAGGCCGCGGAGGCCGGGCTGAAGGGGGCGCGGCACGACTTGGGGCAGGAGATCATCGTTAACAAGGAGCTGGAAGCCAGGAACACCAAGCTCGCGACCACTGCCCACGGTGTCATCGAGCAGCTCCGGGGCGCCCAGGACGACCTCGGGGGGCTCTTCGGGAAGCTCGGGCGGGCCTCCTCCAACGAGCACTCCAACATGTCGCGCCTGGAGACCACCCAGGGCAGGCTGGCGGCGGGGCTCGAGGAGGTGCTCGGGACGGTCGGCGGGGTCGGGGAGGTCGCCGGCGAATGGGGGGCGGCGTCGACTGGCGTGCTCCGGAAGTACCAGTCCACCGCAGACGATGTGACACGTCAGATGGACGCGGCGGTGACCGACCTGGCCCGCACCATCCAGGCCACAGCGGGGGGGGTCGACGCCATCGTCCAGGACGTGGTCGGGGCCACCCGGGCCGCGCTCGAGACGGAGCTGGACGCCACGGGGCAGCTCCCCGCGGCCTTCCACGAGGCGGTCGCCGTGCCCCTCGACGACATCCGGTCCACCGTGGGGGCGGTGGCGGGCCACCTGGACCAGATCAGGACGGACGCCTGCCGGACGCGGGATGGGGCGGTCACCCTGCTGCAGGACACCACCGCCGAGATCCGCCGGGCCGCGGGGGCGCTGTCGGTGGCGGCGACCGCTGATGTCGGCCGGGTGGCGTCTATGGTCAGTGCTATGGACGGGCGCGGC
>PPCM01001106.1_pt1 | contig 14023 bp, 12 predicted proteins | sample 1555541 | NCBI WGS metagenome assembly PPCM01 (sample SAMN05284479, study PRJNA326546) | Marine sediment metagenome, whole genome shotgun sequencing project. | isolation source: marine sediment | place: Germany: Wadden Sea | collected 2012-09-05 | reverse complement strand
ATTCTTTAAAACGATCACTTGATCGTGTTGGAGAACTAAAACCTGATTTTGTTGAAATACTTCCTGCGCTGGCTTATAAAGTCATTCCAAGAATTAAAGAACAAATCTCTACTCCAATCATAGGAGGAGGATTAATCTCAACAAAAGAAGACATTCGAGAGTGCTTTGATTCAGGTATGGTGGGAATTACAACTTCTAATACAAAGTTGTGGTAATAAGCGAGTGATAGTGGTATAATACTCTAGAAGTTAATATTGAAATTCATGAGAGAAGAGAATGGAGCAAATTTTATGTTTTGGCCACTCTTCTCTTTTTGTTTATTAAGGGAGCGAAATTTATGTATGATTGTATAATTATCGGGTCTGGTATTAGCGGAGCAACGATTGCACGCGAGTTATCAAGATTCAACTTAAAAACGATTATTTTAGAAAAAGAATTTGATGTTGCGACTGAAGCAACAATGGCGAATAGTGCAATTGTCCATTCTGGACATGACCCTAAGCCAGGTACATTAAAAGCGAAGTATAATTTACTTGGTAATAGAATGTACAGAACAATGAGTGAAGAATTAGACATTCCTTTATTGGAGTGCGGAGGTATGGTTGTCGCAATAGATGAGGAACAAATGCAAACAATCAAAGACCTATACGATAGAGCGTTGGTAAATGGATTAACAGAATCTGAAGTAGCTCTTTTAACAAGAGAAGAAGCTTTAGAGTTAGAACCAAGTTTAAGTGATTTGGTATTGGGAGCTCTAAACTTACCTACAACAGCTGTAACATTTCCATGGGAGGCAGCGATTGCGAACATTGAGAACGCAATGGATAACGGTGCTGAGTTAAGCGTTGAAACATTAGTTACGGGTATTCGTAAAGAAGAAAACTTTATTGTTGAAACAAATAGAGGTGAGTTTGAGGCGAAAGTAGTTATTAATGCAGCTGGTATTTACGCTGCAAAAATTGCTGAGATGTTATATACACCAGAATTTAAGATCAACCCAAGACGCGGGGAGTATGTTGTTATTGACCGTGAAACACATGTTGTAAACAGTGTTATTTACCCTACTCCAACAAGTAAGGGGAAAGGTGTTATCTTAACACCACAAACACATGGTGAAACATTAGTTGGACCAACAAGTGAATTTGTCGAGTTTGATGATGCGATGAAAACAACTTCTGCAGGTGTTGCTTATGTGAAAGAACATGCAAAAAAAACTGTAAAAGATATTCCATTCCATAAAACGATTCGTTCGTTTGCGGGGTCTAGACCTACAGCGGATATCGGTGATTTCATTATCGGTGAAAGCGAAATTAAAGGATTTATCAATGTAGCAGGTATTGAATCTCCAGGTTTAACGGCGGCTCCAGCAATTGCGATAGATGTGGCTGAGTTAGTAGCTGTAAAATTAGGTGCAACACCAAATAGAGACTTTAACCCTAAAAGAAGAAAAGTAATTCGTCTTAATGAAATGAACAATGATGAAGTTTCAGATATGATTAAAAATGATTCAACATTTGCAAATATCATTTGCCGATGTGAACAAATCACAGAGGGTGAAATAGTAGATGCTATTCACCGTAATTGTGGAGCTGTATCAGTGACTGGTGTAAAAGCAAGAGTTAGACCAGGTGCTGGTAGATGTCAGGGTGGTTTCTGTCAACCCGAAGTACTAAAAATATTAGCAAGAGAGTTAAAATTAGATCCAATGGACGTTCAATATAAAGGCACAGGTTCTAATATCCTAGTTGCTAAAACAAAGGATGTGGAATAATGAAAAACTATGATGTTGTAATAATCGGTGGAGGTAGCGCTGGTTTAGCCGCTGCAATCGAGGTAAAGAAAAATGGAGTAGAAAGCATCCTTCTATTGGAAAGAGATGTTGAATTAGGTGGTATCTTACTACAATGTATCCACAATGGATTTGGATTAAAAGTATTTAAAGAAGAATTAAGTGGTCCGGAGTATGCTGAAAGATTCGTAGAAGAATTAGCAGAAATGGGGATTGAGTATAAATTAAATTCAATCGTAACTAAATTGAACCCAGATAAAACTGTTGAATATGCAAATGCCGAAGAAGGGTTTGTAAAAGTTCAAGGTAAAGCAGTTATCTTAACAATGGGTTGTTACGAAAGAAACGCTGGAGCTATTCAAATTCCAGGTAAAAGACCAGCTGGTGTATTAACAGCGGGGACAGCACAAAAATATTTAAATATCGATGGATATTTAGTTGGTAAAAAAGTATTTATCTTAGGGTCAGGTGACATCGGGTTAATCATGGCTAGAAGAATGACTTTAGAAGGTGCAGAGGTATTAGGTGTTGCTGAAATTTTACCGTTCAGTGGTGGGTTGCAACGTAATATCGTGCAATGTTTAGAAGATTATGATATTCCTCTATACTTATCTCACACAGTAGCTGAGATTAAAGGTGACTCAAGAGTAGAGAGTATTGTATTAAGTGAAGTGGATGGGTTTACACCAATCCCAGGAACAGAAAAAGAAATTGAAATTGATACACTATTATTATCGATTGGTTTAATTCCTGAAAACGGAATTAGTGAAGCAGCTGGAATTGAGTTACACTCAAGAACAAAAGGACCAATCGTTAATGAATCATATCAAACAAATATCGAAGGAGTGTTTGCATGTGGTAACGTATTGCATGTACATGACCTTGTTGATTTTGTAACTGCAGAATCAAGAAGAGCAGGGATTGCTGCTGCAAAATATGTTAAAGATGAATATAACAAAGATGCACATTCATTTGAAACAAAAGCTGGAAATGGTATTAGTTACATCGTTCCACAAACAGTTGCTCCTGAAAACGTTGATGGTAACTTGGAGTTATTTATGCGAGTTACGGATGTATTTAAAAATGTAAAGTTTACGATTAAAGCAGATGGTGAAGTGATTAAAACGCAAAAGAAAAAACACTTAGCACCTGCTGAAATGGAAATTGTTCGATTAAAACCTGAAGAGATTGCAAACATCAAAGGGGAATTATCGATTGAAGTGGAGGAGTTATAATGAAAAAAGAACTAATCTGTATAGCTTGTCCGATTGGATGTCATTTAGAAATTGATATTGATAACGATTATGCAGTAACTGGTAATCAATGTAAACGTGGGGAAGTATATGGAAAAAAAGAATTAACAAACCCTACAAGAATGATTACATCTACTATTGTTATTGAAGGTGGAATCTATCCACGTATTCCAGTTATTACAAAAGGTGAAGTTCCAAAAGGAAGAATCTTTGAAGTAATGAAAGAAATCAACAAGGTTGTTGTGAAAGCACCAATCAGACGTGGTACTGTAGTAATTGAAAATGTATGCGGTACAGGCGTAGATGTAGTAGCATCTAGATCAATGTAATTCAAGTCCTTGGTTTTCCAAGGACTTTTTTATTAGAAAGAACTTTTTATGTTTAAATGAGAACAGTGATGAAAAGATCTTATACCTCTATTTAGATGTGCGTAAAAATAAAAAAGTGCCAGGACAACACTGTTGTGTAGAAAATAGCATACTTATATGGGGATGTTTTAAGAATTTTAAATATTTTTTTAATTTTATTTATTAGTTCACAAGTTAAACCAAATAAATTGTTTTTTATATTTAATTAGTTCAAACTTTAAACCAATAAAATAACGTTTTTTCGCTTAACTACGCCAAATATCATTGTCAAGTAAAATTGATGATTTTTTCAAGCGTTTACATAGGTGGTTTTTGAAGAAGCCTCTAATCCCATTAAATCGCATTGTTATGCGGAAAAATGCGCTTGATAATGCTTACATTTCATTCTATAATTAATACATGCAAATTGCATAAGTTTATGAAAGTAGAGTTAGGGGCTTCATATATATGTTCTTTTCTCCTCAAGGAATTGACGACTTGTACTCGTTAGGTCTGGAGATTACGTTATTAATTGTCCGTTAAATTTCTATAAAATTATAGATTCTCTTTTTGAGTCTCTAACTTTGCTTTGAAATATTTGGTGTATAAAAAGAGGAAACAAATGAATATTAAGGAGTTACGACAAAAGAATGAAATAACGATTTATGACATTCATTCTAATGAGTTTAAAGAATTTGGAAAAGTAGTAAAAAATTATGACCTAAAAAGTGTCAAAGATTACCTGAACATAAAGACATCTATTCCAAAAGAAGGTAATATATATATAGGTAGTGATTCGGTATTAGAACAAGAAAATATCTTTACAAATATAAGATCGAACCTCTATGGTTCCATGGAGCTGCAAGCGGGATATTGTAATGGGAATAACTCGAGGTTAACAGGGTTAGAATATCACAAAGCTAGTGAAGTAAATCTAGCCGGATCACCATTGGTATTATTGCTTGGTAAGGTACAGGACATACAAGACAATGAATATGACTCTTCGAAGGTTAAAGCATTTTATCTAGAAGAGGGAGATGTAGTAGAAATTTATGGAACTACACTGCATTTTGCTCCCTGTAAAGTTTTAGACGAAGGATTTAAGTGTTTGGTTGTATTACCAAAAGGAACAAATGAGGAGTTAATTGATACAGTGGATGTAATTACAGAAGAAGACGAACTTTTGTTTAAAGTAAATAAATGGTTGTTGGTTCATAAAGAAAGTAAACGTCTAATTAGTAACGGAGCGAAAGTAGGAATTACAGGAAGTAATCTTGAGATTAAATATTAGGTGAAGAAGATGAAATTTTTAGTACATGAAGATGAACTAATCTTGGAATTCCAAGAACAAACAATATTTAAGCATACGAAGAAGAACCCTTTTATCTACTTAGGCGAAGGTAGAGAGGAAATTGACTCGTATCGCGGGAACTACAAGATTTTAGATAATTTAGATTCTAAAATCCCTTTGAAGTATTTTGAAGTAATTGATAACACAACTGTTAGATTTAACATGAACGGTTTAGAATTAAAATTGACGGTATCTGAAAAAGACAACCGCTTATTCTTCACATTTGATTGTAATGATTCTAATATCAGTCGTATGTGGTTACGTATGTACGCTGTGTCTGATGAAAAGGTGTATGGTTGTGGAGAACAAGCTAGTTACTTTAATTTAAGAGGAAGAAACTTCCCTCTTTGGACTAGTGAACCGGGTGTTGGTAGAGATAAATCAACCTTAACAACATTTTATGCAGATAAATATGATAAAGCAGGTGGAGACTACTACAACACGTATTATCCAGAGACAACTTATGTGTCTTCTAGAAAATATTGGTTACATGCAGATTCGTTTGCATACTCGGAATTTAATTTTAAAAATGATGATTTCCATGAGTTGCATTTTTGGGAAGTACCAAAAACGATGGTTATGGAGTTTGCAGATAGTTATTTAAATCTAGTGAATAGACTAACTGATTATATTGGAAGACCTCCTAAATTACCGGACTGGTTATTGGATGGAGTTGTGATCGGAGTTCAAGGTGGAACAGATCAAGCATTAGAGTATTACGAAGATGCAAAAGCAAATGGAATTAATGTAAATGGTATCTGGTGTCAAGATTGGGCCGGTATTAATATAACTTCATTCGGCAAGCGTCTTTATTGGAACTGGCAGTGGAATGAGGAACAATATCCTCGTTTAAAAGAAGAAATTGTTCGCTTAAATAAAGAAGGTACCAAGTTCTTAGCATACATTTGTCCATTCTTATTAGAGAATGAAACATTGTTTAATTATGCTAGGGAGAAAAATTATCTAGCCTTAAATACTGAAGGAAATGTATATAGAGAGGATTTCGGAGAATTCTATTGTGGAATAGTTGATTTAACGAATCCAGATGCATTTAATTGGTATAAAAATATTATCAAAACGAATTTAATCGACTTAGGTATCAGCGGTTGGATGGCTGACTTCGGTGAGTATTTGCCTGTGGATTGTGTTCTACATGATGGTGTTGGGATGGAACGCCATAATGAGTGGCCAGTTCTGTGGGCGAAGTGTAATTACGAAGCCGTTAAAGAATCAGGGAAACTGGGAGAAGTGTTCTACTTTATGAGAGCAGCTGCTCATGGTTCTCAAAAATTTTCTACTTCAATGTGGTGTGGAGATCAGTCGGTTAACTGGGAAAAACATGATGGTATTGCTTCTGTAATTCCAAGTTCGTTATCAACTGGTATTATTGGAAATCCATATACGCACAGTGACATTGGTGGCTATACAAGTCTTCATGGTAATATTAGAACAAAGGAATTATATGACCGTTGGTTCGAGATGAATGTTTGGACATCGTATATGCGTACTCATGAAGGGAATAGACCGAGTGAAAATTTCCAGTTCTATAATAATCAAGATACAATGAGTTTAATGGCAACTCATTCTAAAATTAGAACTGAGATGATGCCTTATTTAAAACATATTGTCGCTGAAGGAGCGGAGTTAGGATATCCGGTCCAACGTGCATTGTTTATGCACTATGAGGATGATTTTGAGACATATGATATTCAGTATCAATATCTATTTGGTTCAGATGTACTGGTTGCTCCGGTTGTTGAACCAGGTGTAGTAAGAAAAGAAGTTTATCTTCCTGAGGATGAGTGGATTCACTTATGGTCCGGGAAAGAGTATAAAGGCGGTAGAGTTACAGTCGATGCTCCTGTTGGGTATCCACCAGTGTTCTACTTGAAGAGTTCTACGTTCAAGAAAGTGTTTGAAACTATAGGTTCTCTTAATCAACTAAAATAGGGAGAATAGAATATGTCGAGTAAGGAAAAGTTGAACTTGCCAACTGATGAGGTTGAGAGCAAGTCAAAAAAAGAATTGTCATACAAAAGGTATATATTTAGGCAAAAAGCAGTACCGTATGCATTCTTAGCACCGAACTTAATAATCTTTATTACGTTCATCATAATACCTGCAATTATAGGTGTTTATTATTCATTTACAGAGTTTGACGGTTTACATGACCCCGTGTGGGTTGGGTTGGCAAACTATAAGGCATTGTTTACGGATGAGTATTTTGGTCCAGCGTTATGGAACACGATTAAGTATGTTGCAGTTACAGTTCCCTTAATTTTCGCTGTATCATTAGGATTAGCTGTCTTGTTAGTACAACCGTTAAAAGGTAAATGGTTCTTTAGAGCAAGTTATTACTGGCCAGTAATGATTTCTGCAGTAGTTGTCGGAATTATGTGGCAGTGGATCTTAGGGGATTCGTTTGGATTTGTAAATGTTATATTAGGTTGGTTTGGAATTGGACCGGTTGAAACTTTAACAAATGGTACATTCGCTTGGTTTGCTGTTGTGTTCGCGATGGTATGGTCAAGAGCAGGGTATTATATGGTTATGTTTATGGGAGCATTATTAAGTATCCCTGAGAGTTTATACGAAGCAGCTAATATTGATGGTGCGAATAAATGGCAACAATTTTGGAGAATTACTTATCCAATTTTAAGACCAGCTAGGGTTATGGTTATCATCTTGTCTACGATGGCTGTGTTTAAAGTTTACCCATTGGTTGTTACATTAACAGATGGTGGACCTTATGGTGCTACTACATTCTTAGTACAACATGTTTATGAAGTAGCATTCGAATCATATAAGATTGGATTTGCCTCATCAATGAGTATGGTGATGCTAATCATTGTAACAATATTTAGTGGAATTAACTTCTTTATGAGTAGGAGTGGTGAATAATGAAAAATACTGACTTTTTGGCAAAAATTCTTAAATACACTCTTGCTGTAATGTTTGTTATTGTGTTCCTGTTACCGGTAATATATATTATTCTTAGCGCGTTTAAACCTTCGATTGAATTGTATAATCCGAACCCAACGTTCTTCCCAAGACAGTGGACATTATCGAATTTTATTGAAGCTTTAAACAAAGGAGACTTTGTTAGATATATCTTTAATACATTCTTCGTAACAATTACATCTACACTTATTGCGATATTAGTAAACACAATGAGTGGATATGCGTTAGCGAAGTTTAAATTTAAAGGACAGAATTTCATTTTGATTCTAATCCTTTCAACGATTATGTTGCCTCTTGAGGTAATTATGGTTCCTATCTTTAGTGTATTGAAAGCAACTGGTTTATATAACTCTTTATGGGCGTTAATCATTCCACCAGCTGCAACACCAACTGGAATCTTTATGATGAGACAATATTTAGTTACAATTCCGGACGAATTGATTGAGTCAGCTCGTATAGATGGAGCGACTGAGCTACAAATATTCTTCCGAATTATTTTACCAAACGCGAAACCGGCAATTGCAACATTGGCAATCTTCTCGTTCATGTGGAGATGGAATGATTATGTTTGGCCATTAATCGCTATTAGTGACCCTAAAAAGTATACATTGCAGTTAGCGATTGCAAACTTTGCAGGTGAATTCAACGTGGATTATAACTCAACGATAGCGATGTCAGCTATTTCGATGATTCCAATGTTGATCATATTCTTAATATTCCAGAAACAATTTGTACAAGGTACGGTGTCTTCGGGAATGAAAGGTTAAAAGAGGCTTTAAAAAATTTATTTTTAAAAAATATATGGAGGATGAAATGAAAAAAATTATTTCTATGGCATTCTTAGCAATGCTAGCATTCGTTATCACAGGATGCTCTAGTAGCAATGAACCATTACAAATGTTATGGTGGTCAGATGGTACTGAGGGTGACGTTATGCAAACGTTATTAGATCAATACGAGGAAGAAACAGGTGTAGTAATCGAATTAACAGTTTTACCTTATAATGATTATGAGGCAAGATTAAGAACAATGATTCAAGGTGATGAAGCTCCTGCATTAGCACGTGTAACGGAAGGTCACTTAAACAACTTCAAAGAGTTTATCGTACCTCTTGATGATGTTTATACAACTGAAAATTATACAAACTTATTCTTCAATGATGAAGGTGAAGTTATTTCATTACCAATGGATATCACTGCAAATGGTATGTTCTACAACAAAGATTTATTTGATAAATATGGTGTAGATTATCCAGAATTAGGTGAAGATGTTTGGACATGGACTGAATTTGAAGCTGAAATGGAAAAACTTATGGGTAAAGACGATGTTACTTATCCAGGTGTATTTGATAATAAAGCTCACAGATTCTTCCCAATGGTTTACCAATTCGGTACAAAAATCTGGGAAACTCCTTACACTGAATCTAACTTAACTTCTCCAGAAGCAATCGCTGCTTTGGAAACGTTAGTAAGAATGAACACTAATGGTACATTAGATCCTAACGTATGGGCTGGTACTGCAAATGCTGCTACATTATTCAGAGCTGGTACAGTAGGTTGGCATATGTCAGGTAACTGGAATGTATCTGGATACCAAGATTTAGATTTTAACTGGGGTGTAGTTCCTATGCCTTCTGAAAGTGGAGTTCGTTCTACAATCTTAGGTGGTAAATCAATGGCTGCATTCGATGGTTCTGGTCAAGAGAAAAAAGCTGAAGACTTTATCGCATGGTTAGCTGAAGCTGATCATCATGATGTATATACAGGAACTGTTCCTTACTTAACTCCTAGATTAGGTGCTGAAGTAGATTATGGTGAGTTTACTGAATATTACAATGTTTTCTTAGACGAAATCGCTGCAACTCCTGCTGAGAACGTTGCTGACTGGTTAGCAGAAGTTATGATTCCTGGTATGTATCCAATTATCAACAAAGCTATCGAAGATGCTGCAGGTGGAATTAAAACTCCAGCAGAAGCAATGGCTGATTTAGAAGAAGCGTTAAAAGCAGAAGCTCCTGAATAGGATTTTTGCTTAAAATGATTAAATAATGAATGGTGCTGTCCTTCGGGACAGCCCTCATTTGTTGTTATTTGTGTATCGCAAATTATTTTTTTGACTTTTTAGTTAAAAAGTTTAATTAATTAAAACAATTTTTAAAAAATGGTCTATAATGAAGTGGGCTTTTTACCTAAGAAGTTTAAAATATAAGGGTTAAAATAAGGAGAATACAAAATGAAAAAGTTTGAATGTGTATATGTACCAATTGGGGTACCTACATTTCACTTAGAATCGGCTGAAAAAGAGTTTGAAAAATCAATTGAGTTGATTCAAAAGTATGACAGTGATGTTGTAGTGCCAAACAAAATGTTACTTACATTACCTGACTTAAAAGAATTTATAGAGGGATTAAATCCAGATTTAGTTATTTTACAAAATATCACATTTGCCAATGCCGCATATGCGACAGAAGTATTGAAACAATTTGATGCTCCAATCCTACTTTGGACATTAAGAGAACCGGTGATTGACGGTGGGCGTTTACGTCTGAACTCTCTAACAGGAGCGTATAGTGCTGCGAATGCGTTTAAAGCAATGAGAAGTGATGAACTACAATATATCTTTGGTGCAACAGAAGATGATTTTGTAGAAAAAAAAGTTGCGGCTACGATTGCTGCTGCTAAAATCAAAAATCAATTACGTGGTTTAAATATTGCTGCAATCGGTGATACGCCACAAGGTTTCGGTTTCGGTAGGGCGTTGGATTTAGATGTTGCAAATACCTTTGGTGCAAATTTAGAGTCGATCGAAGCAAGACAATTGATGAACAAAGCTAAATCACTTACAGATGAAGAAGTGACGGCTGATTTAGATTTAGTACAAAAAAAATTAGTTGGTTTAGATAAAACTCCAGAAAAGAACAAAATGGATTTTATCAAATTATATAAAGCATATAAAGATTACATTAAAGAAAACAATATCAGTGCCATTTCTTCAAGATGTTGGCCAGATTATTTCACAGAGTATGGAACGCCTGTATGTGGAGTGCTAGCACTTTTGAATGATGATTTAATCGCCGCTTCATGTGAGAGTGATGTATATGGTGCTATTTCAATGTATATCGGTTCATACTTAAGTGATACTCCAACATTTTTCGGAGATCCAGTAAGTTTAGATGAAGGTGAAAACACATTAACATTCTGGCATTGTGGGACTGCAGCTTGTTCGCTAGCAAGAGATGGTAAAGCAGAAGTAGGAGTTCATCCGAATAGAAAAATTGGTCCAACAATGGAATTTGGAGCAAGACCAAGTGAGGTTGCTACTGTCTTTAGAGTTGGTAGAAAACCAAATGGTGAGTTTAGATTCTTTATCTCAAGTGGAGAGATTTTAGATAAGCCAAAACAGTTCTTAGGGACATCATTAGTATTTAAAGCTGAAAGTAATATTACTGAGTTAGTTACAAATTCAGTTAAAGATGGTTGGGAACCACATTACGCAGTAATTTATGCTGATTGTGCAGACGAATTAACAATTCTAGGTGAAATGCTTGGGATTGAAGTATGTAAATATTAAAAATTAGGAGAATATAAGAAAATGGATAGACAATTTCTAGAAGGTAAAGCAAAAGAAATTAGAAAACACACATTGGAATGTATCGGGGCATTAGGTGTTGGTCACGTTGGTGGATCTTTATCTATCGTTGATGCATTAGCTGTTCTTTATTATGATCAAATGAAGATTGATCCAAAGAACCCAAAATGGGCTGAGAGAGACCGCTTTGTATTAAGTAAAGGTCATGCTGGACCTGCAGTATACGCAACATTAGCATTAAAGGGGTATTTCCCAATGGAACAATTAGCAACATTAAACCAATCAAATACTGATTTGCCATCACATACAGATATGAATAAAACTGTAGGGGTTGATATGACAACTGGATCATTAGGACAAGGTTTCAGTGCAGCAGTAGGTATGGCGGTTGCTGTTCATATGGATAACGCGGATTTAAATGTGTATGCAATGATCGGTGATGGAGAGTCACAAGAAGGTCAAATTTGGGAAGCTGCTATGTTAGCTGCATCAAGAAAACTAGATAAGTTAATTGCATTTACGGATTATAACAAAATGCAAATCGATGGAACTGTTGAAGATATTAATGGTTTAAAACCATTGGACCAAAAATGGGTTGCATTCGGTTGGGACGTTCAAGTTGTAGATGGTCATGATGTTATAGCAATTAAAGAGGCAATTGAAAAAGCAAAGCAAACAAGTGGAAAACCACATATGATTATTTTAGATACTATCAAAGGTAAAGGTGCATATTTCAGTGAAGGTAAATTAGGTTCGCACAATATGCCAGTTACAATGGAAATGGTAGAGAAAGCAGTAGAGGAACTATAATATGGATTTAGTAAATAGAGACTTAAGAGAGATCTATGTAGATCTATTAATTGAAGAAGCTAAAAAAGAAGAAAGAATCGTTATTTGCGAAGCTGACTTAATGGCTGCAGCAAAAACTGCAAACTTTAAAAATGTTTTCCCTGAGAGAGTAGTAAACGTTGGTGTTGCTGAAGCGAGTATGATCGGTACTGCTGCTGGTTTAGCAAACATGGGTAAATTACCATTTACTCACACGTTCACTCCATTCGCTTCAAGAAGGGTTGCTGATCAAGTAACATTAAGTGTTGCGTATGCAGGATTGAATGTAAAAATGGTTGGATCTGACCCTGGTATTACTGCTGAGTTAAATGGTGGTACACATATGTCTATGGAAGATGTTGCGATTATGCGTAATATTCCTGGTATGACAATTTATGAACCAGTTGATGGTGTTCAATTAGCAAGTATCTTACCTCAAATCGTGAAACATGATGGACCATGTTATATCCGTTTAATGAGAAAAGGGAATGACAATGTATACTCAGAAGGTACAACATTTGAATTAGGTAAAGCACACACAATTTCAGAAGGTAAAGATGTAACAATTTTTGCATCAGGAATTATGGTAAAAGAAGCGATTGAAGCTGAAAAGTTATTGGCTGCTGAAGGTATTGATGCATCAGTAGTTAACGTACATACAATCAAACCATTAGATTGTGATGCTGTAATCGAAGCTGCTAAAAAAACTGGTGCAGTTGTGGTTGCAGAAAATCATTCTATTCTTAATGCATTAGGTTCAGCAGTTGCTGAATGTTTATCAGAAAACCATCCTACTCCTTTAAAAAGAGTTGGAGTAAAAGATCATTTCGGTGAGGTAGGTAAAAGACCATTCTTAGCTGAAAAATTTGGATTATTAGCTACTGATATTGTGAAAGCTGCTAAAGCTGCAGTAGCAATGAAGGGGTAAAATATGAAATTATTAATTGGATCAGATAAATCTGGATTTACGTTAAAAGAAGCTGTTAAGGCTTATTATGTAGAACAAGGATATGAAGTAGAAGATGTAGGGACTACAGATGTTGAAAATGCGAAAGCATTCCATGGGGTAGCTCCGTTAGTGGCCGAAAAAGTTCAATCTGGGGAGTATGAAAAAGGAATTTTAGTTTGTGGTACTGGTATGGGTATGAGTATTGTAGCAAATAAATTCGAAGGTGTTCGTGCTGCTTGTTGCGAATCTGTGTTTGCTGCTGAAAAATGTCGTGCAATCAATGATGCAAACATCCTATGTATGGGTGGATGGGTTATAGGACCTGAAATGGGTGTAGAAATGGCTAAAAAGTTCATGAACACTGGTTTCACTGAAGGATTAGAAGATTGGCGTGCTAAAAACTTAGTGAAAGCTAGAGAAGTAGTGTTAGAAATAGAAAAAGAAAATTTTAACAAGTAATAAATAGGGTCCAAGGTTTGGCCTTGGACTCCTTTATATATGTATTAGCGAGGGATTGAAGATGACTGTAGAACTATTGAGTCTGATAGCTATTGTAATAGCAATCGGAATAGGATTTTGGAAAGATATAAATACTGGATTAATTTCTATAGCCTTCTCATTATTGATGGGGCATTACATAGGAGGTATTCCGTTTAATACAATCATTGGTTATTGGCCACTAAAACTGTTCTTTATTACATTTGGAGTTACATTATTATTTAGTGTAGCAAAGGAAAATGGAACATTAGAACGGTTGGCTAAATTGATTATTTATAGAAGTGGTGGAAGAAAGGAATTGATTCCTGTAATCTTCTATTTCCTAAGTCTATTCTTAGCTTCTATTGGTCCAGGTAACATTTCAACTTCGGCATTGTTAATGCCGATCGCGATCACTATTGCCTTCCAAACTAATATTTCAATTTTATTAATTAGTGGAGTTGTTATTTTAGGTTCTAT
>PPCM01001105.1_pt1 | contig 14036 bp, 11 predicted proteins | sample 1555541 | NCBI WGS metagenome assembly PPCM01 (sample SAMN05284479, study PRJNA326546) | Marine sediment metagenome, whole genome shotgun sequencing project. | isolation source: marine sediment | place: Germany: Wadden Sea | collected 2012-09-05 | reverse complement strand
AGTTTTTGTTGAATTGTTTAATTTTAATTATTTCTATACTAGTTTCACTCATTATTGCAGAATTATTAGCAAGATTATTTGTTGATCCATCTTATTCAAATTCTGAGGTGTATACAGGGCAGAATGCTGAAGGTGTAGTTTATTCTAATATTTTTGAAGATACACCTGGTGTATTTAAACAAATAGAATTTACTTTAGAGGAAAATGGTTTTCGTAGGTGGGGAGATGTTAATACTGATAAAAAGCGAGTTTTAATTGTAGGCGATTCATATACTGAAATGATTTATGCAAATCCTGGTTACGAGTGGTTTTCATATTTAGAAAAAAATTTAACAAATTATGAATTCTTCATATATGGTCAAGGTGGCTATAGTACATATCAAGAATATTTAATTGTAAAAAAATATTATGATTTAATAAAACCTGATATTATTTTAATTCAATTTTGCTCAAATGATTATTATAATAATGATTATGATATAGATAAATTATTTTATCCTAATATATTTGCAAATAGACCATATTATGAAAACGGTATTATGATTAGGAAAACAGCATATATTTTTGATTCAATAAGAGCTAAAAGTCGTTTTGCAGATTTGGTTTTATTTTATTTTGATTATATCGCATCATATTTACAAAAATATCCTATATTTAAAAATAGTATTGATGACTATATTATTTATTTGGATTTAAACTTTAGTAAAACAAGTGAAATATTGAATTTATTTTCTAATGATTTTTCTAATAGTAGTTCATTATATCTTTTCAATACAGACCATGTTAATTCGGATTCTATTGAGTGTAATATTAATAATATTATATGTATTTATAATTTATCTAATGAATTAAGAATTAGTGAGAATAACGGTGAGTATGTTAATATTATAGGGGATGGTCATTGGAACGAATTAGGTAATAAAGTTGTAGGTGAATATTTAGTTGAATATTTCAATAATAATTCTATATTGTGAAAGATAATAGAAATACTTAAAAAATAATATTTAATTTGATAATTATGGAAAGATATAAGAAATTATTATTAAATTTAGTAATTTTTATATTTTCTATTATTATATCTTTTTTAGTTGCAGAATTTATTTTACGATTAGTATTAATATCCCCGTATGAAGAACTTAAATTACATAACGGTAGGTTTAATGAATCAACTATTTTAACTGCAGATTTTGAAGATACACCCGGTAATCAAAAACATATTGAAGTATCATTTCAAAAAAATGGTTTTCGTATTTGGGGTGATACTCATACTTTAAAAAAACGTATTCTTATAGTTGGTGATTCATTTACGGAGATGGTATATGCAGATAAAGGTAATGAGTGGTTTTCTTTTTTACAAAATAATTTTACTAATTATGAATTTTTTATATATGGTCAAGGCGGTTATAGTACTTATCAAGAATATTTAATTGTCAAAGATTTTTATGATGAAATAAAACCTGATATAATTCTTATTCAATTTTGTGACAATGATTATTTTTCAAATGATTTTGAATTAGAAAAATCTCAATACCCTGCAATAATTCCAAATAGAGAATATTTAATTAATGGTGAAACAATTACAAAAACTGCTTATTTTATGGGTGATGTAAGGGAAAAAAGCATGTTATTTGATTATTTATTATTTTATTTTGATAAATTGTTTATCAAATTACAAAAATATCCTTTATTTAAAAAAGATATAATTTCTACATACAATTCTTTAAATAAATTGGATTTATCGAATACAGTTGAAATTTTAAATTTATTTTCAAACTTTAATAATAGTTCCACTTATTTATTTAGTACTAATAATTTAGATTCAAAATATTTATGTAATTCAACTTATGTAAGTTGTATTCCTGATGTTTATGATCGTTTGGATTATTATGAACAGCAAGGTAATCATGTATATGTAATTGGTGATGGTCATTGGAATGAATTTGGTAATCAAGTTGTTGGCGAATATTTAGTTGAATATTTCCATAATAATTCTATTTTATCTTAATTTTTTTCATTAAAAATCTAAATTATCATTTTGTTTCTTGATTTTATAATAAGCTTTTTAAATTAATAGTGATAAGTTATCAAAATGGCAAATGAAAATGTTGTAGATAATAAGAAGACGTCTGAAGAGTTCAGAAAAAATTTGATTGCATTTATGCAACAAAAAGGCTTCGTATGGGGACCATCACCTGAAATATACGGCGGGATTTCCGGATTTTATACTTACGCTCCACTTGGTAAACTATTAAAAAATAATGTTGAAAATAGTATTAGAAAGATTTTCCAAAAACAAGACTTTTGGGAAGTTGAATGTCCTACTGTTCTTCCTAAAATTGTATGGGAAGCATCTGGTCACTTAGGTGGATTCACTGATCCTGTTATTAAATGTTCTAAATGTAAATCTACTTTTAGAGCTGATAAATTAATTGAAGAAAAATATTTTGAATTAGGTGAAGAAGGTAAAACTGCTCCTATTGAAAATGATAAAATGCTTACTGTTATGTCAGAATTAGGAATTAAATGTCCTTCATGTAAATCTGAATTTGAACAAGAGATTAAGTCTCATAATTTAATGATGAAGACTACTATCGGTTTAGATACTGAAGCATATAATAGACCTGAAACTGCAACTACTACTTATCTTCCATTTCCAAGGTATGTTGAATTTTTCAGAAGTAAACTTCCTTTTGGTGTTTTTCAAATTGGTAAAGCATACAGAAATGAAATCTCACCAAGACAACATCTATTAAGATGTAGAGAGTTTACTCAAGCTGAAGGTCAATTCTTTATCTTTGAAGCAGATAAAAAAGAATATCCAGCATTTGATAAGGTAAAAGATAAAGTACTTCCATTTTGGACTTATACAGCTCAAAATGAAGAAACTGGTGTTGAACATATTACTCTAGAAGCTGCATATGAAAAAGGTTATTTGAAAAATAGAGCTTACGCATCATGTGTTGCTTTAGCATACAATTTATTCGAATCTTTCGGTATTCCTGTTGAAAATATGAGATTAAGACAACACGACTTAGATGAGAGAGCATTTTATGCAGATGATGCATGGGATTTAGAAGTTAAATTAAATGCATTTGGTTGGACTGAGTGTTGTGGTGTTCATGATAGAACTACTTATGATTTAGATCAGCATGCTAAATTTTCCAAGAAAGAACTTATTGCAAGAACTCCTGAAAATAAAAAGGAAGTTCCGCATGTAATTGAAATTGCATTTGGTACTGATAGACCAGTATTTGCACTATTAGATATTTTCTTTGAGAAAAAGGATAAAGATCAAGGTAAAACTATTTTTAAGATTCCATATCATATGGCTCCTGTTAAAGTTGCAGTATTCCCACTTATGAAAAAAGCTGGTATGCCTGAACTTGCAAGAGAGATTTATGAAGACTTATCTGAAAAATATATTGCTGTTTATGATCAAGCAGGTCCAATTGGTAAAAGATATTTAAGAGTTTCAGAGCAAGGTGTTCCTTATTCAGTTACTATTGATTTTGATGCTGTTGAGAAAGGTATTTGTACTATTAGAGATCGTGATACTGAAAAACAAGCAAAAATCAAAGTTGATGAAATTGAAATAACTCTTGATAAATTATTTAGAAATAAAATTAAATTTGATGACTTAGATGTTATTGAAAATTAATTATTTTTTATTTATTTTTCTTTCTTTATATTCTTGAATAAAATTTTCTAAATTATGTTTTAAATTCTTATCACTTATTCTAAAATATGAGTCTATTATAGGAAATAAATTTCCTATTGATCTTTTATTTTTATGACGTTCATAATTGAATTTTCTAAACTCATTAAAAACATCATTCATGTGGACAATATGATTCTTAATTTTTTCCTTAATATCTTTACGTAATTCTTTACTCATTTTTTTAATTTTATAAGCAAATTCAAATGAACTAAATGTATCAGTAAATATAATTCCATATATAATTCCAATTCCGAAAATGAGATATGTGTTTAATTCAATTGTTGATATTTTTGAGAATAATGGGTATAAATATTTTTGAAATACTAAACCTAAAAAAGTCCAATACAATGAAAATTCTAAGCAAATAATTCCTTTATAATTGAAAATTTGCTTTGAATAATCCCATAATTTTATTTTAAAATAGTTTTCAAATATTAGTCCTGTTATTAATTCTATAAATGTTAACGAAATAAAGAATGCAAAAATTGAATATATGATATGTTCACCTATTAAGTATTTACTTAGAATAAATAATGTTATCCCACCAAATCCATATATAGGTAAGTAGGGACCTTTCAAAAAACCAGGATTAATTAATTTTTTCTCCTCGATTATAGATCTAAATATAGTCTCAATAATCCATCCTAAAAAAGATATTATCAAAAATACAATTAGATAATCCATATTATAATAAGTGAATAAGTATTTATAAAATTAATGTAGTTCTAATTTTTTCATTCCTTTAATATTTTATCTAAATTTATTGCAGAATTTTTTTGTTGCATAATATAAATAGCATATCCTTCATATGCAGGAATAAATGTTTTTGAAATGTTATAGTCATTTATGTTTATTTTATTTCTTTTCCATATTTTATTTTTCTTTCTGAATAAATCAACAACATCTTCTTCTTTAAATTTGAAACTTACATTATATCCTTTTTCTCTCAAAATTATAACATCGATTGCAGCTTCTTCAATAATTTCCAAAGGTATAATGAATGTTGATTTAGGTTTTATTTTTTTTAATGCTTTTTCGGGATTTGATTTATTTGTATCGTAGTAGTTAAGTGCAAAATAGATTTCAGAATCTTCACATATCTCCCTGTATCTTTCAAATTGACTTTGTTTTATTGGAATATAACTTTCTAGTTGAGCTGCTTTGCATTCAATATATATATCATTATTTTTAGTTAGGTCGGGATATAGATTATCCTTATGTATTTGGTCTGTTATATCTAGCTCAAATAATTGTTTTAGAAAATACTCGAAGTAATGACCAATAACGACATTGGTTGCATTATATTTAAGAAGATCATTTTTTTTATGTTTTTTAACATATTTTTCAATTTTAATAATATCTTCTAATGGCATATTATAATATAAGACTTTAATTTATATAAAATTGATATTGAATTAATGATGAATAATAATTTTATTATTTTTGATTATAAGAATTAATTACTTTATCAATTGAGCTATCATATCCAATTAAATGAATATCTAGTTCTGATAATGTATCATAAATATTTATTATTTTATTGTAGAATTTACTTTTTGATAAATTGTTGAAATAGTTTAGTTTTTTAATTTTTTTCTCAAAATCTAAAGGAGATAATTCAGACTTGAATGTAGTTTTGGAATAGATATTTTCATCAAATGTATAAATTGTTTTATCTGAATTTCTATCAAAATTATTAGGATTATTATTGTAAAGTTTTTTTGCATTGTATTCGCTGAAAATAATATATTCTACATTTTCTAAATTAGGATTTTCTCTTTTAATAATTTTTTTATGTTTAGAATTGTAAATTTGTCTTACTAACTGAATTGGTATGATGTATGCCGATTTAATTTTAAAATAATCGTCAATTGAATCATATTTTATTATTTCTTTAGGATTACTTTCTCTATACATAAAGCAATAATAGGAGTTATCAAGATCATTATCATTTTCAATGTATTGACTTAATTGATAATCTTCAAATCTTTTTAATTGAGGTCCTTTAATTACACCGCCTCTAGAATATAATCCTGATTTTACTTCCATATAAATTTTAGTATCTCCATGTGCCAAATCTGGATATTTACCATTATCATGATCTAAACGTTCAAAGCCACTACTTAATATAATCAAATCTTCTGCATATGATCCAATTGCTGTAGTACTAAAGCTCATAATTAAAGATTTTTTAATCATTATTTAAACTTTTATAGTTTTTAAAAAATATTACAAGTTGTTTAATATGGATAATTATATTTGTTTTTAGAATTTGAAAAAAGAGTGGGGCAGGCGGGATTTGAACCCACGACTTCTACGTCTTCAGCGTAGCACTCTCCCAGACTGAGTTACCGCCCCAAAAAACTCTGGGATATAAGAAAGAAGAAATTTAATTTATTTATAAGCTTTTTGGATTTTATCCATAAATTCCACCAGTCATTGCCATGAAGAATATAACTGTAGCCATTGCAACAACTGTATATATGATACTTGTATAGATCATATTTTTACCAACTGTATACTTTTCTGTGATTTCATCATCTCCTTCTTGTAATCCTACAACGATTTTGGACAATAAGAAGCTAATTTGAACCATGTATAGTCCAATTACTATTTGAATATAATATGTTGGGATACCTTCTGAAAAGAATGCTTGCATATCCCCTAATTCGCTAGTTTCGGATGAAATTTGTCCTAAAATACTTACAATCATAGATGTAATACCAACAACAACTGCAGAAATTACTGGAGCTAAAAATTTAATTTGAGCACTCATAGAAGACATTGTTTCTCCTAATAGATCTTTTAGTCTTTCATTTACTTTATGCATTTGTTTCATGTATGTTGAAACATCATTCATAGCTTGAGCTGCAACATTTGGACCTTTTCTAGAAGCTTCTACTAAAACTTCCATACTACTTTTAATAATTGCTGAAGGATATTCAATAATTGCTCCATATTTTGGGTCAAATATTGCATCTCTAAGATCCATACCTAATCTGTTAATATTTGCACTAATTTTCTTAAAAAATAATCCTGTTTTAGTTGTTTCAAGAGCTGAACCAACTTTTTCAATAGCAATTTCAGTAGGTAAACCATCACCAAGTCTATTTCCTAATTGGTATAATGAATTTACAAATTCTTCTTCAAGATCTTTAGCTTGTTTTCTGAATGCAATTTGTTTTTTTGTTTTTCTTAAATAATAAATACCTATACTAACTCCAGTTGCTAGAGGAATAAAGAAACTTAAAATAGTTGAAATAGTTCCATAAGGACCCATAGTTACATCAACACCACTTCTTTTAATTGTTTTATAATCTAAAAACTTGATTACTTCTCCTAATTTTTCTCTTAAGAAATCAAAACCAAGAGTATCATAAAACCAACTAGTAAACTGAATATCAAATAATGTTGCACCACTATCTAATTTAGTTAAGAAATATATTATTATTGGACTAATTCCTATTAAAAATAAAATTCCAAAGATAATTAATGAATTTTGCTTGTTTGTAATTGTAAACTTTTTGAAACCTAAATTAATTACTTTATCAGTTCTTAAAATATCTTTATTTACTTTTACTTTACTATCTGAATAACCTGAAGGTCTTTTTGAAAGTAAACTATTTCCAAAATAATATACTAAAATAAAAAGTAATACATTGTATACAATAAATAGGTAATACCATCTGAATTCAGGAATAAGACCTACAACAACAGGTAAAATAACCATTGTTAATATTGGTAAAACAACACCAAGCATATTTAATGCTGTAAGAGGATTACTTAAATCGTGAGCAAAATGAAGCATTTTTTCATAAGTTTGATCTAAAACATTACTTAATGCTTTTTCTAAGAAACCTAATCTTCTAACCTCATCTCCTTCATGTAATGATGAAATAATAATGTGCATGGAATCTACGAATTCGGGAACTGTATTTTTCCACTTTAATAAATAATTTTCAATTGATTCTTCAATAGTATGGAATTTTTGCATTTCAACATCCCATAGTATTTTTTTTAAATCATGAGATAATGGAAAATCAACATGGTCTGATGCAAATTTTATAGCATTTTCTAAATTTGATGTATGTCTCATGTATGTTACAATATAGAATGTTCCCATAATCATTTGATTACTAGTTTTCATTCTCCATTTTTTCGCAACTGAGTTAGGAATTTCTCTTGATGCGATATAAGCCATCCCACCAATCATAACTGACATTAAAGTCAAAATAGGTATTTGTTCTAATTGATTAGAAAGTATTCCAAAAAATAGGAAAGATAATAGGATAGTTGCAAATATAATACCAATAAATAATATAAACGCAAAACCTTCTGAACCTTCAGGAGTAATATTAAGGTGAGCCCATTTAATATGTTCTTCAAGTTCTTGTTTTTTTTTAGGTTTTAATTCTACATTAAGAGTTTTATGAGAGAATGCGCATGCTTTTTCGTATAAACTTAATTTTTTATCTAAATACTGTTCTTTAAATTCAGAGAATTCTGTAGATTCAAATTCAGTGTTAGTAGTTGATGCATTAGAAATAGATTCCATAAATTTTTTATGAACTGCTCTAGATAGTTTCTTTTCGTCTAATGCCATACTAACCTCTTTTTTTGATAATAATAGTAATATAATTGTTATAATTTAATTATTTTTTAAAACTTATGATTCAAAAATATGTTTCAATCTTTGATTAAGATCTTTATCATTTAAGTCAGATAAATCAACATTTCCATTATCATAGATTGTTGAAATTTCATCTTCTTTTTGTAGTCTTTTAAGATAATCTTTATTTTCCTGAATAAATTTAATTTCTTTATTGAACCATTCAGTCCATTTGAATTCAATTTCTTTATGATCTAATACACCAGTTTTTTTTTTAACCACACTTGAAATTTTGTGGAACATATCATTGCATTTAATTACAAAATCAGCTTCAAGAATTTCTTCATTATCAATTTCTTCAGCTTTTAGTACAATTGCTTCTTTAATTCTACCACGAAGTTCTATATTTTCCCAAAGTTTATCCCAGTTACCAATAAAGTCAGGAATATTACCTGCAATCATTTTTAGAATATCTGATTCACCATTAATTAATTCATCAGTTGGTTCTACAGTATCAGTTTTAGCATTATATTTCATAAGATCAACGAATGCTTTTTCTTTTAATGGATCTCCATCCCAATTTTTTCTTACTTCAGTAATTTGAGTAATTCTTCTTTTTTTATGGATACCATCTGCACTTTTAACAGGGTTTGCGATAATACAAATATCAGTAGCTTTAAAAGAAGTTTTTGGAACTCCAATATCATTTACAACTCTATCAAAAATACCATATGGACTATCACCGTGAATAGTTCCTGCAACAACGTTTGCAGCAGCACCAACTCTCATTGCTTCATATAATGCTTTTGCTTCAGTACTTCTTACTTCTCCAACAATTAGTGCTGAATCTCCAAGTCTTAATGTACTTCTAATACCATCTGATGCATTCATTTCATTACCTGATTTAAGTAATGCTGATGATACTTTCATTGGTTGAATATTAAATCCTAATTTTCTTAGTGAAGGAGTTGGTAATTCTAATGTATCTTCAATTGTAATGATCCTATATCTTCGCATAATTTCAACCATTACACTTGTTAAAAAACTACTTTTACCTGAGCCTCTTGTTCCACAAATAAGGAAACTTCGAGTTCCGTCTACTAAGAAACTAATCAAACCTGCACCTAATGGTGAGATCATTTTATTTTTGATAAATAAAGGTAAAGTCCAAGGTTTATCTCTGTGTCTTCTAAATGAAAAACCTAATCCATTAGGCGCTAATGGTTCAGTAATTGCAGAGACTCTGATTGATGCACTTGGAAGTTCAAGTTCTGTATCTAAAATTTGATTTGCTTCGTCAAGTGGTCTACCTGAAATCATTCTTAGTTTTGTAGCCCAAGATTCTGCTTCAGGTCTTGATGGTATAATGTTTGTAACACAATCACCATATTTCGCGTGAACGATAAATGCAGGAACATGTCCTAATGGAGAGTTTACAGAAATATCTTGAATAAATTCATCACTTAGAATGATTTCTATAAGTCCAAAACCAACTGTATATCTTACTAAAATTTCTGCAAGTTCATCAGCTTTTTCTTCAGAGAAGTTTAATCCTTTGTGATTTGAAATTTCGAGTATTAAATCTTTACCTACGTGCTTGAATACATCTCTCATTCTTTTTGGATTAACAAAATCTGATTCCTCAGGTTTATGTTCAGCCATAATGTTTCTTGCCATATCTAATAATTCATACTCTTCTTCTTCAAGTCTAAATTCTGGAGGCATTACGTGATAAATATATTGAACACTTTCTGGAAGTTCAAAAATAGTAACTTCAGTATTTCCAATTTTATAACTGTCAATTTCAATCCCATTTTTAGGATAGTTTGACATAAGTTTTGTGAACATGAAATCAGGCTTAATAATAGGAGTGAATATTTTTTGATAAATTTCTCTATCCCCAAATTTATAACCTGCTAGATAAGGTCTTGAAATGATAATTAGTTTTGTTTTTTCAAGAGTAGTTAATGTGAAATCAATTGATTTTAGATATTTAATTAAAATTTGTTTTAAATCTTCATCATCAATTCTTTCTAATTGAATTAGTTCTCTTCTTTTTAGTCTTTGAAGTTTTACATAAGTTCCAATAGGATCTCTTTTCAGATGATGAAATACTAAATGTTTAATTTCATTATATAATTCATTAAGAAGTTTAACATTTTTAATAGTTAAATTACGATTATTTCTAATTTCGTATAGATCTTTATTTTTAATAATTGCTTGATATGCTTTTGCAACATCAAATAGAATTTCAGTTTGTGCATAATCATATTCATAATCTCGTCTTTGCGTGAATACAATTTTACTAACTACTTCAGCTTCTGCTAATTTTTCAATTACTTCTGCCATGCAGTATGGATTATCTTCTATGGATGGAATATTATAGTTATTTTCGTAATGAAATTTCAATATGATTTCATCATCGTTTCTAACAATTTCGAATTTTTTACTTTGAACCATTTTGAAGAATAATTCTAAAATATGACGTTATTTGATATCAAAACTTAATATAATTATCACACACGCATAAATTTAAATTAATTATACTATTTAATGAACTTATTTAGTATAAATAGTTTTTTCTTATTTTATTAAATTCTTTAATTTTATTCACTATTTAAGCTATTTTTAGTTGTAATTAATAGTAAAAAATATAAATCATACAATTAAATATTTTATTATGAATCTTTTTAATCAACAACCAAATCAAAATAATAACCCAAATAATGGTAATTATAATAATCAGCCTCAAGCTCAAAATGAGTCTTTTTTAGGTTTTGGTAAAAAAGAAAATTCAAGTGGTCAAGAAGTAGTAAAGTTAGTTGAAGATGTTAGACGATTTTCTTCAAGGATTAGATCGACTGAAGAACGTATGAATAAGTTTAGACGTAATCTTCAATTAAATGAACAAACTGTTCTTGATATTAATAAAAAAGTAAATGAAGATGTTGGTAAAATTAATTCAGATATTTTAGATTTAAAACATGATATGTCAAAAATTAAGTCTAAGATGGAAATGATGATTAAAGAATTTAGTTTAGTCGCTAAAAAAGAAGAATTAGATGTTGTTAGTAAGTATCTAGATCTTTGGAAACCAATCGATTTTGTTACTCAGAATGAAGTTAAAAAAATTGTTAAACAAGTTTTATTAGAGAACGGTTTAGATATAAAAAAATCTGAATCAAACATGTCGTCTAATATTTCTATAAATGATGATTATTAATTCTTATTATTTCTTATGGAAACATTTAAAAGTAGGTAAACCCTTAATATACTTATACTGGTACTTAAGATGTCTCCTGATGAATTAGATTTTAGATCTATCAATGAAAAACGTAGTAATGGTGTTTCAGATAATAAAATCATTAATGAGTTAAATGAAGCAGGTTTAAGTCCGAAAGAAACATACGATAAGATGCAGTTAGCTGATTTAGCGGCATCATCAATTAATGTTGCTCAAGATATTGGTGTTAAAAAAATGGATCAACAAAATATACCTAATCCAAATATGAATAAAGAATTGAATAATATTATGAATTCTAATCAAAACGTTAGCGCTGGCAATGTTCCACCAGTTCCTAATAATCAACCAAATACAATTCAACAACCACGTAATAATGTGCAAAGTCAACAAGTTCCATTATCTGTTAAAAGTTCATCATTGCCTACTTTAAATGGTGTTACTATTGAAGAAATTGAAGAACTTGTTGAAACTATTATTGATGAGCGTTGGAAGGAAGTAACTAGAAATTTAAAGAAATTAATTGATTGGAAAAATTCTATGGATTTAAAGTTCGAAAGAATGGACCAAGAAGTTAAGGATGTTAAAGGTAATTTTACTGAACTTTACAAAGCAGTTGTTGGTAAAGTTGGGGATTATGATAGAAATCTTTTGAAAGTTGGTACTGACTTAAAAGCTATGGAAAAAGTTTTCTCAAAAATATTACCTACTTTTACTGAGAATGTAAATGATCTTTCTAGAATTGCTGACGATATTAGAAATAATGCTGTTAACAAAAAATAATTTTTTTATTAATCTTTTTTCTTTAATTAATCTTTTAATATATAATATTTAGAATTTGTTTTAAGTAATAATATATGTTTTAATCTTTAGCTGCAAGTAGTCTAATTGTAAAAGAACCAATTAGTAATAATAAAATCATTCCTAATACTTTTGGATGAAAAATAGTTGCTCCTAAGTTGTTCTGGAAATCGTCAGTATTGGTATTACCTGTAGCTATATCTATATTATTAACATCAATATTAGTATTTGTAGAATCTCCATTAGATACACTTGAATCGTCTCCTAAGTAAGGTCCTACATCTCCACCAAATTCATTACCTAAACCTAATGCGAAAATTAATCCTGCAGTCATGATCAGAGTTATAATAATTGTTTTACTATATTTACTGTCTTTACCTGTAATGAACTCTGTTAAGTTAGAATCACTAACTCCGAACATCATTATAATGAAGAATAAAAAGAATAAACCAAGTGCGATTACAACGAACCATGGTGCAACAAAAGAAATAACGTTAATTGCACTTTCTGATAATAAAAACATAAATGCAATAACAAAAGCAGTTAAGGAATTAAGCCCTTTTTTATCTTTACCAAAAATATTAGTTTTTTCAAGTAATGCATAGATTACAACAAAAACAAAAATTAAAGTAAAAATAGGATTAAAATTTTGTAACAATGATAATCCAGGGAAAGTAGCCATTTTTATTTAACCTCTAAATCTAGGTCCTTTCCCTTCACCGTCACCAAAGAACCATGGTCCAAATCCACCTGGGAAAAAATGTTTTCTATCTGCGTTAGGATCTTTTTCAGGAGCCATTACCCAAGCAATAATACCACCAAATACTGCAATCATTAATACGAATGCTTGACTATCTGGATCACTTAAAAAAGGTATTTTTGGAAGATTTAAACCCATATTTGAACTAAAGATGTAAAATACTGATCCTGCAGCAAAAAAGAAAAATGCTGTAGGTAAAAATCCATTTCTTTCAAGATTAATATGCACACCTAGTATTCCAAATACAATAAATACCATTAGAACACCAATAATAATTAGTGAAACGTTTGGAATTGATTGATTAATAATGTTAACAACATCATACTTTGTTGGGTATGAATTTGTAACATGGGGAAAAATTGTTGCAAGAGTAATAACTAATGCAATTATTGTTTTGAATTTTTTTTCTTTGTCTTTTAAGATTTGTACATAATCTAATACAACAAACAAAACGCTAAAAATTAGCATAAAAGGTAGAATTACATCTGCAATTCCCATCCTTTCTAACATCATTATCATACTTTGAAAGTTAACCATTTTTTATCACTATGAATTTTTTTATCCAGATTCCTCAGAATCTTTTTTCTTTTCGGGTTCTTTTTCTTTAGTAATATAGAAAATAAAAACTCCGATAATAACTAATAATAGGATAGACCCAATAACTGATGAGTCCCAATATCTTGCAATGAATTTCCATGCAATATTTAACCATGATTCTCCATTTTCATTTTTAACTGCATTTAATATGATTAAAACAATTGCTACGAAAAAGATTGAAATAATTCCACCTCTTAATTTAGTAACGTTTGAATTTTCACCAAACATATCTTCAGCATCTGAAAATAATGTTCCTGCTAATAATAAGAATGCAAAAATGGAAATTAAAATAATAACAACATGGCCTAAT
>PPCM01001104.1_pt1 | contig 14037 bp, 12 predicted proteins | sample 1555541 | NCBI WGS metagenome assembly PPCM01 (sample SAMN05284479, study PRJNA326546) | Marine sediment metagenome, whole genome shotgun sequencing project. | isolation source: marine sediment | place: Germany: Wadden Sea | collected 2012-09-05 | reverse complement strand
TAAAGTGTTACAATAAAAACGGACAGTAAAAAAGAGACTATGATAAAATTAATTATTATAGTCTTTTTGTATGAAGATAGGAGGAAAAGAATGAGAAAGAATAATAGATATACAAACGAGTTTAAAGAGAAGGTAGTGAAAGAGTATTTAGAGGGTTCTCAATCAGCGGATAAAATCGCAATGAAGTATGATATAAGAAGTGCAACTCAAGTAAAACGATGGAGAGACAAATGGCGAGAGCATAGTAGTTTCCCTGACAATAGGGGAAAAGGTTCTACAGGAAGACCAAGGAAAGTAAGAAGGGAAGATATGACGGATAAAGAGTATATAGAATATCTCGAAATGCAGCTTGAGATAAAAAAGTATTTGGCCTTCTACGAGAAAAGAAAACAGAAGTAAAATATCGAATCATAGATCGTTTTGGGAATAAATACACAGTAAGTTACATGTGTTGGTTTCTAGGAGTATCACGAAGCGGGTATTATGATTGGGTGAATCGTGGAAGGCAAGTACACACATTAAATCCGGAATTAGTAATCAAAATAGCGAACCTCTATCAACGAGACAAGACCAGAGGACGACGACAAATTAAGATGAGATTATGGCGCAAATACAAAGTTAAACTAGCTTTGGGGACAGTGCATAGGTATATGAGTATCTTAGGATTATATTCAATCCAAAGAAAAAAGAGGTACAAAAATGCACCTCTCGAGAAATCCGATAACGTCTTCAGAAACGTACTAAATCGCGATTTCAAAGCATCTCATCCAAATCAAAAATGGGTAACTGACATTACCTATATGAAGTGTAGAGAAGGCAATCTCTACCTTTCATGTATTAAAGATTTGTATGACAACAGTATTATAGCATATCATATATCAAATAAAAATGATTTAGATTTAGTTATCCAAACTTTGAATAAAGCTTTTAGTGAAAACAATCCAGAAGAACTAGAAGGATTGATAATCCACTCAGATCGCGGATATCAATACACATCAAAGATGTATGATGAGCTACTTAGACATTATGAAATAATACCTAGTTACTCACGCAAAGCAACACCGACTGACAATGCATCAATAGAGTCGTTCTACTCTACATTTAAACAAGAATGTTTCAAACAAATAAAGAAAAAATTTCAATATTTAGTAAAACAAACTGTGGAATCTTTTATACATGAATACAATCATGAAAGACCACAGTGGAACAAAAAAGAATTGACACCGATAGAGTATCGATATCAATTCAATTCATAGTTTCTTTTTACGTGTCCGTTTTAGTTGACACAGTTCAATAATCGCTCTTTTTTTATAGTTTCTCTTTTTTCTCTAGTTTCATGTAATAAGTCATTTGTTTTTGTTTCTCGCAATAAGCTTGTTTCACAAAGCTGAAACCTGCTTTTTGGTAAGACCTTATCGCTCTTTTGTTTGTGATATTAGGATCGATTACCGCATACTTTATTTGTGAATTGCTAAATATATGTTTCTCGATGAACTCCCGAATAATTTCCGTTCCAAATCCTTTATTAAGGAATGACTGTTCACCAATGTATAAGTCTAGACCCATTGCTTTTTCTGATATCTCATACAACTCTAGATTATCTTCCACATAACTTTGAATATATCCAATATCTTTATTATTCAAGACAATGATGAACATTTTCACGTCACTACTTGTAATTCTTTTGTAGTATTTCTCATATACATCGTTATAAGAGAATGTCTTTTCAGGATACCAAAATTCTTTTACATGTTTGGTTTCAAGCCAAGTATGCAACCGAATAAAATCTTTTTCTTCTACCGTTCTAAATGTAATCATTTACTTATTGTTTTTCTTTGCTTGTTTCGCAAACTGTGTGATTACATAAGCGATAATACCTACATCATCTGTGAGACCTAACATTGGAATAATATCAGGAATGGCATCAATTGGACTTATTAAGTATAGTAACGCTCCGATTCCTAAAACTTTAGTAGCTTTACTTGTTTTTGGGTCTTGAACAGTAGTATAAATTTTCATAACTTCGTTCCATACTTTCTTTACAGGACCCCTTTTCATTTTCATGAGGAGTGATTCATCAATATCTTCAACTGTACAATCTTCAAATTCTTGCATGACAACAAGTGATTCATCTAGTACCTCAGTGTCGGATTTATTCGACCCAAAAAACTCTCTTAAATCAAGTTCTTCTTCACTATTTTTGTTGACTAGTTTTTGCATTTTTAATGCATCCTCTAAAGACAACAAATCAAAGTACTCTTTTATCAATACTTTTTCACCTGTGGAAATAGAGTTATCCACAAGTGCAAGAAGAATTACATTTGTTAAAATCACAAAAACAGTATCATCATCTAAATCTTCTAACGCATATCTTATTTCCTGTTTATTAAGATTTTGATAAACGTATCGTTTCATTCGATAAGCCTTCTCAACAGATTGAATGAACTCTTCTTCTAGTATAGTAGTTGAACCGTCCATTTCTGACATCAATTTTAATAGTTCAAGTAGTAAATATGCATCTTCTTTCTTAATTTTAGCTTTATACATATGATTCCTCCCTTAAATATATTTAGTAATCCATTGTGCGATATAAATAATCAATACCATCCATACTGTAACAAATGGAATTGCATAATACCATCTCTTCGGTTTGCCAGAAGCCCAAATTTCTTCTGCTTCAGTTTTATACGTCTCAAACAATTCTTTACGAATAAATTTCATTGTAAGAGTTATTAGTAATGGGACGATAATAATGTCATCGAGATAACCTAATACAGGGATAAAATCCGGAATTAAGTCCACTGGTGATAATACATAAAGCAGTGTCAACCCTCCAAACACCTTTGCGATAATTGGAGTTTCATTTCGCTTCATCGCGATATAAATAGCCGGTAGTGTTGTTTTTAATTCTTTCGCTTTATCTTTTATACTCATCTTGTTACCTTCTTCTGTTTTTCTATATTATAACATGTAACTTTCTTGCTTCATATGATTAATTATCGCAAAAAAAAGAACAATTAAAATTAATTGTCCTATTGTTCTTTTGCTTGTTTTAGCGTGAATACAATAAGAATTCCAGTTATTGATAGTAATGAGAAAAAGAGAAATATCAATGAATAGCTTTGATTAATGTCATATACTACACCCGTTACGTAAACTCCAACTAGTGCGCTTAAACCGTATGCTGAGAACAAGAACCCATAGTTTCTTGTATAGTCGATAGGATCAAACCAATGCGCTATACTAAATGGAGCAATTGATAACCAACCACCTAGATTTAACCAAAAGATGATATATGCAAGTATAAAGAGTAGTTCATGCATCTCTAGCAACGCGATTATTGATGCAAATAAAATACTTGCAAACGAAACAATCATGACGGATTTTATTGAGAACTTATCAAGTAAATACCCATAGAGTATTCGTCCTACGCCATTAAAAATCGCGAAAAGTGAAACAATTAGTGCAGCGTTACTATGTGAAAACGAGTATGTCTTGATGGCATATGTTGATGTAAAACCAATAACTGATAAGCCAATAAATGTTGAAATGAAGAAAACCATATAAAGTTTTATGAATTGCGGTTTTCTTATCGTTTTTTTGAATGGCTCTTTGTGAGTTGTTGATGTTTTATCTAGTGATTTATAGAAAACAGCCACAGTTGATAGCAATACAAGTGACACAAGACTCATAATTAGAAATGTAGACTGAATTCCTAATCTTTCAATCAATTTTGACAACAACGGTGCTGTTATCAAAGGCGATACTCCAAACCCAGAGAGCACAACACCTATGTATAACCCTCTTTTCTCTTTTGCATAGGTTGTAATTGCCATTAATGGAATCCCATAGATCATTCCAATCCCAGTTCCAATTAATACCCCATATCCTATTGTAAGAACAAATAGTGAAGTGGAGTAAGCTGCCATAATCCACCCTGAAGTGATTAAAATAATTCCAATAAACAAAATTCTAATTGGTCTGATTTTCTTAAGCAAATAACCTGTTACACCCATGAACATCGCATAAAAAAACAAGCTTATCATGTATGGAATTCCACTTTCCGATGTAGTTAAATGATATACACTTTCGATCGTATCGCGGAAAACCGAATAACTATATACAGTACCCATTATTAGCATCATTAATACACCACTGAGTACAATCTTTATTAGTTCTGGTTTGTTTTTCATTGTGTTCACCTTCATTTACTTTGAATTTCAAAATACTTTAATAGAATATCAATTTACTAGTCCAAAGTCAAACATAACCAATCAAAAAAAACTATACCTTAGGTATAGTTTGATTTTCTTTGATTTCTTCTTCAATAATTTTTACAAACAACATAGCGTAGTTATAATCAAATTGTTTACCAGCACAACTTTTAATTTCTTTAATTGCCTTTTCTTTACTCATTGGTTTCGAATAAACACGTTCTGTTGTCATTGCATCGTAGGAATCTACAATAGCTAGAATCTTTGCAAATTCAGGGATAGAGTACCCATCAAGTCCAAATGGATATCCCTTGCTATCAATGCGTTCATGATGGTATAAAACAGCTTGTGCAATTCTGTCAGAATCAACAATACTTTTGGCAATTTTATATCCTGCTTCCGCATGTTTTTCGATTGCTTTTCGTTCTGTACCGTCAAGTAGGGATGGTTTGTTTAAGATGTCTAATGATACTGTTATCTTTCCAATATCATGTATTGCACATAACAGTTTCATATCGTCAAAGTCTTTGTGTCTATTATATCCAACACGCTTCATTAATTTGATTGCTTTTTCTTCCATTCGTTCACAGTGTTCTATCGTTTCTTCTGTTTTTTGATTTAATGTTTCCATTACAAGCTTGAGTGATTTACTTTTTCTTGATACTCTATTACCAAGTTTTTGCCTGTACATTTCATTTTCTGCTTCAATAAACAAATCGATAAAACCCTTATCTTGTGTATCGTTAATTTGATAACCACAAGAAATAGATAAACTTGAATTAAATTCCTTCTCCACTGTTTCTAGTTCTCTATTAATTTGACCTAGTTTCTCACTTATGATCGAATCTTCATAGATATTGGAAATAATTGTAAACTCATCTCCACCTATTCTGAATATCGTTGTATCGTCTTTAAACGCCTTTACAATTGCTTTTGATGCAAGCTTAATTGCTTGATCCCCTTTTAGATGTCCATAGGCATCATTGATGAATTTCAAGCCATCAATATCAAATAATATAACGCTATATAAACGATTTTTATCTATTGTATTTACATAATTTTCAAAGGAATTTCTATTTCTCAATCCTGTCATCAAATCGTGATTAGTCATATATTCTAGGCGTTTTTGAGCTATTACTTGTTTGGTTACATCGTGATTGTAACCGTTCATAATTTTCACTTTATTATTTGGGAAGCGTTCAAATACCTTTGCATTGTGTTCCATGTATACTACTTCATTGTTATTCTTGTTTATATGTTTAACAATTACTGAGTACTCATCTTTTTTATTATTGAGACATTCATTAAATAGTACAAACATCTTTTTTATGCTATCTTTTCCTTCTTGATCTGGATATCCGGAATCCGCTAACTGAGAAATTTCATAGTAACCATCATCAGATTTTACCAAGCCAAATTTTTCAGTCATTAATTCATTTGCGAAGAATTTATCCCCGTTTGGATGAAGTTCAAAATCTAGACGCCAAGACATTAATTTTGCAAGTTTAATGGTATCCTCATTTATTTGCGTTAGTCGCTTGTTTAAATCTTCTAACTCTTCAATTGAGTGCTTTTTCTCATTTGTCTTTGTCATCTTTATCACCTCGAAATTTCAAATAGTTTCCAATTATGATTATATAATAATTAGTTTGCTTTTTCAACAATAGAATAGGAGGATTCGTATGTTGTGTTACGATTTATGATATCGCTTTAATGAACAGTTCAACCAAATCTTTATCAAACTGGGTATTTGAACATTTTATTAGTTCTTCTATCGCAGCTTTTTTCGATATTTTCTTACGATATCTACGATCATGTACCATCGCATCATATGCGTCACAAATTGTGATTATTCTAGATATATAAGGGATTTCTTCCCCTTTTATTCCGTTTGGATAACCGGAACCGTCTATACGTTCGTGGTGACAGAGAATAATATTTGCTAGGTCCTTAAACTCGTCCACATTGTTAAGAATACGGTACCCAATTTCCGGATGTTTCTTTATTTCTTCGTATTGTAACGATGAAAGTCTACTAGTACTTTTTAATGTGTCTTCACTTATAATTATTTTTCCTACATCATGAAGCAACCCAGCTGTTTCAGTTTTCTTGATATCTGCTTGACTTAGCCCTGCAGCTTTCGCTAGTATTTTACTGTATCTTGAAACATTTCTGGAATGTGATTCTGATTCCTTGTCTTTCTCAAACAAAGTCCCAAGTACAGCATCCACTGCTTTTCTTCTTAACGAAGGTGATTCATAAACTTTTTGTCTATACATCATATCTTCGGCTTCTTTTAATATAGCATTTATGTCTTGATTCTTTTTCATTTTTATAGCATACCCTAAGGAAATGCTTAACCCAATATCTTTATATGCAGTCTTCTTGATGTTCTTTTGAATTTCATTTACAATTTCTTTTGTTTTTTCTTCCGAATAATTTTGTAGAGCTACGATAAATTCGTCTCCACCAAGTCGAGATACCAATGCGTCATTTGGTACAGTCTCATTAATTATTTTAGCTGTGGTTTTTATTATTTCATCTCCATAATCATGTCCAAATGAATCATTTACGAATTTCAATCCGTTTAAATCACCCATAATCAATGAAAGCGGAATAACATCATTCTCTTGTATTTTCTTAAGTTCTCCTTCAAAGTATCGACGATTATAAAGTCCAGTTAAAAAATCACGATAGCTTAAAAACTCTAAGTCTGTTTTTAACTTTTTACTTTCATCAATGTCCATAATGTATCCTTCAATCGCTATACAATCTCCGTTTTCATCATAAACTCCTACCCCTTGTTCTAGTATCCAAATTGATCCTCTCGTTTTATGGTTAATCTTGTATTCAACAGCAAATCTGCTTTTTTCTTCAATTACTTGATCCCAAACAGCTCTAATTTTTGATTGGAAATCAATATCGATAATACTTTCGAATGAGCGTTCACGATTTTCAATTACTTCCTCATTTTTATATCCAGTAACTGCTTCAAAGCTAGATGATAAAAACTTCATTGTCCAAAATTCATCATATAAACAACGATAAGCAAACCCTGGTAGATTAGAAAGTAATGATGTCTTGCTTCGCTCGTTTTCTGTAATAACTTCTGTGTGTTTTGAATTTACTAAACTCAAAAAGCCTGTCAATGTTAGGAGATTTGCAAGTCCGATAATCACAACAAATAGTGAATCTACTTGAAACTCTAAAAATGCATTACTAGACTCTGTGTTAATCATCATATTTACTAATCTAACTAATGTTAATATAACAATGAAACCAAATACTAATGACATTAGTTCTTTTCGGATTCTCTTTGTGTAAAAATCTCTAACTAGTTCAATCAAAATCAGCGCAATCACACCGAAGTTAAATATATACACACGATAGACCGTTTCAAAATCAATATAGGTAAAATAAAAGAAGAGTATCAAAAACAATAAAATAAGTACGATATGTACTTTTTTCAGAATTCTCTTCCCAAGCATTCTATTACTACCGATTATTAGCATTATGTAGCTGATATAAATGAGTAAATTAGCTATGATAATACTAAAAAATAAGTTTAAATCTTCACGGAACACGATTAATAGTGATCCAATAAAACCAAGAAGATAAAACATAACAAAATGAAGATGTTCTGTTTTTTGTTCTTCGATTACAATATAATAATACATCGTAAAAAGAAATCCTATCAAGAAACATAATGAATATATAATAAGCCCTGTTTGCATACTAATATCAATCATAAAAAGTCTCCAATCTGTAAAATGATACAATGATCACTCATGGTCAATGGTGATTTGTGTACAGTTTACATTTATTAACTATAATCGCGTTTAATCAACTTATATGAAAATAGTACCATACTGAGCGCTTTTTTTCTACTTTCAATATTTTTACTATGAAACTTCCTTTGTGTATTAGACAGCTTCTTAAATCTAAAAAGTAATTTTAGGTTATTTACTTATTTTGAAGACTTTAATATGATATAATAAGAATAATCGAACTTAAAAAGGTGATACTATGGATATATTTTGGAGTATTTTTGATAATGCAATTAGTTTCATTGCGATGATTGCCATTATGTTTATTTGGCCATTTGAAGGAAAGCGAAAGACCTTAAGTTATCAGTTGTTTATAGGTTTTATACTTTCGTTGATGTCTGTTTTTATTATGATTAATTCCGTACATGTTGGAAACGGACTTTATATCGATGCAAGATATGCTGTTCCTATCATAGCAATTATCTTCTTTGGAAACATTCCTGGTTTAATGGTTGTTACTACAATTATCATTTCAAGAATCTTCTTGTTAGGTGGAGAAGGTGCTCCTATTGGAGTTACGTACGTTCTTATTCAAGCTATTGTTGTATTGCTTTATAAGAGGCGATACTACCGTAATTATGAAAATGATGTTAAAGCAGCATCATTTAGACTCTTAATCTTATCATTTTTCTTACAGTTATCATTAACATTGTTGCCACTCATTTTTTTGGAAAGAACTAGTGCTATAGAGGCTATTATGAATAACGCGTTATATTTACTCACTGTCTATCCAATCATTGTATTCATTTTCTCACTCGTCGTCGGATACCGTTTGGATTATTCCAAGAAGGTTGAAGAAGGGAAAGTGCGAGACAAGTACTTTGAGACAATGTTAAAGCGTTCTCCTACCCCAATTGCGATTATTGACGAAGATGGTAAGATTCTCCATTTCAATGATGCCTGGTCCAATGAGAGTGGTTATGATATAGACGACTGTGAATACTTTACTGAGTGGCTTGATAAGGCTTCGGACACTTTTGATAGAGATAAGACAGCTGGATTCAATGTCGGTGAAGTAAAGTCTGATGAAATTTCAACATTTGATTATTATTTAAGAACGGATAAAAAGAAGCAAAAAGTTTGGAGCATTGACTGTAAAAACGCAGGAGAATTACCGGATGGGAAAAAATTCTATATATATATTGCTAAAGATATAACAAACCATAAGAGTTACGAGAAAAAGCTTTTGAAGATGTCATATCACGACTTTTTAACAGGACTATATAATCGTCGATATTTTGATGAAGTATTTAGTTCAAAGCACAATCATAATAACGAGACATTTTTACTCTATGGTGATATGAATAACCTGAAGAGTTTAAATGATTATTATGGACATTCTAAGGGAGATAAGGCAATCAAGTATGTTAGTTCTGTTTTAGCAAATGTCTTTAACGAGAACGCAACTATTTTCCGTTTCGGTGGAGATGAATTCTTGATTATAACAGACAATTTAAGCAAAGATAACTGTTTGGAAAACATTCTTGAAATTGATGGTAGACTAAAAGGATTTTCAATTGGGGAAGTAGAAATAAGTATTTCCCTTGGATTACATAAACTTGAAGAAAATGAATCATTGGAATCAGCAATCATGAAAGCAGAATCACGTATGTACGAATATAAGATATTCGAATCTACTAGTGCTCGTTCTGATACAATTGACGTAATATTAACGATGTTATTTGAGAAAGACGAAGAGACGGAAAGACACAGTAAACGAGTTCGTGATATTTGTCGTGAATTCAACAAGGTTTTAGATCTAGACTCTCAAGAATCAAGTTTACTCTTACGTTCTTCCTTGCTTCATGACATAGGTAAAATCCTAATACCTACATCGATTCTATTGAGCAAAGAAAAACTCTCTGAAGGCGAATATACTGTTATTAAGAACCATAGTTTCTTAGGATACCGGATTCTATCTAGTAAAGAACACTTTAAAACAATCAGTGAAATTGTACTTTCACATCATGAGCGTGTGGATGGTACTGGTTATCCAAATCAATTAAAAGGCGAGGAAATACCATTTGTTGCACGTATATTAAACATTGTAGATGCATTTGAGGCAATGACTTCTGATCGTCCTTACTCTAGTAAAAAGACATATGAAGAAGCGCGACTAGAATTAATTGCTTGTAGTGGTACCCAGTTTGATAAAAACCTAGTAGATAAGTTTGTAACAATTATCGATGAAATACCAGAATACTAAACGCTAAATATTTAGCGTTTTTTTATACAAAAAAAGCAACAAACATTTTGTTCATTGCTTTTGCCTAATATTACCCAAAATAATCGTCTAATATTGCCTCTATGTCTTCAAGGTTGTAATAGCCAATAACGACTCTTACGAGTTCTCCACCCTGAAAAACAAAGGTCGTTGGTGTTACAGTTACGTTTTGATCGTTTACAAATGTCTGATTCAAAGGATCTAGAGTATCGATATGATAAATCGTTTCTACGCCTAGAGATTCTGAAGTTTCCATTAATACCGGTACAAATTGTTGACAATAAGGACACGTGTCTCTTCCAGCGTAAATGATAAAGGTACCATCACCATCAATCATGCTTTCCGCTTCATCACCTGTAATCGGTGAATAAATTGAGTTATCTAAGTTATATGCTTCTGCAAATTTACTTGAATCTTTTATCAACATTGTAGCGTCAGTCATATCATCCACGTTATCTTGAACAGGATTTTCATCAAAGAATGATATTCCTAACGTTCCTGCGAACAAGAATCCAAAAATCAATCCGATTAACCCTGCGATAAATACTGTTTTCTGTTTCATTTTTTGCCTCCTTTTTTTATCGAGCACACGCTCGTATTTATGATATATATCACTACAATCAATCCTAAAATAATGATTAATAACGCAAGGAACTTATACTTTATAGCTCCAGGTGTTATTACAGGTAATCCAATACTAACCCCAATTGCTCCAAGTATGCTTAAACCACAACTAGCACAACCTGTAAAAACAACGGCAAACACATTTCCAATTGACGCGAAAATCGACCCACTTGTTTTTGAGTTGCTAAAGTTATAATTTATCAATGTTAGATTAATAGTAAGTGCAGATAGAAGGCTAATTAAGATATTTAAGATTATTGTTTTAACTACTTTGTCAAAACCAAACGCATCACCTAGGGTTTGATAAGATTGAAACCCGTAATTATCTAGAAATGTATACAGTGATAACAGCATGATAAAAATAAAGAAGAGTCTTATAATTTGGTTCCATTTCTTTTGTTCGTTCATAACTAGTGTAATCATATGATTCCTCCTTATTTATAATTAATATATATTACAGTTTTATTATAGTTTATTTTTGTCACTTTACATAGTGTTTTGCTTGTGACAAAACGATTAGCACAAAATAAAAACCAGTTAAGGAATAATTCCTAAACTGGTTTATTTACTTATTTTTCCCACTTAAACTCGTCGAAATGATTAATAAAATCAATTGTCTTGTCCAAAGCCTCTCCTTTATTGAAAAGGTACCCTTGTAATAATTCGCATCCTGCATTCTGAGCGATTTCTAACTGCTCGAATGTTTCAACACCTTCAACGCAGACTTTACTACCTGTAGAGTTAACAGCCTTAACAATCGTGTTAAACCCTTTTAATCGTTTGGTTTCTTTCATTGATTTCGGAAGCATTGCTTTGTCGGTTTTAATCGCAAACAACTCTCCACTCAAGACATCAGAAAGTTTAGAAACCCCTGAACCAAAATCATCTATAACAAGTTTAAATCCTTTGCTTTTTATATAATCAATTGTCTTTGAAGATATGATACCTAAGTTAATGTCTTCTGAAATCTCAAAAATGATATTCTCTTTCGGAATAATATTGCTACTAATATACTTATCGAATTTTGAGTAATCTGTTTCAAATGTCTTCAATAATTCTGCAGATAAATTAATACTGAATGTAAGGTTCTCAATCCCTTTACATCGTTTCTTAAACTCTACGTACTCTTTTTGAAGGTTATCAAATAAATTATGATCAATATTCTCAATATATTTTATTTTTTTTGCGACGTCAATGAACCTTCCAGCAGTAATGATTTCACCTTTGTATTTCCATCTAGTAAGGACTTCAACGGAGAAAATAGTTTTTTTGTTAACGTCAATTATTGGTTGATAGTAGGTTAGTAATTTGTTATTTCTTATATCATTGATGAGCAAATACTCTATCTCTTTTTGTTCGTTGTATTTTTTCATTAATTTATCATCAACCAGAGTATATGTAATACCTTTTCTCTTCGCATCATACATTGCATAGTCTAAATAAATTAATACTGTTTCTAAAGGTAAGGTTTCTCGTAATACTTCAATTACTCCTACTGACAAAGATACATCAATTGTTTGATTTAAATTTTCGTTATAAAACTGATAGTTGAAGTTTTCTAGTAGTGTTATAAAGTCATGTTCTTTCATTGGTTCGATTGATACCAAAAAGAACTCGTCACCACTATTTCGATAAGTGTAAAACTGATTAGATTCTTTGAATTTTTTTGTTAGTTCTATTAAGACCCAATCTCCAATTTGATGCCCCAAAGTATCATTTAGAAGCTTAAATTTATTCATATCCATATATGCAATCAAATCTCCATAGAAAACTCCTTTTTTGTAGTCTCTTATGAATTTTTCACGATTGTAGTTGCTGGTTAGTGAATCATGTGTAGCTTTGTATTTCATTTCGTTAATGCTTTTAGTGTTCCGATAAACATAGTAACAAACACCTATAATTACTAAAGCATAGAAAACCCTGATCAAAGATGCAACGATTACTTTGCTGTATACAGGTGTATTCGCATAGACTGTTAATTCCCAAGTTGCATAATCCTGTTCAATATCTACTGATACAAATTGATGTGAAAATGTGTCACCCGAAGTCAAATCAAACATTTCATTCTCGAGACTCATTGTTAAACTCAAGTCATATTTTTCCGCATTTACATCTAATAATGAGTTTAAATTATCTGCGTCTATCACAGATGAGATATGTCCGTAGTATGTGTTTCCAACTACAACAGGTGTTAACAAGATATATGCTTCTCCCCCTTGAACAAGTTCAACAGGTCCAATGAACACTTCACTTCTTGTACTTTCAACGAGTATTAATGCATCCTTTTGCGTATCGACAAGACTTAAATCGATTCCAATAGAATTACTATTCTCCTCATGGGGAAAATTGTACTTTATAGTACTGTTTTCTACATAGGCGATATTTCTTAAATAGTTTTCTTCATGTGTGAATAAGTGGTTAAGAAAAACTTCTGTTTCTTCTCTTGTAACGTCTGGATTAGTAGAAATATAAGAAGAATACGCATCAGAAATTGTATAAATATTCAACAATACTTTTTCAATTTCAGATTCTACTGCATAAGCTTTGCGATATAATTCTGTTTCAGCCTTGTTATCATAGTATCTCACTGAAAAAAGAACTAATATCTCAAATAAAACAATAAATACAGTGGTTAAACAAACTAATACTATTGTCTTTTTCTTATCGATAAACATCATCTTTTTGCACCTCATTCATGAAATATGTATATGTAATTTACAACTATTTTACAAACTATTCTTATTATAGTCTATTTTACGATTAGTTTGTATATAAATTAGTCTTTTTTTTAATTCTTCATATTTACCATAAAACTACTAACCGGTCATTTAAAAAAGAAGGCGCTTCTGTAAAATTACAGAAGTATCCTCTTACAACCATTCAAAGTTCACTAGCACACCATAGTGATCACTTGGTGTTAAACCCCTTGTTTCTTTTTCTCCAATGAGTCTTGCGTTAATAATATGTGTGTTTTTCTCACTATTCACTATAATCCAATCAACTCGAGTTGGGATTTCTTCTGAATCTTTTCCTCTCCATCGTGGATTATTAACAAAATCCAAAGTTGGTTTTGGTACTTCATTACGAGCATGCTTAAACGCTTGATGAGTATCAATAAAATCATTCATAAGCATCTCAAAATGAATCG
>PPCM01001103.1_pt1 | contig 14042 bp, 12 predicted proteins | sample 1555541 | NCBI WGS metagenome assembly PPCM01 (sample SAMN05284479, study PRJNA326546) | Marine sediment metagenome, whole genome shotgun sequencing project. | isolation source: marine sediment | place: Germany: Wadden Sea | collected 2012-09-05 | reverse complement strand
TCAGAACAAGGACCACAAGGACCTGTACCTTTTTCCCAGAAGTTATCTTCTTTTCCTAATCTCACAATTCTATTTTCATCGATGCCAATAACATCTTTCCAAATATCATACGCATCGTCATCTGTTAAATAAACAGTTGCCCATAAATTATCAACAGGTAATCCAAGTACTTCAGTAATGTACTCCCATCCCCATTGAAGTGATTCTACTTTGAAGTAGTCACCGAAAGAAAAGTTCCCCAACATCTCAAAGAACGTCGCATGACGAGATGTATAGCCAACATTATCTAAATCCGCAGTACGCATACATCTTTGACAAGTTGCCATTTTAGTATTCGGTGGTGTTTCTTCTCCTGTGAAGTAAGTCTTCAAAGGTGCCATTCCTGCATTGATCAATAATAAACTCTTGTCACTTTGTGGTACAAGAGAATAGCTTTTTCTAACATAGTGATCCTTAGACTCAAAGAAATCTAAGAAACTTTTTCTGATTTCATTCAATCCTGTAATTTTCATGTAGCCTCCTCAAAAACAAAAAAAACTAAAGTGAATAGATAGGGACGACAAAACCGCGGTACCACCCTAATTATCTTTCGATCACTTTAGATATACATCCTACAAATAACGGCTGTTACCGTCAACAATTTCTTGTTGCAACTCCAGAGTAGCTTCATTCTTGTTATCTCTCACCTTTTGATAACTCGCTGTATTAGAATTACTTATCTCTTTCTTCGTCTTTTCTTCTGATTATTATATCATACTTTTCCATCTAGGGCTATACTAATCCTAAACTCAGTACCAAAATTCTTATCCGTCACATAATCAATTGTTCCTTTAAAAAATTGTACCACCAAATTATAGGAAATCATTAAACCATAACCACTCATATGTTCAGTATGATATATAGGTTTCAGTACATTTTCAATGACATCATTAGAAATACCTATACCGTTGTCTTTTATCACAATATGTACTTTGTTTTCTTTTTTAAATATATCTACAACTATCAATCCTGAGTCTAATCCATTAAAAGCATGCAAGGCTGCATTTTCCAATAAATGATGTAATACAGAACTCATCTTGGAAGCATCCTGATATACTGTTACAGGTTCAGAACATAAGACTTCAACCCCTACGTAATTTGGAAATGATATACTATCAATTACCATATAAACAAGTTCACTCATTTCAAACTTTGATATCATTGATTCAGTGTATGGGTCTAGAGCTTTGAAACTTTCAACTAGAGAACTCATTTTATTTAAATTATCTAATAGCATTAAATAGTTATCTTCTAATATTAAAAGAGATTCTATCAAGTCACGTTTTGTCATATTAGATGAGTTCATTTTTTTATATAAGTTTACTCTGAGTTTGTTCTGTTGCTTATAAATTTTTTCGAAATTATCCATTGGTGTAAAAATTTCATAGGCAATCCTAGTCATTACAGTGTTCATAGAAGCAATTTTTTCTGATTCGATTAATTGCTTTTGAGTATGTTGCATCTCGCTAAATATTTTTTCGAGTTTTGTATTCATCAACTCCAATTCTTGTGTCTGATAATGATTTTCTTTCAATGCTTCTTCAAGTTGCTTATGACTCTCAACTAAAGAATAAGAACGTTCTTCTACAAGTTTTTCAAGTCGCTTCAGATGATTGGTAATTTCATTCATCGTATTTTTGATATTGAAACGCATTGATTCAACACTCTTCGACAACGAACCTGTCTCATCTTTCATTTCTAGAAGCTGAATCGGAAGTTTAGCGTCATATTTTCCCAGACTTAACTCACCTACGTGTTCAACCAAACGATCCATCGGACTTGTAATTTTACGACTAATAAAATAACCTATTATGAGCTCAAATAAGAAGATTACAAAAGTCATTAGTATTAAAATCCATTGTAGATCTTGATACCACAAGAATACACTATCTTTTTCAACAGCAACAGCAAACTTCCATCCGTTTTCTAATGTTTCATAGACTAGAAATTTTTCCTCATCGTTCAACCAATCATAGGTAATGTAACCTCTTTCGCTGTTAAGAATTTCTAGAGTAATATCGCGATATCTAGCATCATGACTGGTTAATAGACTAGAGCCAATAGGTTCAGTAGGATGGACGATCACCTCTCCTAGTTCATTCAGAAGTACTGCATAACTCTTATCATATAATTTAATCTTGTTTATTTCTCTTAACATACTACTAAAATGATAATCAGAACCAACGACACCAATAAAACGATTTCCAATTACAAGAGGTCTTGTATAGGAAACATAAATCACATGCTTGTCAAAGTCCACGCTACCATGGTATGGATTAGTCCAGTATGGCTGTAATGTTCGTTTGGGCTCTAGAAACCATTCATCCCCTTCACCCATATTCTCATAAAATGATAAAGAAAACTCTTCCTGTCTTTTTAAATTACCATCATCTTCAAGATCAGTATACCAGACATCATGAGCGTGTCCATCGATACTAGAATCAAAAAAAATATAGGATGATTTTGTTACCTCACCTTCATCTGCTAGAGAATATATAAATGGATCTATTTCCTCTTCTAGCCTATCCAAGTAATCCTTCTGATCAAGGCTATCTATGTCTATAAGACTTTTAGCAACAATTTCAGTTTTTATAGCAACATTCTTTACATTATTTAACTGATCATTAAAATTCAGCGCATAGTTCTCAACAGACTCTCTCACTGACTCTATGGCCAACTCATTAAAGGTCTGTTTTGACTTTAGTATCACCAGAGAACTAATAACAAGTGAAACTAAAAGTATACTCAATGTAATTAATAAAAAAACTCTGAATCGTATTGTATGCATAATCAATCCTTTAATATATAATAAATAGCATTAGTTGATTCTATGACAAATAAATTTGTAACCTCTACGCCAACATAAGATAATACGTGTTTAACTAAGGTTTAATAAACATATCGAATCTAGTCCCTTCATTCAACTCTGAGGTACAAGTTATTTTTCCATGAAAATGCTTGGTAACAATATTATAGACAACATTCAATCCTAAACCACTACCTTTATTGCTTAGCGTTTCAGAATAGTATGGTACAAAAATGTCTTTTAAACGTTCTTGGGCAATACCTTTCCCAAAATCAGTTATGCTTATTTCCATTTCATCGTTGTGTTTTACACCAATAACAAGTCGCGTATTTTCTCCATCGTAGGCATGGAGATAGGCATTCTCAACAAGATTCATGATAATACTTGAAAACTTAGCTACATCAGTTGTTATCACTAAGTCACTAGGACAATTTAGCACAACATCTAACCACTTATAGTAATCACTATTTTTTATTAGAAAGCCAATATGATCTTTAACATTTATTGATGTATTGATGGTATTTTGTGTATAAAAATCTAAGCTACTAAATCGTTCTACTAGTTTTCTAATATTGTCTAAATTTTCCTCTATCAACACTTTTGAATTGTCAGATTTGTCGAAATAATGAATCATATCTTTTTTAGTCAAATTATCATTAATTAGTTTCTTATATAAATTGTCTGATTCTTTCCTCATATAAGTAATCAAAGTCAAGAAACTACCGATTGGTGTATTAAAATCATGGGCCATACGTGTTACGATTAAACTCAAGGATGCCGCTTTTTCTGATTCAATTAGATTTAACTGCGTACTCCTCATATCGTTTATTGCAAGTTCCATCTGTATGTTTAAATCTACAAGAGAATTTTTTTTGTGTTTGTTTTCCTCTAAAGAAACTTCAAGTTTTTGTTTTAAATTAATTAAATCTTCAGTTCTTTCAACTACCTCTTGCTCCATTGTATCGTTTTGCTCATTTAACTTATCTAAAGATGACTTCTGGATAAGTCTAAGTTTTTCGATAGACTTTGCAAGCTTTCCGATTTCATTATTAAGAGTTAATAAATTTCTATCTAATGACTTACTATAATCTCCGTCACCAATATTTGCGACACTCATCGTTAGCCTCTCTATCGGATCTATGATAATTCCACTTACTCGCTGTGCCATTAAAACAACAACAGCAGAAAGAAAAAATGTTACAATCACTAGCAAACTTTTAAGTTCTTTATACCAAAAGAAAACATCATCTTTATAGTTAAAAACACCATATATCCATCCATTAGACAATTTATGATAGCTGATATAAGCATCTTCAAGACTCAGTAATCCAGATGTATTACTAGTTATTTCAATTCTAGAAGTATCATCTAGTAAATCCTTAACATCATCTTCTGTATATGTTAGCAAAGTCCCATCCTGACTCATTAAAAAAGCATATCCATTCTTATAAAATGTTGAGTTGTTAATATACTCAATTAATTGATCATAATAGTAATCCGAACCAACAACACCATAGAATTCACCATCTTTTATAATTGGCCTTGTATGTGATACAAATGCTACATCAACAGAAAAATCCATATTTCCATCATAAGGATTAGACCAATATGGCTTCAATGTTTTAGAAGGTACATTGAACCAATCCATTGAAGATGTTTTATTCGAATAGAGTGATGAATCCGCTTCTGGTTGCAAGAAAATTTCTCCATCACCATGTAAGTCAGCATACCAAACGTTTCTTGAAATATTATCTGAATATAAAAAGATATAAGCCGATTTTGAAATGGATAACTGATGCGCAATTTCTTTTACACTCGGTTTAATTTCTTCAATAAAACCGTCTAAATAGATCTCATTATCGAATTTTTCTTCATCTAAAAGATTTTCTACTAAGAGCAAGAGAATCGAAGAAGTACTTTCGATATCACTGAACTGATTGCATATTTTCACCGCATTATTCGTCGTTTCAACAACAAGTTTTTTTTCTAGTTCTTCTGTATAAACAGACGCCGTTCTTTGCATCACAAAAATACTGACCATACTTGCTACAATCAGTATACAGGTAATGACTAGAATCAAAATTTTTGCTCTTATACTCTTCATATTATATTTTTACCCTAATACTTATGGAGATAACAGGATTGCCTATGATTTAATAAGTGGAATCCAAATCTCAAACTTATAATCTTTACTATTTACATCACCCTCATAAAATATTTCTAGCTCTATTTTACCAGAATGTTGAAACTCAGTCATAGGAAACCATTCTAAAAAAATCCGATTCCAAAGTTTTGGTAATTCTATATTAAGAGGACCTTTTCCTTTAAAAACACACCACCGTCCTGCTTCAACACCTATAGAATTCTCCCCCTCACCTATCACACCAATAATAGCATCATAGTATCCCTGATTATCTTTTCTATAGCAACCAGCACCAACTCTAAAATTTAAATTAGATGTATTGCTTAAACGATGTGTATCTTCACTATATTCTTCCCAAAACTGTGAATAAGATTTTCCATCAACAATTTCCTCAGCTGTGAAGCTTCTTTTGTAGCCAATGACTGAAAAAGCATCTTTTTCGATTACCTCATAATTTAGTGGTGTTATGACATTCTCATACAATTTTATTTGGGGATAACTTATCAGCTCCACGTCAGACTTTTTTAATTGACTCGGCGAAACCCCTAAGACAGATTTAAATGCTCTTGAAAAGGCTTCTGGGCTATCATATTGATACTTATAGGCCAAATCTATTATTTTCACGTTATTAGACAGTAGTTCCTTTGAAGCTAAAGTCATTCTCCTATTACGAATATATTGATACAAAGTTGTACCTGTCATCATTTGAAAGAGTCTTTGATAATGAAATGAAGAATAATAGACCCTTGAAGATAAATCATCAAATGTTATTTCATCCGTTAAGTGTTCTTCAATATATATAATCGAATCTTTAATCGCATCATGAATTGTCATATCAACCTCCACTTATATTTTCTCATATAGTGTTATGTTATGCAAAAAATAAAAAGAGTATGCTAAGCATACTCGTTTTTTAATGATCATGTGCATCATCTAAATCTTCAGGATCAAATCCCTCAAGACCAGCATATGTTTTATTGTTCTTCTTAGCATAATCGTAAATAGCCACTTTAAAAGCTTGCTCTGCCAATACTGAACAATGTACTTTTACAACCGGTAATCCACCTAGTTCATCAACAACATCTTTATTGGTAATTACTAGAGCTTCTTCAACTGTTTTGCCAATTAGCATTTCTGTTGAAATACTAGATGCTGCGATTGCCGAACCACATCCGAATGTACGGAATTTACAATCAACAATAATATCATTTTCAATCTTTACATACATTCTCATGATATCACCACATTTGGCATTACCAACTTCACCCACACCATCTGCGTCTTTTATTTCTCCAGCATTTCTTGGGTTTAAGAAATGATCCATTACTTTATCGTTATACATAATAGCCTCCTAATTGTTTCCTGGATACAACGGAGACATCTCTCTCAAGCGTTGTACAATTGGTATTAATGCTTCAATAGCATAATCTACATCTTCTTCTGTTGTAAAATCACCTAAGCTCAATCTTAAAGAACCATGAGCCACTTCATGAGTCAAACCGATGCCCATCAATACATGAGATGGATCTAAACTACCTGAAGTACATGCTGATCCACTTGAACCTGCAACACCTTTATGATCTAACATTAATAGTAAAGCTTCACCTTCAATGAACTCAAACGAAATATTCACATTTCCCGGATGACGAAGTGTTCTGTGACCATTCAATCTAGAATAATCAATTTTAGAAAGCAACCCATCAATTAAACGATCTCTCAATCCTGTTAATTTTTGAATATGTCCTTCTAAATTCTCATGTGCAAGTTCTGCTGCTTTCGCAAAACCAACAATTCCAGGAATATTTTCTGTACCACCACGCTTTTTCTTTTCTTGCGCGCCACCTTCAATAAAGCTGGCTAAAAGTGTACCTTTTCTTACATAAAGAGCACCTACACCTTTAGGTCCATATATTTTATGAGATGATATACTTAACATATCTATATGCATTTCATCCACATCAATTTTAACGTTTCCATATGCTTGTACAGCATCTGTATGGAAGTAAATATTATGTGCTTTTGCAATCTCACCAATTTCTTTTATCGGTTGCATTGTACCAATTTCATTGTTAATAAACATAATTGATATCAAAGCAGTTTGATCAGTAATAGCAGCCTTAAGATCCTCTAAAGAAATTAACCCATCAGAGTCAACTGGTAAAACTGTTAATTTATAACCTTCTTTTTCAAGTGATTCAGCAGCATGCAAAATAGCATGATGTTCAATGGCACTTGTAATTATATGATTGCCTTTTGGTTTAACTGACTTCAAAACACCCTTTAAAGCCCAGTTATCTGACTCTGTTCCACCAGCAGTAAAGTAAACTTCATCTGGACTTGCATTTAAAGTCTTAGCAACAGTTTCTCTTGCACTGATTAATATTTTTTTTGCATCACGTCCAAAACCATGAGGACTTGACGCATTTCCAAAAGTCTCTGTAAAATAAGGTAACATAGCATCCACAACCTCTTGTTTCACAGGAGTTGTTGCTGCATAATCCATATAAATTCGTCTTGTCATTTTTACACCCCTTTGTCTTCAAATAACTTAATTGATGTTACAATAGAACCCTTTTCTCGTTTATTGTAGTAATCATCAATCATGTCTTGTAGAGTGATATTATCTACAGTTTCTAATATACTGTCCAATATCTTTTGATATATTACACGTGTGACACAAAACTCTGAGCTATCACAATCGTGATCATCGGTAACGCACTTTACAGGTGCTAGCTGTTCTAAAGCTCTGAGCACTTGCCCGACAGAAACATTTTTAGGTTCATCACTTAAAATATAACCACCTTGTGCACCACGAATGCTTTTTACAACGCCTGCCTTTTTTAATTGTGAAATTAATTGCTCCAAATAACTTAAAGAAATATTTCTTCTTTCAGCGATGTTTGAAAGCGAGATAGGTTGATCACCATAAAATAGCGCTAAATCAAACATTGCCTTTAAGCCATACCGCCCTTTGGTCGAAAGTTTCATGTGTACCTCCTAATTCCAACTTTTTTACTAGGATTTCGTTATAATTATAGTATACCCTAGTAATTTAGTCAACATTAAATGTTATTATATTAACATTATTTTTTATTTGATTCTAATCTTCCTTTAATTGTATTTATTATCTTTCTCTTATACAATTACATTAAGGAGGAATTATTTATGAATTCAAACAAAAATATATTTGCAATTGCACTTATTGTAATAGGTCTATTACTAACAATACAGGTATTTGATGTGCCTTTCTTAAGCAATTTCAATTTAGGAAATATAATCGGTGTCCTTTGGCCCTTGTTCATACTCATTCCAGGTATAAATATGCTAAAGCAAAAAGTTGGGATTGGTGGAATCGTACTAACACTTATTGGTGGTTCTTTCTTACTTGAAAATACTCTTGAGCTCATTGGAATTAATTTTGAAGGCTCTTTTGTTTTTAGATTTTTCTGGCCAGTTGTGCTAATTTATGTAGGTTTCAGATTACTCACTAATGACAAAAAGATTAACTTTGATGATGATTTTGATTCAGTTTCAGATAATTACGAAGATGAAACTAACACTAAAAAAACGAATGTAACTTTTAACTCAAAAAAATATGTATTTAAATATGATGAGATGAAATCTGGTTTTACTTCATTAAACCTAAACATTTCCTTTGGAGGTGCCGAAATTATTGTAGAGGAAGGTGTTCAGGTTTTCTTAATCGGTCAATACACATTAGGTGGTTATGAATTTTTCGAACTTGATGGCGGTGGATTCCAAGATGAAATTAAAGAAGTCCGCTATCCAGATAATCATGACCAATATGATAAGACGTTGATCATCAAAGCCAATATCGCCCTCGGAGGCCTAGAAATTAGAAGAAGATAAGGATTTGTATGAGTAATGAACAATTAGTAGAACAATTCAAACTTTTAAAAAGAGCAAAAAAACTTGAAGAAATGGGCAATACAGATAGAGCGCTTGAATTATATAAGGAACTTCACGAAAAATTCGAACCGAATACTTCTGATGCTTATGAAAGACCAGCAATTATTCTCGAAAGAAAAAAGCAATATGATAAAGCTCTAGATTTATGCAAGAAAGCTATTGAAGCCATTGAAAATGACAAGATGTCTGGTACAAAAGATAGATTCCAACGTAGAATTGATAGTATTAATGAGAAGCTTAAGAATACACCCGTTGTTACCAAAGAAGTTACTGATGATTACGTTTTTCAAGTTATTGGATTCAGATCAAAAAAACCTGTCAAACGTGTAATTTCTATCTCATTCTATAGTTTGTTCATCCTATTTGGCGTTTTGATGAAATCTATTTATCCAACAGTATTGCTAATTGGTATTGTTTATCTAACAACATATTTTGTTGATTTCTTTCAGTCAAAAAGTAAAAAAGCAATCATTCTAATTGCATTCATTATTTCTATAGCCATTACAGCTTTCGCTGGATTCAACTTACCTGAAGCAATCAGCAGAGTCATTGAATTAGAAAGTTCTGAAGCAGGACTTGAAGGTGGCGAACAAATCTTTACAGACGATGACGAAGAGAGACCGGTAATTACTAAATCTCATCAAGATGAGTCAATACAAATCATCTTAAATGAAGTAGAAGTATTAGAAGCAACAATAATCGTTGCTGATGATCAAGTAGCATTTGGTTTAAAACTAATGCCTGACACAAAAAAGAATAGAGCAATGGATTTACTAGAAGATTTTGTTGAAATACTTGCTCATAGAGTAAGCAACGATGAAGATATAGCTGCTCCTAATTTCAACTCACATGGCGAGTTATATGAGTATTACAACTTGACATTAGCAGCTGGTTCGGATTCAGGTGATATTGTTGCAAAAGGAAGCAAAAAGAAAACTTCAAAATTCATATCATGGATAGATTAAAAAGGCTGATTACTCAGCCTTTAATATTTTTTCTACTTCTTTTTTTGTTTTTAATGATAATACATCTTCCACGCTGCTATTGCTATGGTTATTTACAATAGATCTAGCTTTTAGAATCATATTAGGACTCATACTCAGTTCATCTAGTCCAATATTCAGTAAGTAAGGTATAAACTCAGGATATCCTGCTACATTACCACACATACCTACTTCTATCCCCTTCTGATGTCCAGCTTCTACAACTTGCTTAATTAACCTTAGAAAGGCTGGATGATAAGGTGAATACAATTCTGAGATGTGATTATTCATACGATCAACCGCAGTTGTATATTGAATCAAATCATTTGTACCTATAGAAAAGAAATCAACTTCCTCGGCTAAGACATCTGCCATAATTGCCGCTGCTGGCACTTCTATCATAATACCAACCTGATATTCGGCAACTTCTATCCCCTCATTTACAAGCTCATCATGACATATCTGAAGTATTTCTTTTGCCTCAGTAATTTCCTCTAAAGATGCAATCATAGGAAACATTATTCGTAATTTACCATAAGTCGAAGCTCTAAGAAGTGCTCTTAACTGAGCTTTGAACAAATCAGTCTCTTTCAAACATATTCTAATCGCTCTATAACCTAAGAATGGATTCATTTCCTTTTCAAGATTTAAATAGTCTAATTCCTTATCTCCACCAATATCCATCGTTCGTATTGTTACTGGTCGCGGACTCATCTTCTCTAAAACAGTTTTATATGCTGCAAATTGTTCTTCTTCTGATGGTAAAGATGTCCTGTTCATATAGAGAAACTCTGATCTAAATAAACCAATTCCATCACCAGTTGCTTCAAGTACCGCTTCAACATCATCTACACCAGCAATATTACCTGCAATTTCTATAGATTTACCATCTAAGGTTACAGATGTCCTATCACGATATGCTTCAAGTAGTGATTGAGACGCCTCATATTCTTTCTTCTTATCTTCATACATTGTTATAGTATCAGCAGATGGATTAATGTAAATAAGCCCTTCTGAACCATCCATTACAATTATATCTCCTGTTTTTATTTGGTTAATCTCTTTACCAACACCAACAACAGCCGGAATGTTCAATGTTCTTGCAATTATTGCTGAGTGAGATGTTTCACCACCTATTTCAGTAATAAATCCAAAAGTTTTCTCTCTGTCTAAATTAACCGTTTCACTCGGAGTTAAATCATATGTCACAATAATTGTATCATCATATAAGTCATTCTTACCATCCTGTATACCTAATAGAGTCTTAAGAACTCTTACTTTAATGTCCTTTAAATCAAGCGCTCGTTCACGCATATAATCATTGTCCATAGAGTGAAACATTGAAATATACTTATCTATTGTCATTTCAAAAGCATAAGCAGCCGATACACCCTTTTCAATTTCGCTTATAATTTCTTTTCCCATGACAGGATCTAAAAGAAGTTGTTTATGAGCTTCAAACACCTCAGCTTCAGACTCACCAACGGTATTCAGAGTCTTCTCTTTTAAAATTTCTAAGGCTTTTACACCCTCTTTTATTGCATCTTCCATATCTTCTAAAACAGATTCAACTGGCAAAGATGTCTCTTTTAATACTTTTATTTCTTGTTCTTTAATTACAAAGGCTCTTCCAATTGCAATACCATCAGATGCTTTTATACCTTTCATCATAGAGCTGCCTCTATCACTTCTAATATCTTAATTTCTGCTGCCTCAGAATCATCACCTTCAGCTAGTATCGTTAATTCATCTCCCTTAATAATACCCATAGCCATGATATTCATAATACTTCTTGCATTTGCCTTATTACCATCCTTGATTAAAAATATTTCTGATGAGAATGCACCACACGCATTTACAATTAAGCTTGCTGGTCTGGCGTGTAAACCTGTTTCTGATTTAATTATAATAGTTTTCATTTAAGTTCCTTTCTAAATAGTAACCTCACATACTGAGTCTAATTTTTTGCACGAACCATAAGATACTTCAAATTTCTTATACTGGTTTTTATCAGTAAAAACTATAGGTGTAATAATAGATTTTCCTTTCGCTTTTATAAGTTCCAAATCAACTTCCAAAAGCAAATCTCCTGTTTTCACTTGGTCTCCAGCTTTCATATGTGCTGTAAATCCCTCGCCCTTTAACTCAACAGTATCAATTCCAACATGAATTAGAATTTCGATGCCATCTTTAGTCTTAAGTCCAAATGCATGTTTGGTTGGGAAAAGTTGAACTACTACTGCATCTATAGGTGCATATACTTTACCATCTGTAGGTGAAATAGCAAATCCATCACCAATCATTTTTCCTGAAAAAACCGCATCCGGTACCTCTTCTAATTTCAAGATTTGTCCAACCATAGGGGTAATTAATTGAACATTATTCTTTTTAAACAAACTTTTTAACATAGTAACCTCCAAATCACTTTAAGTGATGTTTTTAAATCCTCAATTCTACCTTAAGCACAATTCAAGATTTAAGATGGTATCTCCTTAAAGGAGATACCATACTTATTATAATGCTTTTTTTATCTCATCGCATACAAATTCTGCTTTTGTACCAATAATAACTTGCATATTTTTTTTGTTTGGTCTTAATACACCTGTTGCTCCTAAAGCTTTTAGATCTTCATCTTCAACAGCTGCTGTATCAGCTAATTCAAGTCTAAGTCTTGTAATACAAGAATCTACTGAGACAATATTAGAACTTCCACCTAAGGCAACTACGTATTTTCTACCAAGTTCTGATACATCCATGTTTTCTAACTTTTGTAGAGCTTCTTCGTCAATGTCTTCTCTACCTGGTGTCATAATATTAAACTTCTTAATACAGAACAAGAATGAGAAGTAGTATAATGCACCAAATGCTAAACCGATGATAATAAGTAATGCTGGCTTAGTTGCTTGATTCCAAAGTAAGAAATAGTCAAAAGCACCTGCCGAGAAACCGAAACCATGTAATACACCGAACGCATTAGTTACAACTAAAGATAATCCTGTAAAGATTGCGTGTAGTACATACAGCGGGAATGCTAAGAATACAAACATAAACTCAAACGGCTCTGTAATACCTGTTAAGAATGATGTAAATGCTACTGAGAACAGTAAACCACCAACCATTTTTTTGTTTTCTTTTTTTGCTGCTGTGAACATTGCCAAAGCTGCTGCTGGAATACCAAACATCATAATTGGATAGAAACCAGCTTGGAAAACACCAGCAGTAGGATCGCCAGCTAAGAATCTTAGTAAATCACCATTTACAATTTCGCCTGCAGCATTTGTGAATGTACCATGTCCAAACCAAAATACTGAATTAAGTACATGATGAAGTCCTACTGGAATTAACATTCTATTACCAAAACCAAATGCAAATGAACCAAGTGCACCTGCATCTACAACAGCTCTAGAGAATGCATCTAAACCATTTTGAATTACCGGCCAAATAAAACCAAATAATATACCCAATGCAACTGCTGCAAAAGATGTAATTATCGGAACAAAGCGTCTTCCTCCAAAGAATCCTAAGAAATCAGGCAATTTAATGTCATGATACTTATTATACAAGTTACCTGCAACAATACCAATAATGATACCTCCAAATACACCTGTATCAATGTCAGCATTCATTACAAGATATACATTCTTCATTACGAAGTAACCAACTGCACCTGCTAATGCTGCTGCACCATTGTTGTCTTTTGCTAATCCAAAAGCGATACCTATAGCGAACAAAATTGCCATATTGTCAAATACACCAGCACCTGACTTTAAGAAAATCTCTGCTACTTTACCTTCAATCCCAGGGATACCTGCACCTAATCTTAAAAAGATTGCTGCAACAGGAAGAACTGCGACTGGTACCATTAAGGATTTACCTAACTTTTGTAACTTACCGAAAAAATTACCCATAACCCTCTCCTTTATAAATATTTTATAATAACCTCTTTTGCTATGATCAGTAGCAAAATATATATAAGCGTTTTAAAAACGACTTATTCACTTCTTCTAGCCTCTCATTGTAGTTGCTAATGATAATAAAAAACAGACATCAACTATCCCTTAAAGGTTAGCTAATGCCTGATCTAATCAGTAACACGCTGTTTCTTTAATCGTATCAAACGATCTATATGAATTGTTAAGTA
>PPCM01001102.1_pt1 | contig 14064 bp, 18 predicted proteins | sample 1555541 | NCBI WGS metagenome assembly PPCM01 (sample SAMN05284479, study PRJNA326546) | Marine sediment metagenome, whole genome shotgun sequencing project. | isolation source: marine sediment | place: Germany: Wadden Sea | collected 2012-09-05 | reverse complement strand
CATCAAGAGGAAATATTCGTGGCTGGTGGAAAGACAATCTATCAACTTGCCTTACCTTTTGCTGATAGATTATATGTAACAATAATTAACAAAGAACATGAAGGCGATGTCTTTTTTCCGCAAGTGAATTTTGAAGATTTCAACTTAATAAGTGAAGTACCTGGAGAGAATAAAGATTTAACATTCTATGTTTATGAAAGGAAGTAACAACTGTGTTTAAAAATATTAAAGTTTGGGGAAGTGTTTTCACTAACCTCATTAAGTACCGTAATAAGATCGAAAAATCAAATGATGAAGAACTTGTTGATATCATTGTGAAAATCTGTAGTGGATTAAAAAAATATGCCAAAGTAGAAATTGTTGTTGAAGGAAGAGAAAACCTGCCGCAAGATACTGGATATTTGTTTGTAGGTAATCACCAAACTAGGGCAGACGTTGTGTTTGTGTTTGATGCTTTAAGAAGAAAACTGGCAGTAATTGCTAAGCAAGAGTTAGAAGGTTGGTTCTACATTGGTCGCTACATTAGAAGAATGGGTGGTCAATTAATCGATAGAAATGATGTAAGAAGTCAGTTATCGTCAATTAACACTTTGATTGAGAGTTTGAAAAATAAAGAAGATGTATTCATCTTCCCAGAAGGTACAAGATCAGGAGAAAAAGAAATGTTACCATTCAAATCAGGTACATTTAAGATTGCTATTAAGTCTAAAGCTCCGATTGTTCCGGTTGTATTACATAACTCATATGAGATTTTGACTGATGATAAAAATATTAATTCTGGAGTAGCGAGAGTAAGTATCTTAAAGCCGATTACTTATGAAGAATACCAAGGAATGAAATCTAAAGAGTTGTCAGAGTATGTAAGAAACAAAATTAACGAAAAATTGTTTGAGTAAAATAAAGGACTTGTCATTATGACAGGTCCATTTTTTTTAGCTCATCATCAAGAAATAATTGATCTGGCTTCATATTAAATACTTTGGCGATCTTAATAGCTAGTTGATAATTTAATCTTCTTTTATCATTTTCTATCTGCCATATGTATACTTTGCTTACTCCTACCTCATTAGCTAACTGGTCGAGAGTGTAATTATGTGCTTTTCGTGTTTTCTTAAGTGTTTCTTTCATAAAAAGCCCCCTTTTCTTGATTATATTAAAAAAGTAGTGAATACTCAACAATTAATTACTTACAAGTTAACTTCATCCTATTACCATCTTATTAATAATATAATTTTGCCAATGTTGGAGGGTGAAATTATGTTAGTTTTAGCAAAGAGAATTCATGAATTAAGAAAGAAAAAAGGTCTTACTCAATTAGAACTTGGGAATTTATTGGGTGTTTCAAAAGTAACTATTTGTGGTTATGAGAAAGGGACTAGAAATCCAACCCTTACCCACTTAGAACGACTAGCTTTTGAACTAGATACTTCTATCACTTATTTAATCGGTGAAGAGATCAATATAATCTCAGAAAATACAGATGCTAGAATAAGTGTTGATGAGTTGCGTATATTAGATTTGATTAAGGAGTATCCTGAGTTGTTTAAGAAGTTATTAAATAATCCAGAGAACACTGTTAAGTTATTATCGAGAAAGATTTAACCCACATTCGTGGGTTTTTTTAATGAAAGTAGTATTTATATGGTACACTTTAATAAATAAACAGTTGCTTTTATAGGAGGATTTTATGATTGAAGTAAGAAATCTCACTCAGATATATAAGAGTGGAAAAGGGATTTTTGATGTAACCTTCGATGTTAAAGAAGGAGAAGTCTTTGGTTACCTAGGTCCAAATGGCGCAGGAAAAACAACAACGATAAGAAATCTAATGGGATTTATGAATCCAACTGAGGGTAAAGCTTTAATTGATGGTATGGACTGTAGAGAAAATGCCGATACCTTAATGAAAGATATCGGATACTTACCTGGGGAAATGAACATGTTTGAGTTAATGACAGGAACAGAGTTCCTAAAGTTTATTGCCAACATGAAAGAAATGAAAAATTTTGATAAAATGAATGATTTAATTAATCGGTTTGAACTTGATCCTAGTGGGACTATTAAGAAGATGTCAAAAGGAATGAAACAGAAGTTGGGACTAATTGTTGCTTTTATGAATGATCCAAAGGTCTTGATTCTTGATGAACCAACAAGTGGTCTGGATCCTTTAATGCAACAAGTCTTCATGAACTTAATCTTAGAAGAGAAGAAACAAGGGAAGACAATTTTGATGTCATCACATATTTTTGAAGAAGTTCAGAGATTGTGTGATCGAGTTGCCGTGATAAAAGATGGTAAAATAATGACAGTTGAGGAAGTTAAAGATCTAGATAATCTTAATAATAAAACATTCATTATTACTACAAAAGATACTAAAGTGGTATTAGATAATTACGAGGAAGCACATTTGACTTCAGAAAATGTAATAAGAGTCAACGTTAGTTATCCTTACAATGATTTTTATAAGTTGTTGTCTGAAATTGACGTAACTAATATTAGAATTGAGAATGTAACATTAGAAAGTCAATTTATGAAGTATTATGGAAAGGTTGGTAAATAGTATGAACTTTACTTTATTCAAATCAAATATTAAATCCAACTGGATAATGTTTGCCTTTATTGCCATGATGTTAACTATTTATACGACTGTGAGTGTTGGAATGTTTGACCCTGATGGGGCTAAACTGATTAATTCATTAATGGAGATGTTACCAGAAGTTATGGTTAAGGCATTTGGTTTTGATCAATTAGGAACTGAACTTACAACATACCTAGCTGGTTATTTATTTGGATTTATTCTAGTAATCTTCCCGATAATTTTCATTGTTTTTACAGCTAATTCACTTGTAGCTAGTCATGTTGATAAAGGTACTATGGCATATATTTTATCTAATCCAATTAAGAGAACTACTGTAATTAAAACTCAAATTGCATTTTTGGTAGCTACAATTACTGCCCTTATTACTTATGCAGCTATAGTTGTTATTGTAATGTCAGCGGTTATGTGGCCGGGGCTGTTAGATGTAAAAAACTACATTATTTTAAATATAGTAACAGTATCACTTTTAGTTGCTATCTCATCAATATGTTTCCTTGCTTCGTCTTTCTTTAGTACAAGCAAGTATAGTGTTGGTGCTAGTTCAGCATTAGTGACAGTGTTTATTATGGTTAATATGTTAAAAGGAGTTAGTGCTGAGCTTGAGTTTTTAAAGTTCTTCACCCCAATCTCAGTACTAGATACTACGAGGATTCTGACAGATTCAACATACGCATTCATCGTTGTTGCTTGTATGGTTGCCTTTAGTTTGGTAACATTTATTGCTTCAGCAGTAGTTTTTGATAAGAAAGACTTAACTATTTAATCTTATGTTGTAATCATAACTTAATTACTTGACTATATTGAAAGATATTAGTATTATTTAATTAGAGAACTCGATTATATTGAAACTACATTAAGCGAGCTTGGGATGGTGTAAGCCAAGTTGGAAGAAAGTATAGTTACTATCTCTTAGAAATTTCGGTAATGCGAAACGTATATCTGCGTTAAAGATTTTGAGAGCTACAGAATTTGTAGAATTAAGGTGGTACCGCGTTTATAACGTCCTTAGATTTAATCTAAGGCGTTTTTTATTTTAGGAGGTGAAATTATGCTTAAAGAAGTACTTAAAGAACTAAGGAGTTATGGTAATGAAGATACATTACGTATTCATAAAAATCATGGCGCTGATTTAGAGTTGTTTGGAGTAAAAGTAGGAGACATCAAGAAAATTGCCAAGAAGTATAAAGGGGATCATGAGTTAGGAGTTAGTTTGTTACACTCGAGAAATCAAGATGCAATTTACTTATCACAATATATTGTTGATCCGAAGCTTCTGACAAAGCAAGATTTCATCGATGTCATCGAAATAACCGGGTCATATTATATTCTTGAGTATGCATTAGCAAACTTGATAGTGTTACAAAAGAACGATATGTTTAGTTTGATTGAAGAGTGGATATTTTCTGATAATCCAAGATACCAACAAGTTGCATGGAGTGTTTATACAAATGCAATTAGTTACTACCCAGATAGTGACTTTGATTTAGATGATTGTCATGAGAAGTTAGATTATATAAATAGCAATATTCACCATTCAGACAATCGAACCAAGTACTGCATGAATGACTTTGTAATAGCTTGTGGAAGTTTTGTTAAAGATTTAAATATTCATGCAAAGATAGTAGCTGATAATATCGGCACAGTCAAAGTATTAATGGGAAATACTAACTGTAAAGTACCGTTTGCTTATGATTATATAGAGAAAGTAGAAAAGATGAATCGTCTAGGTAAAAAGAGAAAGAATCTTTGCTAGACTAGGAGGAAACAATTATGATTAAAATTACTTTCCCAGATGGGAATTTTAGAGAATATGAAGGAGAAGTTTCTATTGAGAGTATTGCTCAAAGTATTTCTCCAGGGTTAAAGAAGAAAAGTGTTGCCGGTTATGTAAATGGTGTGTTGTATGATTTGAATCGTATAATTGATTTTGATGCAGAAGTGAAAATTATTACAAAATCAGATAGAGAAGCATTCTCAGTTTTAAATCACTCGACTGCTCATTTGATGGCTCATGCGATTGCCAACTTGTATCCAGGTGCGAAGTTTGGTGTAGGTCCAGATATTGAAGAAGGTTTTTACTATGATGTGATGACTGAAGAACCGATTGTTTATGATGATTTAAAGAGAATTGAAAAAGAGATGAAGCGAATCGTTTCTCAAGCAGTTCCTATTACTAGAGAGGTAGTTTCAAGAGGTCGTGCTTTTGAGATGTTTGAAGATGATGAGTACAAAGCAGAATTAGTTCATGCTATACCAAAGGATGAAGAAGTCTCTGTTTATCATCAAGGTGACTTTAAGGATGTTTGTCGTGGTGGACATATTGGTAACACAAAAAATATCAAGCACTTTAAGTTGTTAAATGTTGCTGGTGCATATTGGCGTGGTGATTCAGATAATGATATGTTAACTCGTGTATATGGAACTAGTTGGTTCACAAAAGAAGATTTAGAGCAACATCTTCATATCCTTGAAGAAAGAAAAGAAAGAGACCATAGAAAAATTGGTAAAGAGTTGAAGATTTTTGAAATTTATCCTGAGTATGGTCAAGGATTACCATTATGGTTACCTAATGGTTACGCTATTAAGCGAGTTTTAGAAGAGTACGCTTATAAGTTAGAAAGAAAAGCTGGTTACAAACACATATCTACTCCGATTTTAGGAAATAGAAGTTTATATGAAACTAGTGGACATTGGGATTTATATCAAGAAGGTATGTACCCTGCTATGGAAAGAAATGGCGAAGTTAATGTATTGCGACCAATGAGTTGTCCGCATCACATTCTTGCATACAAGACTGAACTACATTCATATCGTGATTTACCGATAAGATTTTCAGAGACAAATGCTATAATGCATCGTTATGAAGCTAGTGGTTCATTAACAGGTTTAGAACGTGTTAGAAGTTTATCATTAACTGATGCTCACTTATTTGTAAGACCTGATCAAATTAAAGATGAAATAAAAGCAGCATATGATTTAATTTTTGAAGCTATTAACGGTTTAGGTTTAGAAATAGATTATGTTGAGTTAGCTCTTCGTGATGAAGAGAAGGGCAAGTATCACGATGATGATCAACTTTGGGAGGAAGCTGAAGCAATGCTTCGTGACTTCTTGAATGAGAATGGAATTGAGTATGTAGAGATGACTGGTGAAGCAGCATTCTATGGTCCTAAAATAGATATTCAAGTAAGAACTGCAATGAATAAAATTATTACTATGAGTACTGTGCAACTAGATTTCTTATTACCAGAGAGATTTGATTTATATTATATTGCTGAAGGTGGAATGAAAGTTCGTCCAGTAATGATTCACCGTGGATTTATTTCTACATATGAGCGCTTGATTTCAATCTTATTAGAGCAGTACAAAGGAGCTTTCCCAACTTGGTTGGCACCTGTTCAAGCAACTGTAATCCCAGTAAGTTTGGATGTTCATATTGAGTATGCGAATAAAGTGTTCGAAGATTTATTTGATGAAGATATTCGAATTGAAAAAGATTTCCGTGAGGAAAAACTAGGGTATAAGATTAGAGAAGCACAAACTAAGAAGATCCCATACCAATTAGTTATTGGAGATAAGGAAGTTGAAGATAATTCTGTAACTTATCGTAAATATGGTTCGACAGAGCAGGTAACTGTACCTTATAATGTGTTTAAGGAAATGATTTTATCAGAAATAAAAAATAGAACTTTAAAATAATCAGGAGGTTTTATGGAAAACATTTTTAGAGAATCAAGGACTAATTCAACAATTGATGATAAAAAAGTCACAATGGAGAAAGCGAGTGAACTTCTAGATATTGACGTTCGAACGCTTAGGGCTTATGAAGATCCGATATCAGATCGCTTTGTTCCCCCTAAGACGGTTTTGAATATGAGTGAGATTTATGGTGATCCACATTTAAGAATGAGTTATTGTGCTGAATATTGTCCTATAGGAATGAAAGATGAAGTGATGCACAAATCACAAGATATCTTTAAGAGTGGTTATTCACTGCTTCATTCAATAGGAGAGTTAAGGAACTTCCAAGAAACCCTATTTAGTGCACTTGCTGATAATGTTTTAGATGAGGATGAACTTGAAACATTATCATCAAGCTTAAATGATATCAAGGAACTTCGTAGCCTGCTTAAAAATATAGTTGTTGAAATTGAAAAACATCAAAATAAGAAATAGACAGTAAAATGTCTATTTTTTTCTATAATAAGGGAGTTATTTGCTGTGTATTAAACTTATTGTGTGTGGTACTATAATGTTGTAAACAAAATTAAGGAGGAAATAACAATGGTCCAATTTTTAATCGCGTTAGGATCAGCATTGATTATTTCAATCGCTGTATTCTTTGCAACAAGACAACATAAGGGAGCTACTTTTGCTTCATTCCTATTAGTATTTATTATCGGTATCGGTGCTAGCTTAGTAGCAATAGTGCCAGCAAACCATGTAGGGATTGTATATTCAGAATTTGGTGGTACAAAAGATTATACTTATCAAGAAGGTATTCATTTTAAAGCACCTTGGGAATCAGTATATAAGATTAGCACTGAGGTTACAGGGGTAACTTTTGAAGGAATTACTGTTCAAACAAAAGATTCACAGTTCGTTGATACTAAGTTACAAGTTCAGTTAGCAGTTGACGCTAATAATGCAATCGCTTATTTTAAAAAGCATAGAACAAAAGGACTTGAGGATATCCAATCGATCTTAGAAGCAACTATTACTCGTGAATTAGAAACAGAATCAACAAGAATTAATGTAATGGAATTACTAGGTGACAAGAGAAGTGAACTTGTTATTGCTGTAAACAAAAGACTTAAGGAAGAGTTTATGTTAGATGGAATTAGACTTGACCGTGTTGTTTTAGTAGACACAGATGCAGGTACAGCAATTGAAGAATCGATCGCTAGAGAAGCATCAGCTAAAAAAGATGCTGAAACTGCACTTCACTTACAGGCAAAAGCTGAAGCAGAAGGAGAAGCAAGAAAAGTTGCAGCAAAAGCAGAAGCAGAAGCAAAGATTTTAGAAGCACAAGGTGAAGCAGAAGCACTTAGATTAGTAGCTGAAGCATTAGCAAAAAATCCTGCATTAATTGAAATGAAGTGGATTGAAAAATGGAATGGGGAAGTTCCTAGAGTTAGCACTGGTGACAGTGGAATGATTTTAGACCTTTCTAGTCTTGAATAATTTGTGAAATGAAACTAGTTTATCTAGTTTCTTTTTTTTTCGTATGGTAAAATTGTTTCAGGAGGTTTTTAAGATGAGTGAGACAAGTATAAAGAATATTTATCAGTATTCAATAAATGGAATAAACTTCAACGAATGGCTATCTTCAAAGATTCCCGCTGTTTCAAACGTAAAGGTTGTAGAGTTAGGTGCTAACTCAGGTTTGATATGGAAAAATCTTAGAAACCGATTTGTCAATTCAGCTATTACTATTTGTGATGACAACCAAAGAAGGTTGGAATACGTGAGAGAAAATCTAAAAGAGTATAATTTTGACTTTGTTCAATCAGAGTTTCATAAATTACCTTTTGAAGACGGAGAAGTTGATGTTGTTATTTCCAATCACAACTTATACCGAAGTAAGGATTTACGCAGAGTGCTTTCTGAAGTACATAGAGTATTAAGAGAAGGTGGGATTTTCATTGCAACTACTAACTCTAGAAATCATCTTCGTGAACTTTCTGATTTAATGAATCCCTATGGAATTATGAACTATTTTGAGAATGGCTTAATAAAAACCTTTGACTTTGAAGAAGGTAGAGGCAAACTGGAAAGTTGCTTCAAGGTGATTTCTGCTGACATTTTTGAGAATGTATTAAATGTTACAGATATTATCAGTGTACTTTCTTATTTGAAGACTTTGGATGATCCTCAAATAAATCTTATGTTAAAAGTGAGAAGAATGGAAATTATTCAAAGTATAAATGAAAAAATTATGGCAGAAGGCGCATTCAAGATTACTGCACGACCGGGAATGTTCGTCTGCATTAAAAAGTAATCATTATGTATTTGGTTATTAGTGATATTCATGGTGATTTTAAAAGTCTAGAAAAAGTCTTAGAGTTTTATGAAAAAGGAGAATTTGAAGGAATTATAATTGCTGGTGACATCTTGTACTCCAGTTCTTATTTTACTAAAGTTCTTCCAAGAGATTTAATGATAGTAGATTTATTAAACAAGTACAGTGATTCAATCTTTGCCTGTATGGGAAACAATGCAATAGCAAAAGACATGAAGTTGTTTGATTTTAATGTTCATCTTAAGTATGGAGTGAAAGAAGTTTATGGACGTAAACTTTTGTTGACCCACGGCCACATCTATGATGAGTTTAGACTTCCTGTTATCGGTGATAATGATATTTGTGTTTCGGGCCACACCCATATACCAAAAGCACAAAAGGAGTATGGAATTTATATGCTCAACCCAGGTTCAATATCTATTCCAAGAGGGGGATTTAAAAAAACTTTCGGGTTACTATATAGGAATGGATTCAAAGTTTTAGATTTTGAAGAAAATATTTTAAGTGAGGTTATATTTGATGCTAATTAGAGAAGCGAAGAAATCAGATTTAGAAATTATTACAAAAATGGCTTCAATATTATATAGGAGTCCTTATGATGAGTTAGAACCTGAGATGGAAGAACTACTTAATGATGATAAAAATGTTTTCTTTCTTGCCTGTGAGGAAGAAGTGATTGGATTCATAAATGGTTCATTAAGAACTGATTATGTAGAAGGATCGTCAACAAGTCCAACAGGCTATATTGAAGGAATATATGTTGGTGATGCTTATAGGAACCAAGGTGTTGCAAAAGCACTTGTAAATCAGGTTGCCGCTTGGGCTAAAAACAAGGGTTGTATTGAACTTGCTAGTGATGTCGAAGACTTTAATAAAGCATCAATCGAGTTTCATAAGGCAATTGGTCTTGAGGAAGTAAATCGTCTAGTTTGCTTTATTAAAAAGATTTAAGAAAACAATTGACTTTGAAGGTTATTATCGTTATAATAACAAAGCAACTAAATATGAATGTGGAAAGTAGATATGCACTCACCTGATCGATTAAGTCGGTAGGTCAACTCACATAATAAATTTTTTATTAAGTTTGTTAACGTGTGCAATTATACTTGTACACGTTTTTTAAATTGTTAAGGAGGTGCTATTTATTAGCAAACAAAGAAAAGGGGCACCGAGACAACAAGATACGACTTTAGTGAATGAGAAAATTAGAGTTCCTCGTGTTTTGGTTATCGGTCCAAATGGTGAACAAGTTGGTGAACGTAGTACAAAAGATGCATTAACATTGGCACAAGCTGCAGGTTATGACCTTGTAATGGTTGCACCTAATGCAAAACCGCCAGTATGTAAAGTAATGGATTATGGTAAATATCGATTTGAACAACAACGTAAAGCAAAAGAAGCGAGAAAAAATTCTAAACAGATTAAACGTCAAGAAGTGAGAATGACTCCACTTACTGACACACATGATATTAATACTAAAGTTAAAAAGACGCGTGGATGGCTTGAAAAAGGCGCACATGTAAAAGTTGCAGTATTCTTCCGTGGACGTCAAATGCAACACCAGGAATTAGGTAGGGATGTATTGAAGAAGTTCTACGAAGGTGTTAAAGATGTTGCGGATATCGAAAAGAACGCAAAAATGGAAGGTAGATATATGACTATGTATATCTTACCTAAGAAATAAAGGAGGATATTTATTATGCCAAAAATGAAGACTCATAAAGGGGCAGCAAAACGTTTCAAAAAAACTGGTACAGGAAAATTAAAGCGTGGACACGCTTACATGTCACACTTAGCACCAAGAAAAACTCAAAAACAGAAACGTCATTTACGTAAATCTGCTATTGTTTCTGCAGGTGACTTCAAAAGAATTAAGAGCTTACTAGCTTACAAATAAGAGAAAATAGTTTTAGGAGGATTAGAAAATGCCAAGAGTAAAAGGCGGGACTGTTGCCCGAAAAAGAAGAAAAAAGATATTAAAATTAGCAAAAGGTTATTACGGAAGTAAACACACTCTATATAGAACAGCAAATGAGCAAGTAATGCACTCATTAAAGTATGCTTATAGAGATAGAAAGAACAAGAAGAGAAACTTCAGAAAATTATGGATCACTCGTATTAATGCTGGATGCCGTATCAACGGTATGAGCTATTCTAAGTTTATCTACGGATTAAGTGTAGCTGGAATCGAGATTAACCGTAAAATGTTAAGTGAATTAGCTATTCATGATGCTGAAGGATTCGCTGGTTTAGTAGAAACTGCTAAAAAAGCTATCGCTTCTGGAAACGCTAAGCAAGAAAAGACTATGAATGTTAAAGATTCTAAAGTTGTTGTTGCTAAGGAAGAAGCTCCAAAAGCTGAAAAGCAAGATGACTTAGATTTAGCTTCATTAAAAGTTGCTGAGTTAAAAGAAATCGCTAAAGAAAGAGGAATTTCTGTTGCTGGATTAAAGAAAGCAGAAATCATCGAAGCTTTATCATAAAAAAAGGATTAAATCCTTTTTTTTTATTTAGATATCTATTAAAATGTAGTTGGTGATAATATGAAAGTAAAAATTAAAAATGAAAAAGAAACGATTGAGTTAGGTCAGAAATTAGGAAAACTATTAAAACCTAATACTGTAATAACATTGAAAGGGCAATTAGGTGCTGGTAAAACAACTTTTACCAAAGGGATTGCTTTGGGACTTGGGATCAAGAAAATTATTAAGTCTCCAACTTTCACTATTGTTAGGGAGTATATTGGTCAGCCTAATCTATATCATATAGATGCATATCGACTTGAAGGAATTGAAGAAGATATTGGTTTTGATGAGTATTTTTATAGTAATGCTGTTGCAGTAGTAGAATGGTCTGAGTATATCAGAGATTTTTTACCTAATGATTTAATTGAGATTGAGATTATTTATCTTTCAGAGAATGAAAGAGAATTTGTCTTTAAGGCAAGTTCTAAATATCAAGATGTATTGGAGGGTATAGAATGTTAACGTTATTTATCGATTCGTCAAGAAGTGATTTGCTGCTTGCTGTTTTTAAAGATGATATGGTTGCAAAAGAATTGCGACTAGCGACAAATGGAAGGCACTCTGAGTTTATTATGCATGAACTTGAGAATATGCTTATTGATTTAGAGTTAAGTCTTGATATGTTTGACAGAGTAATTACGACAAAAGGACCAGGTTCATTCACTGGTGTAAGGATTGGAGTAACAATTGCAAAAACTTTATGTTATGCCAAAAAGATCCCTTTATATAGTATTTCTACATTAAGAGCATTATCATATACTGGTTTTAAAAACCGTGTTGTCGTGATGGATGCCAAGAAAAAATGTGTCTTTGCAACTATCATATCAAATGATAAAGTAATTCTTGAGGATTCATACATTGGATTTGATGATTTGCTTGTAATGTTATCAGAGTTAGAAGGTAAAACTTCAATTACTTGTGATAAGACTTACTTAGAGAATGAGCAGTTATCTAAGTATGGAACTCTTTATAAAGAGTATGTCGATCTAGAGACGCTTATAACTGATGAGTTAACAGAAGAAGATGTTATTACATTTGCACCTGATTACTTGAAGTTAACGGATGCTGAGATCCAGTACAATGAGCGTAATAAGTAGAAGAATTAGTGTTCAAGATATAGAAAGTGTTTTTAAACTTGAACAACAAATTTTCAATAATGCCAATAAAGAACAAATAGAGAGGTCGCTTACTTCAATTTCGAGTATTTATTATGTAATAGAAGTTGATGGAATAATAGTCGGTTTTGCAAGTGTTATTGTTTGCAGCCCTGAAGCTGAAATAGTAAATATAGCAATAGACGCTTTGTATCGAGGTAATGGTTACTCGACAAAACTATTAAAAACTATTTTTTGTGATTTACCAGAAGTGAATCAAATGTTTTTGGAAGTTAGGGAAAGTAACTTAGCTGCGATTAATCTATATAAGAGTAATGGTTTTACTATAGTAGGGAGAAGAACAGATTATTATAGTGATAACGAAGATGCTTTAGTTATGAAAAATGTAACACTTTAAGGGTGTTGCATTTTTTTTAAAAGAAATTGAAGAAATGTGTTGACTCTAAAACCTGTAGATGGTATATTATGTGGGCGCTAAAAAAAAGCGCAAAACAAGCTGAAATAAAGTTAAGAAATTTGAAAAAAAAGATTGACTTTGAAGGCGAGAAATAGTATTATAATAAAGCACGACAAAGCGCGTGCAACGATCTTTGAAAATTGAACAAAACAAACGATTTATTTTTTAAGTCAATTCATAAGTCAGGATAAAAACAAAACCAAAGGCTATTAGCCTTTAAACTTTAAATTATTTGAAGAGTTTGATCCTGGCTCAGGACGAACGCTGGCGGCATGCCTAAGACATGCAAGTCGAACGAACAAATCACTGCTTGCAGTGATGCGTTAGTGGCGAACGGGTGAGTAACACGTAGGTAACCTACCTTAAAGACGGGGACAACAGTTGGAAACGACTGCTAATACCGGATAGGTAATGAATTCGCATGAATTCATTATTAAAGGAGCTTCGGCTTCACTTTAAGATGGACCTGCGCCGTATTAGCTAGTTGGTGAGGTAATGGCTCACCAAGGCAACGATGCGTAGCCGAGCTGAGAGGCTGATCGGCCACACTGGAACTGAGACACGGTCCAGACTCCTACGGGAGGCAGCAGTTAGGAATATTGGGCAATGGACGAAAGTCTGACCCAGCAATGCCGCGTGTGTGAAGAAGGCCTTCGGGTTGTAAAGCACTGTTGTGAAGGAAGAAAAGTATGCATAGGTAATGATGTATATCTGACGGTACTTCACCAGAAAGCCACGGCTAACTACGTGCCAGCAGCCGCGGTAATACGTAGGTGGCAAGCGTTGTCCGGAATTATTGGGCGTAAAGGGAGCGTAGGTGGTTTGTTAAGTCTGATGTGAAAGCCCGCGGCTCAACCGCGGAGGGTCATTGGAAACTGACAAACTTGAATACAGCAGAGGTAAGTGGAATTTCATGTGTAGCGGTGGAATGCGTAGAGATATGAAGGAACACCAGTGGCGAAGGCGACTTACTGGGCTGATATTGACACTGAGGCTCGACAGCGTGGGGAGCAAATAGGATTAGATACCCTAGTAGTCCACGCCGTAAACGATGAGTGCTAAGTGTTGGAGGGGCTACCCTTCAGTGCTGAAGCTAACGCATTAAGCACTCCGCCTGAGGAGTACGGTCGCAAGGCTGAAACTCAAAGGAATTGACGGGTCCCTGCACAAGCGGTGGAACATGTGGATTAATTCGAGGATACGCGAAGAACCTTACCTACTCTTGACATCCCTCTGACCGCACTAGAGATAGTGCTTCTCTTCGGAGCAGAGGTGACAGGTGGTGCATGGTTGTCGTCAGCTCGTGTCGTGAGATGTTGGGTTAAGTCCCGCAACGAGCGCAACCC